>Ga0190358_1000019_pt1 | contig 75529 bp, 56 predicted proteins | sample 48721812_MG_FD_161666 | JGI IMG/M metagenome (GOLD analysis project Ga0190358, IMG submission 161666) | Hydrothermal vent microbial mat bacterial communities from Southern Trench, Guaymas Basin, Mexico - 4872-18-1-2_MG | ecosystem: Environmental > Aquatic > Marine > Hydrothermal vents >... | reverse complement strand
ACACTCAATACGCTTTGGCTCATTAACGATATGAATGGTTGACTGCAAAGAAATCAACAAATTTTGCAGAGCGGCACGGTGGCTATGTTCTTGGGCAATACCTGTGTTGATATTGGCTTGAATTTGGGTAAGATATTGATTGATTGGGTTATTCATACGTTTAAAACAAAATACGAATTAAAGAAATATATTGCTACAGTTGTGGTTGCCCTGAGGATGAACACTATTTAAACAGAAAGCGTTTGTACATGCGCCAACAAAGGTTCAAAAAACTGCTTCGCTAACGGTTTAAATTGCTCATTATCCAATGGCAAATTATCTTTCCCAAAGCATAATTGATAATAATCACTTTCTGCTTCGCCCATTGCAAAGTCATTACCTTGCCAAATGTTCTGAGCGCGAGAGAAAGCATCTTCTTCGGTTTTTCCATTTTTCAGATTTTCCGCGAAAGTTTGGGAAGCTTCAGGAAAAAAAGATAAGGGCTGAATCAGCCCTTGCCAATAATAGTTATTTAGCAAATTTTGTAGAATGTCTAGACTATTATCTACCGGTTGAAATTCCCAGCCACGATCTTCGCCTATCAAAATGCTATGGCGTGGTAAATTCGCTTGGGGTAAGCTATTGAGAATTAAATGGTGAATCCACACCAAAACCCGATCTTTGGCTTTGAGTTTGGCGCAACGATAATGCACTAAGCTATCGCGCCATAGTCTGCCTAACCTTCCTGTAATATACATATCTCCCACCGTCAAATTGACATTAACGGATTCTAGTCTATCCTGTGATAATACTTGCTTGACACGTTCAACAAAAGGTTGTATTTTTGTCGTGATTTGACTATAAACATGATCGCCTATTTTTCCATGAGGTAACTGTCCACGGGCTTTAACGATTGCTTGATAGATTGATAAATCCACCCCTTCTAAATTTTTTTCCGCCAGCGTTTGATTGAGTTGATAACGTTCTAGCCCTTGCACCTCAAAAGGTTCGCTTTCATTTACTAAGCGTTCTCTCGTTTTTAATTCGATTCCTAAGCGTTCTTTCAATAGAAATTCGGTGGGGTTTTTAAAGAAACGAGTCAAACGGTTAATATCTACCGTTTTCCATTCTGTTTCTGGTTCAGGAATTGGCAGAAATGCCGTAAAAAAGCTTTTCGGCGATTGACATTTTTTTAACAATTCTTCACTGGCGGTACAATATTCGCTGGAAAAACTAAATAGCTGTTTATCAGTCTTATTAAAATAACGAGGGCTAAAAGCTTGCAGTGGATGGTGCGTGATTAAATTGTCTAAAATACTTTGCCCTTTTTGCCCTTGATGATAAAATGCTTTGTCTACATAATCCAACAATTCACTGACTAACACCGATGGTGGTATGATAGTATTATCGTGGATACTTTGCCCAACATAACTGATATAAAAATATTCACGCGCCGATAGTAGCGATTCTAAAAAGAGATAACGATCATTTTGACGGCGCGAACGATCTCCTCGCTTAGGATGGCTGGCAATCAGATCAAAACCCAATGGCTTATTAGAGCGTGGATAAGCTTGATCATTCATGCCGAGTAGGCAAACCACTTTAAATGGAATACTCCGCATCGGGAGCATCGCACAAAATGACACTTGCCCCATAATGAAATGAGTGGGCTGTTCTTTTTGTGCCAAAGGATGGCGTAAATATTCAAGTATCACTTCATGACTGACAGGTGTGTTAAATCCTACCTGCTGACTATTTTCAACTAAGTCATTGAGTATATTACGGATTTCTTGTGCCTGGCGATTATCTTCTTCCGATTCCAGAAAATCTTCTAATATCCCAGTCAAAAAAATTGACCAGGCTGATAAAGTACGGGGCTGCTCAAGGGCTTGCACACATGCAAATAACTTTTCGATATAAGTCACTAACTTACCGAGTATTAAAGTATCGCTGCCCTCAATATCATCATAAGGTAAAATATCACTAAATAATTGATCATCTTCGCTCGGCATCGCATAGCCAAGCAATAAACGTTTTAAACCCGCCCACCAAGTATTTTCTTCAAAAGGGGGCAAATTCATGCGTTCCCTATCCGCTTTATCCATGCCCCAGCGTATCCCGGTTTGAGCGATCCAATGCCGAATCAAATCTAAATCTGGCTCATTAAACCCGAAACGTTTTTGCACCGCTTCCGTTTCGAGTACGCCTAATACTTGACTCACGGAAAAACGGCTCTGACTGAGTTCTAAAATAGCGAAAAAAGTATCAATCAAAGCACTTTCGCCACGCAAACTGCGATCTGCAATACTAAAAGGCATTTTTTTATCCGATTTCGGCGTGGTAGCAAACACTGCTTCAATAAACGGTGCATAAGTGTCAATATCAGGCATCATCACGACGACATCTTTAGGCAAAAAGCTGGGATTTTCCTCGAACAGGGCTAATAATTGATCATGCAAAATTTCAACTTCACGCATCGGGCTATGGCATGCGTGAATTTGAAAAGATTTATCATCAATCTGAATCTGAGTGGGTTGATCTGTGCCACGTTCATGTAGATGTAAAATATCTGATTGAATACAAGTTAATAAGGTGGTTTCTCCTGGATTATCAAAATAGTCATGGTTAGCGTGTGGATATTCATTGAGCATATCAATAAAATCGCGCCCCATTTTGCCCAAAGACGCTAATAAGGTATTGCCCTTTTCAAAATATAACGCTTCCGGGGCAGTCGGTTTATATTGTGCCGCTTTATGAGCCATCTCACTATCTGAAATGATATGCCCCCAATATTCAGAACAGGGATTGAGCAAAAACAAATAGATATCTATTACCCTTCCCAATTCTGCTAAAACTTCTAAATGAAACGGGGGCAAGGCAGAAATGCCAAATACTGACACCCTTTGAAATCGGGGATTATCAGCAATACGTTGTATTTTATTAAAAAAGTCAGCTCGTAATTTAGCGCGATGCTCGTTTCCAAAACGTTCTACCAGGGCTCGCCACAAAATAGCTTGCCATTGTGCTTGAGAATCATTTTCTAACTCATGGGGCTGTTTTTCATGTTCCCAATCATGTAGCCAAGTTGGGCGATAAACCACATATTGATCAAACACATTAGCCAAACGCCATGCTAATTGAAAACGTTTAATTTCTTGCTCATCGCCTCGCAAATAATTGCTTAATTCCGTAAATTCAGGTTTTTCTAAAAACGTGGGCAAAATATCCATGAGGCTCCACACCATGACATCCCGCTCAAATTGGGAAATTTCTGGTAAATAGCCTAAAGTTTCTTTAAATACTCGCCATAATAAAGTATCAGGAAATGGAAAATAGCCATGAGCAAACACGCCCAATTGCTCTGCCAATGTCATTGACAGCCATCGCTCCATGCCATTATTTTGCACTACAATGGTTTCTCGTATTAAGGGCGGTAAGGGATTCGTTTTAATAATATTTGCACAAGCTTGTGCTAAATATTCTAAGCGATTACTGGTATGAATGTGTAACATAATAATTTTTGTATCTTATCAAAATTCAGAGGTAAATAAAGAAGAATGGGCGAATATGATTGAATGTCGAGAAGATTTAGATTATGAAAGCGAGAATCAGAAACAATAACACCTATAAAAATCAAATAGCCCGCCACGATATAAGTCAATAATTTAGGTTTTATTAAAATACCTATGCCAGCAGCGATGGCAAGGATATGTTCAAGATTAAGATGAATTGTCATATACTTTTCCTTTTTTATATTTAGTGTGTTAAGATTATACACTATAAATAATCCAAATAAATAGTTTGATGCGAATGAATTGTTCAATAATATATTTAAAATCAAATAGTTATAAGCTAATTACTGAAATTTACCCTAGGAGGCTATCCGAAAATAGCAATATTAGCGTTTTCTGAAAAATTAACTTATTATAAATCAGTTAGTTAAAAAATGGCGTTTTGCAAAAAAAATGAGTTCTCGAACAGCCTTTTATATTGATAATTGAAAAACCATGAAAATATTTATAAAATATTTTTCCGTGATAATACTTTGTCTATTATGGGGAAAGACGTTTGCAGATAGTCGAGTTCATTTGCGAGTAGGTTATTTACCTATTCTTGATCATTTAACGCTGTTGGTTTCACATGCCAAAGACAATTGTCTATTCCAACAGATTGATGTTCAACCCAAAATGTTCAAAGCTTGGGGTGAAATGGTCGGTGCTCTTAAAGCCGGTGTCATTGATGCGGCTTTTATTTTATCTCCGTTAGCCATGGATTTATTTAATCAGGGTGTTGATATCAAAACCATTTTATTGGCGCACCGTGATGGTTCAGCGATTACAGTTAAAACCGGTTCAAATATTCGTTCCGCTGCCGATTTAAAGGGTAAAGCTATTGCCATCCCTGATAGAAAAGCGACTCATACCGCCTTACTCAATCATTATTTAATGAGTGGTGGTTTTTCCCTTAAAGACATTACGGCGAAAGTGATTGCGCCGCCCAATATGCTCAAAGCGATGAAATTAGGGCGAATTGACGCATTTATTGTCGCTGAACCCTTCGGCGCTAAAGCTCAACACAATGGTATAGGTAAAATTTTGGTACTTACTAAAGATATCATTGATCATCACGTTGAATGTATAGTCGTGGTGAATCAGCAAATGATAAAAAAACACCGTGCTGCTATTCAAGAATGGGTAAATAGTCTCATTCGCGCTGGAAAATGGATCGATAAGGATAAACTGGAAAATGGCTCTAAACAAGTTGCCAAAATGACTGCACAAAAGTATTTTCCCCATTCAGAAGAAGCTATTATAAGGGGGCTACAAAATCCTTCAAATCGAATATCCTTTTCTGATCTTAATCCGGTTTTAAGCGATTTTCAAACCATTGTGGATATATCACTACAAGCGGATATAATTGACAAAGTTGATCTGGATAGTTTTATTGATGATAGTTTCTATCGTCATGATTAGGTTATACTTTAAACATTCAAGAACCATTAACCATTAACCATTGCTATATGCGTATTCGTACAAAATTACTCATTAATACCCTCATTATTATTTTTTGCTTAGGTAGTGTCGGAGGTATAGGGTTTTATTACACACACCATGTCGCACAAATGTCTTTGAAGTGAATTTGCGTTCTGAACAAGATCAATTGGGGCAAGCCCTATCTAAAATGAGCTATACCTTGCGCGAAGTCACAGCTAAATAGGCGGTGATATTAAATTAGCCAGTGAAGAAAATAAAGGTAGCACCTTTACGCTTTATTTACCAATGGATGAACAAAATCCAGCCGTTTCAAATAACATTGTTTCTCAATCTCAAATTGTTTCTCAATTTCAAGATGAGGCGACATCTTTTCAAATGTCGAAAAAATCGCTTGCACCCGCCGCGCTTCTTGAAACCAGTCAAAAAATTGATGAAAAAAGTGAAGTGATTGAAGATGATCGGAGCAATATAAAGCCAAGCGATAAATCAATTTTAATCATCGAAGATGATCACAATTTTTCAAACATTTTGATAGAACTTGCACAAGAAAAGGGTTTTAAATATCTTATCGCTAAAGACGGCGAAACTGGCTTGCAACTAGCTCAAGAATATCATCCGCAAGCCGTTATTCTTGATGTCGGATTACCACAACTTGATGGTATTTCCGTCATGGAAAGGCTTAAAGATAATCCTAATACGCGAGCTATTCCGGTACATTTTATTTCTGCTTCGGACCAAAGTAGTGAGGCGAAAAAAATGGGCGCAATTGGTTATTTGATTAAGCCTGTCAGTGTGGACGAAAAGGAGATGGAAGTTTTGGTAGCCGATAATGGCAAAGAAGCACTGAAGAAATTGGAAAAAGAACCGAACATTGATATTGTTTTGATGGACATTATGATGCCCGAAATGGATGGCTATAAAGCGATACAAGAGATACGAACGCAACCACGCTTTCGTCAACTACCCATTATCGCTTTGACTGCGAAAGCCATGAAGGGTGATAAAGCCAAATGTATTGAAGCGGGTGCCAATGATTATTTGGCAAAACCGATGGATACGGATAAACTGTTTTCGCTGATGCGGGTATGGTTGTATCGGTAAATTGATTTAACTAACAGCCCACCAACCGTTAAAAAAATTAAGTTTGTTCTCGCGTTAAAATAATTGATAATTGAAAAACGATGAAAACATTTATGAAGTCTTTTACCGTCATGCTCCGATTTGTATTTATTAGCTCATTGACCTGGGTACTTGCCAGTTCGGTTTCAGCCACTGTCGTGTACTCGTCATCCACCAACAAACTTTTCATTCCATATCTTGAATATAAAAAGCAGAACTATGATGCCGAATGGCTATATTGCCAGGACTGCAACGAATTAGCCATCACTCAAAGCAGGCTGCGACAGAATAATGTTTATCCTGTATACGGACAGCGAATACTTGTGGATGAACAACTCAATCTTCACTTGCCGCGCATCAATGTCGAAGGCAGTTTTTATCAGGCAGAACTTGCTTTTATGCCTGAACAGAATACCTTTTCAGTTAGTAATCTGCAACCACTTGACGAGCATAATCCATTGCGTGGAGAGTTGCTTGCGACTAACCACGAAGGCACTTATCGACAGAGCCAGATTATTCAACTCATTGCGTTTTATAGCCTACAAAATGGCGTAAGCATTGATTTGCAAGCCGCCAATGATGTTGATGTTTTTACCATCAGTTACCAAACGCTGGATCCTGGTGGAGAACTCACACCTGCTTCAGCACTGATCGCGTTTCCTACTGGGCTTGATACGCCCTCACCTTTGGTTGCGTACCAGCACGGAACGCTAGTAAAACGCAGCGATGCTTTGACTGAGAACACGTTTAATGCGCCGACGTTGGGATTGGCGGCAAGCGGCTATGTGGTAGTTAGTGCTGATTATCTGGGCTTTGGTGCCTCCAAACTGTTGCATCCTTATATACACGCCCACTCTTTGGCAATCAGTTTAATTGATGCGTTGCGTGCAGTCCGTAAACTGGCGGAGACGGAAAATATAGACTTGAACCAGCAGTTATTTTTAGCGGGCTATTCTGAAGGAGGATACGCTACCCTGGCTTTACAAAGAGAGCTGGAAACCCACCATGCTGATGAATTTTCAATCACGGCTTCCGCGCCTATGGCAGGGTCCTATGATTTGTCCGGCACAATGGTTCAGCGCATATTAGATCCCTCTCCCCACCCCAATCCATATTATTTTTCTTATATTGTCCTCATGCTGGAACAGGTGTATGGCTTGTTTGATGATTTCGCCGAAGTGTTTCAAGCCCCTTATAACACCTTAATACCCAATTATTTTGACGGTGAACACGACGGTTCAGAAATTAATGCCTATCTGCCTAATTCCACTGAACAGTTGTATCAGGCAACGATTTTAGAAGCTTTAAATGATCCTGGCTCAAAAATTAACGCTGCCCTGGCTGCTAATGACCTAATTCGCTGGAAACCAACCGTTCCAACCCGGCTTTATCATTGCCAGAATGATGAACAAGTCCCTTTTGCTAATAGCCAGGTGGCTTATGACAATTTTCAGGCAAGAGGTGCCACGAATGTTGAACTCATTATCGTGGATGATAGCGGCTTTGATCAAAATGAAGTGCATGGAAGATGCGGAATTCAGGCTATATTGATGGCTAAAGAATGGTTCGATAGTTTAGTCAGTGACTGAGCTAAGTTTTAGCCTAGACCTGCCAGGTTTTTAAAACCTGGCAGGTTTTGTAGCAGGGACAAAACTTTGAACTATCAAACGGTGCGCATGATGAAACCATTTATTTTGATTTGCTTATTAATATTATCCAGCTATACTTATAGCGAGGTTAATTCTTCCATAAGTTCTATAAAACGCATTGCTCATGCCGGGGGCGGATATCAAGGGGAAACTTATACTAATTCCTTAGAAGCCCTTAATGATAATATTACTAAAGGCTTTGAATGGTTTGAAATTGACTTTTCTTTGACAAAAGATGGTCATTTAGTGTGTATCCATGATTGGAAGCATACATTTGAAAAATTATTTCATTTTGAAACCACAGAAAAACCTTCGCTGGAAACCTTTCAATTTCTAGTTAAACAGGTTTCGCCTTATCATGTATGTACGCTTGATGATTTAAGGATATGGCTGAAAAAACATCCTAAAGCTAAGTTAATCACTGATGTAAAAGAGGATAATTTAGGGGCTTTAGCCATGATTACCAAGCATATTGAAAATTTCCAAAATCGCGTTATTCCACAATGCTATTTTCCGGAAAATTATCCTAAAATACGCCAGTTAGGTTATAAAAGTATTATTTGGAGCCTATATCGTTATAGCGGCAATAATCAAGATGTGATAAAAGTGATTGAACAATGGGATAAACTACTTGCTGTTACGATGCCACCTCATAGAGCCGAAGCGGGATTGGGACACGCTTTGCTGAAAGAGGGTATTCCATCTTATGTTCATACCATTAATACGGTTGAAGAATTACACAAATATACCCAAGAGTATGCTATTACTGAAATTTATACTGATTTTTTAGCACCGCTGGAAAATACGACTTTCCTTGAGGCAGAAAAACCACTTTCTGAAAATCCGTTGTTTTTGAATGATTGTATGGCAACCTATTCAGTAGATGGCACTCTTTATATTCCTTGTCTATCGCTATCCGATTCCAACCAAACCGATGTTTATAAAGTGTATATGCAGCGGCAATCTCCTGAATTTATATTTAAATTAGATTTGAAAAAGATCAAATATAACCTGACAAAGTAATGAGCAAAATCATGATGTATTTATTCCTTTACGCGATTTTTTCATTTCCTTTGATTATGAGCTTTTATTATAGCTATGATCAAAATATTCCCTGGTTATTCAGTTCTTTTACCTTTTTGTTCTTTACTTCTTCAAGCTTCCTATTTTTAAGCGCACAATTTAAGAAAAAGTGGGCTGCTTTCATGTTCGCGTTGCTACCACTTTTATTGATCTTCTTGTTCGAGATTATCCAACTGATTTCGTTCTATTTTCAAGGTGAAGGTTTCAATGAAAGATTCTTTTTTCACTTTAGCTTAAACACGATACAAGAAGCAGGAACTGGATACCCTTGGCTAATTTTCAGCCTAATTTTTATGCTGTTGTTTTTTATGATAGCCATTTATTTATGCACAAGATGCTTTAAATTTATTCCCCTTTATTTATCTAGTGCGGCTCTATTAATTTCCCCTTTTCTAGATTCAGCCATCAAGGATTTTGTAAACAAGCGTTTTTTGACACAAAATACATTATCCCAATTTGATATTAAAAGGGGATCGGCATTAGGACTCAATGAAAAGGCGATTATGCCAGATCAATTGTCAGCCTCTCCTGGCAAAAATCTGGTGTTAATATACCTTGAAAGCCTTGAAAGGCTCTATTTAGATGAGTCGGTATTTAAGGGACTTACACCTACGATAAATCAGCTTTTAAAGGACAATTTTTCATTCACCAATACTTCTCAAATACCAGGTGCAGAATGGACAATGGCTGGGATAGTGGCATCACAATGTGGAACACCGCTCTTATCTGATAATAGCCTAGTTGACGGTAATGATATTATTCAAAACGGATTTCTCACTGAAGCTATCTGTTTGGGTGATATTTTGCATCAGGCGGGATATGTTCAAAGCTATATTGGGGGAGCTTCCAATCGGTTTGCTGGTAAAGGATATTTTCTTAAAGCACATCATTATGATGAAGTCAAGGGATATAATGAATTAAAATCAAGACTCCAACGCAAAAAATACCGAACGGGGTGGGGATTATATGATGACTCTCTCTTTAAAATCGCCGAGGAAGAATATGTGCGACTTGCTAATCTGAATAAGCCCTTCAATCTCACTTTGCTCACATTAGATACCCACCATCCGAAAGGGCATCCATCCCAGTCTTGCACACCTTATCCCTATCAGAAAAACAGCATTTTGGATGCGGTTCACTGTACGGATCAACTATTGGCAAGATTTCTCAATCACCTCTCTCGCCATCCCTCTGCTAAAGAAACTATAGTCGTTTTATTCAGCGATCACCTTGCCATGCGTAATGAGGCGGAAAAATTTTACCCTGCAAAATATGACAGAAAACTCCTCTTTTCAATACTGAATAGCAGCCTGAAAGGGGTTAGCCACGAACCCGGCACCCATACAGATATAGCACCTACGATATTGGAAGCGATGGGAGTGAAACACAATGCAGCGTTCCTAGCCGGTAGAAATATGTTGGCGCAAAGCGATAAACTTAATCATCCCGATTTTTATGATGATGAAACAATACAAATTATTAGATATATCAACTCCATTATGTTTACCAAAGGAAATGAATCGCTTTGTGTGGAAAAATATTTGGCGATAAACGAGAATACTTCACAAACTATCAAAATTGGGAATAAGCGTATATTCCTTTCTTATACTGGAAAACCCGTCGCCAAACACCGATTCAAAAAAGATCTTGCCATCCTCACTTTTATTGATGATAAAGGCTCAATAAAGGGAGCGGCTATTATTTTTATTGGCAAGTTACCCTACATTCTGGCTAAAAATAAAGAAAAGATATTTTTGCTTATTACACCCAATAAAAATTTACCTCATGAACTAAACAATGGGAACCCGATGAATCAAGAGGCAATATCAGTCTTGTTTGGCAGATTCGATAAATCAATCATTAATTTAGGCAACTTCGCCGATTTACAAAATCTTCAAATCAAAAATTCTCAATGCGAGAAGCTAATAAAGGACGCACAAAAACCCTCCCATCAAAAACGAACAACCCTAATTTTTGCAGAACTTTGCCCGAATAATAGTCAATATACTGCCTTATACACAAGAGAATCAAAACAAATAAGGATACCCAGAGTCGGTGTAAAAGATATGATGACAAAAGTCACTTTGATACAAAAAACATCCCATCAATTTGTGGTAAAAGAAGCATCTTCTTTCAATCCAATAATAAAACCGTGGAATTACTGTCACGCATACTACGCTGATGATAGCCTGTATATTCCTTCTATACTCATTGATGGTGTGAAACACCGTTTGGAAATGAAGAAGGTTTCCGATGAGCCATTAACTTTTGAAATCAATGAAGAAGCTGCTGCCTGGTTTACGAAAAACCTGACAAATTTTTAAAACCTGTCAGGTCAAAATCAAGTTCCGATTTCAAATAAAACATATTCTGCTGGTACCCAAAAATAAAGTTGACAAAATCGAAAAATAAGTTTAGTTTTTTACAATCCAATACCGGATGAACACTACATAATTGGAATAGCGTATAAATGACATATCAACATGAAAAAACCCACGAAATTTTAAAGTGGTTTGAAAAAATGAATCAGATTCCCCGTTGTTCTGGCAATGAGGAAGCCATTAGAACTTGGTTAATTAATTGGAGCAATGAGCATCATTTTGCTATAAAAACCGATAAAGTGGGTAATCTCTTAATATCAGTACCTGCTTCATCCGGATATGAAAATGCCCCTATCGTTGTGATTCAAGGACATTTAGACATGGTGTGTGAAAAAACGCATGATTCCAAGCATGATTTCACGAAAGATCCCATTAAATTGATTGAAGATGGAGAATGGCTAAGGGCTGATAATACGAGTTTAGGGGCTGATAACGGTATTGCTATTGCTATCGCAATGACTTTATCCCTGGACAAATCAATTTCTCATCCCCCCTTGGAATTACTATTTACAATAGATGAAGAAAGAGGTTTAGTCGGTGCCGGTGCATTAGAGCCTGGGTTTTTCGAGGGGCGCATTTTAATCAATCTGGATTCTGAAGATGAAGGCTATTTCATGATTGGTTGCGCCGGCGGTCTGAATACACTTTTATCTATACCCCTTGAATGGACGGATGTACCTAATCATTACCAAGTGATGAAAATCCAGGCTGGTGGCATGAAAGGGGGTCATTCCGGCATTGACATTAATGCCCAAAGGGCTAATGCCATCAAAGTACTTGCCCAAATATTGCTGATGACAAAATCACAGGTGGATTTAAGATTAGTCAAGTTCAATGGTGGTACAGCCAATAATGCTATTCCCCGTGATGCGGAAGCCTTTGTATTGGTTCCAGAAGAACAAGCTCAAACAGTCAAAAAACTTGCGCTAGAAGCGGCAAAAAACATAAGGGCTGAATTTCAAAATACCGATCCCGACTTATTTATCAAAGTCGATACTGTGAGTGAAACCTTCACTCAAACTATCACAGCGATAGACACTCAAAAGCTCATAGATGTTATTATGGTATTACCGCATGGCGTAATCGCTATGTCCACCGATATGAAAGAACTGGTAGAAACCTCCAATAATATCGCCAAAATCAGTATTGAGAATGGGCAATTAAAAGTCTTAAATACCCAAAGAAGTTCAGTAGAATCAAGAACTTATGCTGTCAGTCAGCGAATTGAAGCGGTCGCTCGATTAGTCGGCGGTGAAGTCTCCCGTGATACTTATTATCCTGGCTGGCAGCCCAATATGGCATCGCCACTCTTAGCCAAGAGTATTGATGTTTATAAAAAGCAGTTTGGTAAAAAACCTCAAGTGACAGCGATCCATGCAGGGCTTGAATGTGGTATAATTGGTAGTCAGGTTTCAGGTATGGATATGTTATCCACCGGGGCGACGATTAAAGATCCCCATTCCCCAGATGAAAAAATCCATATTGGTAGTATCGGAAAAGTTTGGGATTTTATGGTGGCATTACTTGTCTGAATCAGAATTAACAGAATTTGAAAATTTTCATAATATTTTATTGACGTTATTGGGTTTTATTCTGTTAATTCTCAAATTCTGTTAATTCTGATTCAAACAATTAATTTTAAAATTCTATCAATTTTAAGACAAATATTCATTATGCAATATACTAAATTTTCTTTTCCTTTAAATGTTTATGCACACGCCCTTTGCTTAGAAGAAGGGCATTTTCACTATTTACACTATGGCTTTAATTTGCAACAAGGGATTCATCAAGCGCAACAAAACTCGACAGATTTTGTGATGACAAAATTGCCCCCCGTACCCGCAGATATTCTTGAAGTGGGTATCGGAGTCGGTACAACGGGCAGTCAATTGGATAATGCGGGTTACAATTATACAGGTGTCGTACCCGATCCCGTACAAATTGCTTATTGTCAAGATAAAAAGCTACATTTGATAGAAAACCGTTTTGAACTGATGCCGCAAGAGGTACAATATGACGTTATCCTGTTTCAGGAATCCGCTCAATACATCCCAACTCATACATTACTGCAAAAAGCTAATGCCCTATTAAAGCCGAATGGACAAATATTGATTCTTGATGAAGTCACAACCGAATTAATCGAAAAATTAGAGCAACTTGCTAATCAATTTGGCTTTGATATATTAGCTCAACAAGACTTTACTGAAGCCGCCGCACCTTCATTAGGTTATTTGATAGAAATTATCTACAAGCACCGTCGCGCTCTATTACAAGAACTGCAGATATCCAATCTGCAACTGAGCAAATTACTTTATCAATTAGAAATCAGAAATCAGGGCTATCAAGATAAAACTTTTTCCTATATGTTTTTTCAATTGAGCAAACAACCCTAAAAAAATCAGGGTGGATAGGAATTTCATTACAACCCACCATTTTTCAAGGTAGCGGTGGGTTTCCTACCCACCCTACATGTATATTTTAAGTTATTTAGGGACAAGTCTAATGTTAACACCCAACCAGATGAACCGTTTTCTGAGCAATCGACTTAGTTTGCCAAAAAATCTTGTCATCCCAGGAAACCGTTTTTCGTTTATCAAAAACGATGAGCCAACCTTCGGCGCAATCAAGTTTATTCATGTAATTCACTAACTGTTCCTGCCCTTCCTTATAGGTTTTTTCCCCGTAACGGATTTTTAATTCAATGGGATAATTTAATCCTTGAAAATGTACGTACAAATCCAGCCGCCCTGCACCGGAAGCCATTTCCCGTGTCACAAAACCACCATGATTGATAACTCGTTGTAAAAATGCTTGAAGTGTCAAATGGGGTGCCGCTTCAACATATTGATATCGCTTAATCCAAACTTCACTATTTTCCCGCCAAAATTGTTGAAAATCGGAAAGCAAATATTTCATATCCAATTTACCATCGGTGATATAATTGGGTACGATAATTTCATCAAGCTCCTTTTGGGAACGAAAACTGAGGGTGCGAATAATCACTTCCCCATAAATCGGATTAGAAGGCACAATATGTTTGCCCTTTTCCCGTAATAATCCCAAATCCAGAACATATTGATAGTCATCGTCAAGCAAATCATAGCGTTGACTATCACCAACGATTAAGGGTTCAACAATTTTTTTGACCCGTTTCTCTTTTAAGCGTTCCATCAAACTATCAATATGCGTATCACGTCGCAGAATAATGGTTTGCACCGCTTGCTCAACCTGTGTGGGCAAAATTTTTCTGGAAACGTCAAATTCCAGAATTTGCTCAACGATTTCACAAGCAATGGCGTTCACTAACCAAGGCTGCCCTTGAGTTTTATCATAGACTTTTTGGATAACGTCAGGTGAAAAGGCTTGCTCCGTTATTTCCGTATGTTGTGCATAGAGTTGAGTAATTTCACCCAGCGTAAAATTACGCAATGTTTTTGAGGCTTTCACAATATTAAATGGGCTATAACTCCCCAAGGTTTCTCGATCATCGCGAATATCACTCTTATAGTCACGGATATTGCGCATCCCAACCAGGGCAATGGAATGAACGAAAGGAATCCGGTTACGATTGACATATCCATTCCTAAGCTGCCGTAAAAAGCCAATGAGTGTGCCATTTTCCAAGCAATCCACTTCATCAAACAAAATCACTAAGGGCTTGTCTAACTGCTGACAAAATTGTGATAATGTCTTGATCAAAATCGTCGTAAATTTGGAATAATTAGCCTGCCCCGCAAAGGAATAACTACTTAATTGTTCATGCAGTTCGATATTCAGTTCCAATTGATCAACAATCGCTGGAATCCCTTTTTCAGCATAAGAAATGCCCTGAACCGTTTCCAGTGAACAATATAAGGCATAATAGTTTCCCGTCTCATTCAATTGTTGGGCTAATTCGAGCAATAACGTGGTTTTGCCGGATTGCCGTGCTGCATGGATCACGAAATATTGTTCTTGCTCAATCAGTTGCATCAAACCTTGACACCGTTCCTGAGTGGGCAGCATGTAGTGTTTGTTTGGGTGACAAGGTCCTGCAATATTAAACGTTTTTTTCATAGATTCTCTCCTGATTAGTTCAATAATAAAATGTTGACAATTTCATTCAATGTTTGATAAGTATAGACAGGTGTCATGGCTTTGACGGAGGAGGTTTTTTTCATATCTTTGCCATGCGCGATCCAATTCCGATATTCAAGGATTTGTTTGGCTTTACCAATGGTGTTTTTGTCTATTGACTGAACATTTTTGAGTAAATCCAAAATGTCTTTTGGAGTCCAGTATTCCATTTCTTTCTGAACGTATTCAGACAGAGGATTCGCTAAGGTAATCGGAACAACGGTTTTTTGTAACCCGATTGCTTTGGTTTGCAAATAAGTGATAACAAAACGTTCAAATGCTGCCCATAACGAAAAAACAAATAAGTCACTCACTTCTGTTGCGGTTTTGTCAATGTCTTCATGAGCATTTTGTCGATTTAGCCAATTTGAATAGGCAAATAAGTTGCTTTGTTGCTGTTTGACGGCTCTCTTGGCGACTTTAAAACAGTCAGTAGAGATTTCGTAAGCCTTCAAAATAGGTATCAGTGGGTTAGAGTTCATAGTCTGTCGCCTGTGTGAAAAGCTTAAAGAAATTTTCCTGGTTCATAAAGTGAGCTTTGTTTTTCAGATTATTCTCTGCCCAGTACCAGCCATTGGCATCAATGTCTTTGAACATTTGTTGACCGCCTAAAATAGGACCGCCGTTGACCATGTAGATGATGTACTCTACTCCCAACCAACCTAACACATCAATTCGCCCTTCCGCTTCAATAATACAAGCACCTTCTGGCTTAAACTCAGCCAGCTTTTCGGTGGAACTGGATACCACCAAAGTCGGCGCAGTATAAAATCCGGTTAAATCTTCACCAATTTCAACGGCGTGTTGTTCTAGGTGCAGTTCTTTCTGGTCTTTCAACCAGTTCCTTATGTCACTATAGAGTTGATTAACTCTCGTTAAATAGCGTTGTTTGACCCATTCACCGTCTTGACTTTCTATTGCAGTCATCATAATTGTTGTCCTTTGGTGTGTTGAGAAATCAATTTGTTTAGACCTGACAGGTTTCTCAAACCTGTCAGGTCTGCCGTTTTTAGCCGTTCAAAGTATAGCACCCAAATTCGTTCTACTATACCTATCTTTAATAAACCTCAAAACATTGTTGAGAAGACACCCATTTATCCATAACCGCCAAAAGATCATCTCCCTGGGGAGATAGAATCCCGTATAGGCAATAAGTACCCGTTGCTAATTCAGAGGGCAGCATCATATCAATGGCTGTCACATTTTCATTATATTTCAATGACTTATACCATTTTTATTACAAAACGATTAAATGTATGCCGCTTCTATTCGGAGCAAATCAATTGAGTCTGACCCCATTGATTTCATTGCAAATGGTTTGCCACCTATTTCATTTTATCCGCAAAATACTGAGCAGCAAACCAATTAAACCCTATGGATTCTAATTCAAAAATTGCCACGCCTTGTTCAAGGCTCGTTTCATCCCAAGTTGGACTCAGCGTGGCATCACCAACCTTAAGATCGTATACCGCATTGATAAAGTTGGCTAGATGATTGGAATCTAAGGACAAATTAATGGGTACTATTAAAAGACTTATCATTTGCGGTGAGTTTTGAATTTCCACCTTTTGCCAAGGGTAATGGTTAGCTGAGAAAGTGGTTTTAGGAACAAAGTACGGTACTTGAACAAATACCATTTTGATAGGTAAAAATAATTGGGGTCAGAGTCACATTAACTTATGTAGTGAACTGAACATTTTTTGCGTGCTAACCTACTGTTATTTTACATTTTTTTAAGCGTCAAAGAAATCCGATTTTTCCAAAAATCGGATTTCTAGCTGATTTAAATTTTTTGCCAATAGAAACTTATGAATTTTAACCATACAAAATCTATATTAGTTTTGCTTAGGCAAAAAGTGTTCCGATCACTATTGGTAGTGAACCATTTATCACCAATCAATTAGGTATAGATATTGATTGATAGTTTTTTGTTATTTCTATAAATTATTAATTTTACTCTGACCCCAATTATTTTGTTTTTTGATTTAAACATTTTTCTATTTTAAGTGATGGAGATTTAAGAATTATCATTCCATCATAACTAACATTCTCATCAAATAATCCAATTTCATTAGTTTGAATAAGAATAACTTTTTTTGATTTTTTTGATTTCTTAGCATTCATTAAATAGGCAGCAGCCTCAGCTATTGTTTCGTTATCTCTCTGAATACGAACTAATATCGGGCTATTTTTATAAGTATCAACTAAGATTGCATCAATGCCCTTATTCCTTTGAACCGGGTTAAAGTCAATACCTTTCAATAAAGCTAAAGCATCTTTATCCACATTAATATAAGATTCTCTTCCATTTTTCAACAGATTAGAATTAGTTTTAATAGGATTATCTAAGCGAGTTAGCGAAAGATCTACCGCTTCTTTTGATTTATCTATCCCTATAAAATTACGCTCAAGTAATTTTGCAGCAACACATGTCGTTCCACTGCCACAGAAAGGGTCTAAAACTAAATCGCTTTTTTCAGTTGTAATCTGAACAATTCTCTCTAAAAGTAGCAAGGGTTTTTGTGTTGGGTATCCTACTCGTTCTTTTGCTTTCGGATTCAAAAAGGGTATTTCCCAAACATCACTTAAAGGAACTCCTTTTTTTTTGTCCCCATGTTTAAATTCACCATTATCATCAATATCATATACCGATTTATTATGTTCGTCCCTTGTTCTACGTTGTAATATTTGATCGATATTTGTTGTTTCTGAGTAAGGTGTATAAATTGGAATAAACCTAAATTTTTTAGTTTTTGAATAAAAATATATATTTTGATGGTTCGGTAACAACCCTTTTTTTGAACTCGACCATCTTTTGTAGCTCCAAATTATTTCTGATTGAAAGTTATTTTCACCAAAAACCTGATCTAATATAGCTCGAATAATATGCTCTCCACTTTTATCACAGTGAACAAATATAGAACCCGTATCCTTTAGGAGACCATGCATCATTAATATTCGTTCTTTTATAAATTCCGCATATCTCTTATCACTACCCCAAATATCATCGAAACTAAATTCTTTAGTTCGTTCTCTATTTTTTAAGACATGTTTTTTTTCAGTAAAAAATGGCGGATCAATATAAATTAGGTCAATGGAGTCTTTGGTAATTAAATTCATTTTCTCTAGGCAGTCACCTTGAAGAATAGTGTTAATTATCTTCGGTTTCATTGTTTCTTCTTTTCGCAATTTCTGTTAGGATTAACTTTAAGTTATAACCAGTTATTTTTGTAAGGTAGTTCCAAGCTTCGTCACCAGCGTAATATTCACCATTAACTCCACTGTATATAGTTTTCAGAGTTTCTTGGATTTTTATAGCTTGTTCTCTTTGTGGGTAATAAAACATCACACGAACTGGTTTATAGCCATATCCCTCAATAACTTTAACTCGTGTATGTTCTTTGGTAATATGATCTCCGTCAGTAGTAGCATCTCGCCACTTTAGCTCAACAGCATCATTGTTGTTCAGAAAATCAATTTCAAATTTTTTTGGTTTTTTTCCTTCCGTGTTTTCTACCGTCGTTTTACCACCTTTGTTATTGGCAAAAAATAAGCAAAGGGAGGCTGATTCTTCAAGGAATGAGCCTGCATATTTATACAAAAAGCGTCCGGTATTTTGGTATTCGTCAATTAGTGAACCTTCATTTTTTGAAATGCCCAACACTTTATATATCAAGTAGTGAGAATTATCATCGGCTTTCATCTCTTCTCTTCGATTATCAATCTTTTCGCGTAAGTTATTAGCATATTCATCTGCCAAATTGTTAATCTTTAACTTCAATAAATCCAAGCAATTTCCAGTTTTAATTGCTCTGTCAATTTCTGCTCTGTGGTGACTGTACACTTCAGAAATTAAGTCAATTTTGTTTTTTCCTTTAGTTTCAATGCTCAAAATTTTGCAATATTCATCTAATTCTGCTTTTTTGAGCCTTTCTACTTTCATATATATTTCCAAATTTAATAATTTTTGATTTATGTGTGTGATTGCGAGAACTAACACCATTCTTGAGCCAAGGTCGGCCTCCAAGATAAAGTTAAAAATTACAATCTATGGATTAATTCCTTAAAATGTTCCCAATCACGGACAACATCCATTTCTAGGAGGGTAATCAACTTTTCTTCAAACTTAGCACGTTTCGTTAATTGTACTGGCGTAGCATTATTCCAGTTGCCTTCATCACCAAGTATCTTAGCTTTAAGTAATTTAGCCGTGTTAATGTAAATACCCATGTTAGAACTTTTGGCCTCACGACCGGGCAAGAACTTATCAATCGCAATATTCAGGGAAATATAATTATCGCCACCAATATCACGCCATCCTAATATCTTGTCATTTAGAAAGACATGGATAATTTCTACTAAAAAATCAGCATTTAACTTTCCAGCCGCATGGGTTAAAACTTGCAAATGCGCCCATGTACCACCATACTTGCCACGTTTAGTTTTGATGATGGATAATTCACCACCTACTACTTTTGCATATCCCGTTTTTTTATTATATTCAATAGTTAAACCTTGTTTTGGGGACAAGTCAGAATCGCCCGTATTCATTGGCTCTCCTAAATACGTGGATTCAACGCATTTGGAAATGCCCGTCCCATAACGCTTTTCAACTGCTAGCAAAAACTCTATTGTGTCGGGTGAACGTAGATAATTATCTAGCTGCAATTCATTCAATCCCTTTGCTTTACGTAACCCATTACCATAAGCCCATAACGCATTTAATGAACCCATCTGAGTTTTATGGCCAATCGGTAATGTAAAGCCACCAATATTAACCTCCATCATTTTGTTAGTTTTCATATCTACCGTGTAAACTATGTTCAGCGAGCGTAGCATGGGTAGATTGACAGCAAAACCCACTATTTCTCAATTGGCATGATGAGCATTTTATTAATCATAAGGTTGTGGTGAAACTCTACCCACCCTACGCTCGCTGATTTTCAAATCAAAAAAATGAGGGGGAACAAAAACGGGATCACATTCAGTCATTCTGTCTCTTACATTTTCACCACCCCAGGTCGGGGGCAAGGCTTAGTTAGGTTTTTACCATACTTATTATTTCATTCTTAACAAATAATAGGTTCTTGTATATCAAGATTAAATCGTCTATTTTGGTAGAATCAAAATTTTGTGATATAAAATATTGATATTTACCAACATTTAACTTTTCCAAAATAGCAAAATGCCAACTTCCACCTATGATGTAAGCACCTTTTATAAATTTCCAATCATTTAACTCAATAGCACTTATAAGTTCGGCTAAAAGTTGTGGCCTTGGATTTCCATATTCTTCACTTCTTTTAAACTCTTGAATAAAAAAATAAGGTTTTTTACTCTCTACCAATCCTTCAGAAACGACAAAATCTATTGTACCGTTTAATATAAATTTACTCGTTTTGTAGGTCATTCGTAATTCATAAAAATCTCTCATTTTCTTTTCAAATGATTTAAACCTTATTTTATTCAAAATTGGAACTATAAAATTAACTTTTAAATCTTCTTCACTATAACTTTCAATCAAAGATTTATTATCTTCTATCAAATCTTTAAGAAATACTTCTATTGAATTATTTATCTCAATTTTATTGTTTAACCATTCATCGAAAATACTATCATCCAAATTTTTTTCAATATCAAATAACTCTTTTAAGTCAATATCTCTAATTTTACGATATTGATAAGTGGGAATCTGGTTTTCATTTTTACCTTCTAGGATACTAAATTTTCTTTTTAATTCTTCTATCTCTTTTAACAATTTTAATTCAATCTCAGTATTCATATTGAATATCCTGTCTTTTTGCCCGCATATTCCATACATGGAACAGGAAATTCAGGCCAATTTGCCCTGTTAAAAAATTATCCTGTCAAATAGACTTGACGTTATCTACCAAAACAAGCATACTGATCATCTAAGTTCAATAAGCTTATTATAATTCAAATTTAAATCTATGTCAAGCGAAAATCCAACAAAAAATAATTTGCTAACCGAAATGCGGAATTTAAGGGATGCTGATAAAATATAGCCATTCCCGTTTGGGTTAAATACAAAAAAGGGCAAACACGCAGGTTTGCCCTTACGAATAATGTGCTTTAGGCCATCGGGAAACGCTATACTTACAATTTAGAACTTATATAAAAAATATGAAAAATCAAATAGACATTGAAGAAATCCAAAATGTATTGGCTAAAGCCGATCAACTTTATACTGAGCGAGACGTATCAGAGGCTTTGGACGAGATGGCGGTAGCTATCACTCAACGTTTACAGGAAAAACAACCTTTATGTTTAAGCGTCATGATTGGGGGGTTAATTCCTGCTGGACAACTTATACCGCGCATCAATTTGCCTTTGGAAATTGATTATATTCATGCCACCCGTTATCGTGGTGCCACTTCTGGCAGAGATTTACATTGGATGAAATATCCCAGTGCCGATTTATCCGAGCGCACCGTATTGGTGATTGATGATATTTTAGACGAAGGTTTGACTTTGCAAGCCATTGTCAAATATTGTCAAGAAGCAGGTGCAAATGAAGTCTTAACCGCCGTTTTAGTTGAAAAACAATTGGATAGCCGCCCCGGCTTACAACAAGCCGATTTTACAGGATTAATCGTACCTAACCGTTATGTATTTGGTTATGGTATGGATTACCAAGGGCAATTGCGTTATGTACCGGGAATTTATGCGGTGCATGGTTTGTAGGTATACTTCAAAGAAGGGGCAACCACAAGGGATTGCCCATACAAAGCGTCGATGACTGAAGGGTTGCCCTGATTATTTCAGGCACGTTCCTAATCTAATGCCTTTTCTAAATATTTACACATCGTTTTCAACACTTGTACACGCGCAAAACGTTTATCATCACCTGCTACCAACATCCACGGCGCAAAATCTGTACTCGTTCGTGCCACCATTTCATTAACGGCAAGGCTATAGTTTTCCCATTTTTCCCGATTGCGCCAATCTTCTTCCGTAATTTTATGCTGTTTATACGGAATTTTCTCACGTTCTTTAAAACGACGCAATTGTTCATCCTGACTAATATGTAGCCAAAATTTAAGGATAATACTACCATGTTTAACGAGTTGCTCTTCAAAATCGTTGATTTCTAAATAAGCTCGTTGCCATTCTTTTTCCTGGGCAAAACCTTCAACGCGCTCTACTAATACGCGTCCATACCAAGAACGATCATAAATAGTCACCCTACCCGCACGGGCAATATGTCGCCAAAATCGCCATAAATAGTGATGAGCACGTTCTTCATCTGTCGGTGCGGCGCTCGAAATGACTCGATACAATCGCGCATCCATTGCCTGAGTTATTCGCCGAATCGCACCGCCCTTACCGCCTGCATCCCAGCCCTCAAATACAATAATAGTCGAACACTTTTTTTCATACGCAGCCCAAGCCAGGCGGTGTAATTTACCTTGATAAGTTTCTAACTCCTTACGATAATCTTTACTCCGCAATTTTTGACTTAAATCCACAGTATCCAAAATCGTTTTAGAATCAGATGATTGGATAGGGGGAAATTGGGTTGCTGCCACCTGCTCAGTATTCGACTTGGATTGAGCATCAAGATGCTTACGCAAAGTTTCTAACACGGTATGTGCTACAGTTAAATTACGATAACACCAATCTGTCGCCTCTACCAATAACCACGGGGCATTACCAGAATCGGTATGTCGAATCGCCTGTTCTGCGGTTTTAACAAATTGTTCATACAAGTCAGCATGCTTCCAATCTCGTTTAGAAACGGAACGCTTCGTATGCGGATTGGTTTCAAGCTTTTTTAAGCGTTTATGTTGTTCCTTTTGGGACAGGTGTAACCAAAATTTTAGAATTAATGCGCCATCTTCTACCAACATGGTTTCAAAACGACGTATGTGTGTCATCGCTTCATTGAACTGCACGGTATCCATTTTTTGATAAGCGGTTTTCACGATGGGCTCGACATACCAGCCTCCAAAAAACACCCCAATGCGTCCTCGCGCCGGTAAACTTCGCCAAAATCGCCAGTAATAGGGACGTTCACTTTCTTCATCAGTCAGTGAATCAATGGCTATCGTTTCCAAGCCGCGTGTATCTAACCATTCATTCAGGGCATTAACCACATCGCCCCGCCCTGCACCATCAATCCCAGACACAATAATAATGACAGGCGTATTCGTTTTGCTTAAAGCAAATTGTGCTTGCAATAATTCTGCCCTTAATTCGGGCAACTGTTTTTTATAGTCTTTCCTATCAATCTGCCTATTCAATTCTGCGGTTTCAAACATAATAAATTGACTCTATGTAAAGTTGAAATATTGTATATCTTCACCCAATTTAAAATTTAACTTCGCACTGTTGCAACTGACAACCTATTAATAATTGTAATTAATAATTATACTTTCCAGTATCACAACCAGATAGATTAGGAACATGCATGAACTAGAGCAACTAAATTGCACCTACATAATATAAAGTTTAGCTTCCCTTCCGTAAGTCTCGTAGGGGTTCCCTTGTGGTTACCCTAAAATTATCGATCAGGCACGTTCCTTAATATTATAATGCGAAATCACAGCCGTTTTAAAGAATTAAACTCCGATTTTGCCATTTGAAAAAGTGGATAATAATTTATTTATTTGAATATCTATATGATATACTTTAAACGGTTGAAATTTGGACTTCTATATAGGATGGGTAAAGTCTTGCCCAACGAAAAAATACGAAAAACGATTTGAAAATAAACAATTTAAGTACTTATATATAACGATGAGAGCCTTAGCGAGGGCTAACACGTAAAGCTGCCCCTACTGATTAAAAAAAAATAATGGAAAAAATTGCAATCATCGGTCTCTCTTGCCTACTTCCAGGGGCTGATAACCCTGAACAATATTGGCAAAACCTCATTGACAATAAAAATTTGACCTCAAAGGCAACCGTTGAGCAAATAGGTGTAGATGCCCAAATTTTTTATGATCCCATCAAGGGCAAAACCGATAAATACTATTGTATGAACGGTGGCTATATTCGAAATTTTCAATTTGATGCCAGTGGCTATCAAATTTTGCCTGATGTGCTGAAAAAATTGGATAAATTGTATCAATGGTCGCTCTATGTCTCGAAACAAGCTTTACAAGATAGTGGTTATTTAGGGAATAATGCAGCACTTAGTCAGTGTGGTGTTATTTTAGGGAATCTCTCTTTTCCGACTAAGCTCTCCCACCATTTATTTGAACCTATTTACCATAAAACACTGGAATCCGCTATTCAGACATTATTACAGCGCGACACTTTCAGCTTGAAAAGTGTAGAAACGGATGTGTCACCTCTAAATGCGTTGATTTCAGGTTATCCAGCCACCCTTATTGCTCAGGGCTTATCTTTATCAGGACCCCACTTGTCTTTAGATGCTGCTTGTGCGTCATCACTTTACGCTGTCAAATTGGCTTGTCAATATTTATCATCTGGCAAAGCTGACTTGATGTTAGCTGGTGCTGTCAGTGCTGCTGATCCTTTATTTATCAAAATGGGATTTTCCATATTTCAAGCCTATCCAGAAAATGGCAAAAGTCGTCCTTTTGATAAATCATCCGGCGGACTTTTTGCTGGGGAAGGGGCTGGTATTTTAGTTCTAAAACGCTACCATGACGCGATTCGAGATGGTGATAAGATTTATGCCACTATCGGTGGAATCGGCTTATCAAATGATGGCAGAGGGAAATTTGTACTTAATCCCAATCCGAAGGGACAATTGCTGGCATTTGAACGGACATACAGCAATGCCGGTATCAACCAAAATGAAATTGATTATATTGAGTGTCATGCCACTGGTACACCGGTTGGTGATATTGCTGAACTTAATTCAATGGAAGCCTTTTTTGGAGATGCCACACCTTTGCTAGGGGCAGTCAAATCTAATTTAGGTCACTTATTGACCACCGCCGGCATGGCAAGTTTGATTAAAGTTATTTTAAGCATGGCTAAGGGGGTTATTCCAGCCACAATTAATTTGAAAGAGCCCTTGACTTCAAATAAGGGCTTGTTTTCCATTGAGCAAATGGTTAGAACGATTACACCGTGGCCTCAAAAAAATCATCATAAACGCGCTGCCGTTAGTACCTTTGGTTTCGGTGGTACCAATGCCCATCTTATTTTAGAAGAGTTAGAGGTTCCCAATTCCCAACTTCCAATTCCCAATGAACCTAGCAGGAACGAAGTTTCGCCATTTCCAATTAAACTTGCCATTATCGGCATGGATGCTTTTTTTGGAGGCTGTCACGGATTAGATGCTTTTGATCGTACTATTTATGACGGTACTCAACATTTTATTCCCGTTCCACCAGAAAGATGGCAAGGTATTGACACGCAAAACGAATGGCTCAAAAATAATGGTTTTGAAAAGGGCGAAGCGCCTTTGGGTGCTTATATTCAAGATTTTGACATGGATTTCCTACATTTTAAAATTCCCCCTCGTGATGAAGATCAACTTATTCCACAACAATTGTTGATGCTCAAAGTAGCTGATAATGCAATCAAAGATGCAGGATTAGTTGAAGGTGGAAACGTCGCCGTTATTGTAGCGATGGGAACGGAATTAGCTTTACACCAGTTTTTAGGGCGATGTGATTTATCTTGGCAAATAAAAGAAAGTTTGGCACAAGCCAATATTGTTTTGTCTCCTGACAAAACTGAAGAATTAGAGGCGATTGCTAAAAATAGTCTTTTTCCACCAGCGCAACTCAATCAATATACAAGCTTTATTGGCAATATCATGGCAACCCGTGTTGCGACGCAATGGAATTTTAATGGCCCCGCTTTTACCATTTCGGCTGAAGAAAATTCCGTATTTAGCGCGTTGGAAGTCGCTCAACAGTTTCTGGATGCTGGCGAAGTTGACGCAGTTGTCGTGGGTGCCGTTGATTTAGCGGGAAGTTTTGAGCATGTTCTATTACGCCATCAATTAGCACCTATCAACAGCGGTGTCAATACCTTCAGCTATGATGAAAAAGTCAATGGTTGGATGGTGGGTGAAGGTGCAGGCGCGGTGGTTTTAAAACGCTTTGACACTGCATCGCAAGATCGCATTTATGCCGTCATTGATGCCATTAGTTTAATCGCAAATAAGGCTAACAACGATTCTTTAGGACATTTACCAAAAACACCCACTGATGAAACCGTTACTCATTCTTGCCAGCGAGCTTTTGAGGTTGCAGGTATAAAAGCCACTGATATAGGCTATATGGAAGTATTTGGTAGTGGAGTAGCACAAGAAGACGAAGTCGAAATTAAAGGCTTAACCAATGCTTATCAAACTCAAAATGATTTATTGACAACAGCAATAGGCAGTGTAAAAGCCAATATTGGTCATACTTATGCCGCTTCCGGCATGGCGAGTTTAATCAAAACAGCATTGTGCCTATATCATCATTATATTCCAGCGGTTCCGCAATGGGAAAGCCCAAAAATGCCTGAGCAATGGCAAGGCAGTCCTTTTTATGTTGCCACTAAATCAAAAACATGGTTTTTGGAAGAAAGCCAATCTAAAAGAGTGGCAAGCATTAACGGCTTAGGGCTTGATGGTACTTATGCACATTTAATTTTATCTGAAGACCAAAGTTCAAGGCGTATCGAAGCTGAATTGGATAAATACCGACAACAAGCACCGTTTTATCTTTTTCCTATAGCGGCTGATAATCAGTCGGTTTTGCTCAAGCAACTTAACGAATTACAAAATACGATTGAAAAGAGTGATAATCTGGGTGTGACAGCGAGCCAAACGTTTGCCACTTTTCAAAATCAACCAGAAGCAAATTACCGGTTATCTATTGTTGGCCATCATCAAAACGAATTGCTTCAACAAATTGCTTTTGCGATGCAAGGTGTTAAAAAAGCTTTTGCAACCGGGAAGGAGTGGAAAACACCGTTGGGTAGCTATTTTACGGCAAAGCCTTTAGAAAAAGTGGCGTTTGTTTATCCGGCGATGGGCACAACTTATATTGGTTTGGGACGGGATATATTTCGACAATATCCGACACTTTATGAAACATCAACACTGGGTAATCTAGTCGATACGCTACTGCATGATAAATTGCTCTATCCTCGGAGTTTGGAAAAACTCCCCATAAAGAAACAACAAGAGATTGAAGCACAATTACACAATAGTGGCGTAGCTATGTGCCAAATTGGTATCAGTTTTGATGTATTACACACTTCGATTTTAAGGGATTATTTCCAAATTCAACCCCAAGCTGCCTTTGGATATAGCCAAGGGGAATTGAGCGGTATGATGTATGCGCTGGGTGTTTGGCGTGATAATAAGTTAAATGAAGATTTGGCTTCATCACCTCTTTATCAAACGCAATTAACAGGTCCTTGTATAGCGGCACGTCAATTTTGTGGATTGCCCCAGAATTTGCCAACAAAAGACGTTTGGCGTTCTTATGTACTTAAAGCTTCAGCAACTGCTGTCAAAGATATTCTCAAACGTGAAAAAAATGTCTATTTGACATTTATTAGCACACCTGAAGAAGTCACTATCGCCGGTGAGCCAAAAGCTTGTTTGAGAGTGATTAAAACGCTTAAGTGCCAGCATTTTCTTATCCCGTTTAACAATGCTTCACACTGTGAAGTCGCACAATCTGAATATGAAGCACTGGTTCAAATACATCTCCAAAAAGTGCATAAAATACCAGATATTACATTTTATTCAGCCGTTGATTGTGCGCCGTTGCCTTTCGACAGCCATTATATTGCCCATAACGCGGCGAAACTGAGCTGTCAAACGGTTGATTTTCCAGCCATCATTAATCGTGTTTACGAAGATGGGTTTAGAGTATTTATTGAACTTGGGGCGGGAAACAGTTGCACTCAATGGATTGATGAAACATTGAAAGGCAAAGAGCATGTTGCTATGTCTATCAATAGCAAAGGGCTTGATGATCAAACAGGAATTGTCAAAATGTTAGCCAAATTGGTGAGCCACCGTGTTTCGATGGATTTATCACCGCTTTATCCCATGAAGGATTCCAAAAAACGTAAATCACTGATTAAAAAAATTATATTAGGGGGGAAACCCATTCATACCACCATCTTGACTGATGAAAATCGGAAAAGCTTTGAAAATCAAATTATATCTCATAGTCCAATGTTAAAGATAATTCAGTTGCAAATAGCGGGTGCGATGCAAAGTTCCACAGCTAAAGCGTTGACACCACGCGATGACGTGATTTGGGATGAGGCAGATTTGCTGGAATTTGCCGAAGGCAAAATTGCCAATGTTTTTGGTCCAGAATATGCCATTATCGACTCATACTCTCGCCGGGTGCAATTGCCTCTACCACCTTATTTACTAGTGAGTCGCGTCACGAAACTTAATGCTGAAAAGGGTAGTTTTAAACCTTGTACGCTGACCACCGAATATGATGTTCCCCACAATATGTGGTATTCGGTGGATGGTCAAATTCCCTGGGCTGTTTCCGTCGAATCGGGGCAGTGCGATTTGTTATTAATCAGTTATTTAGGGATAGATTTTGAGAATAAAGGTATTCTTGTTTATCGCCTACTTGATTGCACCATGACATTTTTAGAGGATATACCGACAGAAGGAGATACCCTGCGTTATGATATTTCTATCAATTCCTTTGTCAGACACGGCAATAATTTGCTGTTTTTCTTCAGTTACGACTGTTTTGTGGGTGATAAAATGGTGCTGACGATGGAGGGTGGCTGTGCTGGGTTCTTTACTGATGATGAACTAGATAAAGGTAAGGGGGTTGTTTATTCTAAAAAAGAATTGCTAGAACGCGATAAAATCCAAAAACAACAATTTGAACCTTTGCTGATTTGCCAAAAATCCTTTTTTGAGCAAAAAGATATGATACAGCTGACTGAGGGCAACATCGCTGCTTGTTTTGGTGAGCATTATAGGCAAGCCGGATTAAACCCTTCTTTGCGAGTTCCCCCAAAACAAATTTTGATGATTGATCAAGTGACATCAGTGGATTTCAATGGGGGCGCGTATGGCTTGGGTTTGATTGTCGGTGAAAAAGTGCTTGAACCAGAGCATTGGTATTTTCCTTGCCATTTTAAAGATGATCAAGTGATGGCGGGTTCATTAATGGCTGAAGGGTGTGGTCAACTTTTGCAATTTTATCTATTGTATTTGGGTTTCCAAACTTGCACCACCGATGCGCGTTTTCAACCCATTCCAAATTTACGACAAGTCGTTCGCTGCCGGGGGCAAGTTACACCTATTTCAGCTACCTTGATTTATCGGTTGGAAATCACTAAATTGGGTTTAAGCCCAAAACCTTATGCAAAAGGGGACGTAGAAATTATCTTGAATGGCAAAATCGTCGTGCATTTTAAAGATGTCGGGGTGCAACTCTCTGAAAAAAATCAGTCTCTTTCCGTTGAAGATAACAAGGAACCATTAGCGAGTTTAGTCAAATTACCCAATAAATCGGCTTTATTGAATGAAGAGCAAATCCAAGAATTTTGCCTCGGTTCAGTGGGCAAGTGTTTTGGACCGGAATTTGATATTTATGACACTGGTGAAATCACTGCGTCACGGATGCCCAATACACACCTGAATTTCGTGCATCGCGTATTGGAAGTTCAAGGTGAACGACATAAATTCACCCCAAAGTCAACGATTATAACGGAATATGATGCGCCGATAGAAACTTGGTATTACCGTCATAATTCATCAGATACAATTCCGTACTCCGTTTTGATGGAAATCGCTTTGCAACCCAATGGTTTTCTATCGGCTTATTTGGGCACAACTTTGCTGTATCCCACAGATAGTTTATACTTTCGTAACCTGGATGGACGCGGGCGCATTCTTAAAAAGGTGGATATTCGCGGCAAAACTGTGACAAATAGATCACGATTACTGTCGCAATCTAACATTCAGGGCATGATTATTCAAAGTTTTGATTTTGAAATGCTTTGTGATGGCGAACCGTTTTATCAAGGCGATGCCAGCTTTGGTTTTTTCAGTGGAAACGCTTTGGCTAATCAAGTCGGGTTAGATAGAGGTAAAGATATTCGCCCTTGGGTTGAAAATACCGGTGGCTTACCAGTAGCCAGTATTGATTTGAGTAGCCAAAAAAACCGTAATCGTTTTTATAATATTAATGCTGAACAGCCTCATTATCGGTTAGCGCAACATCAGTTAGATTTGCTTAATTTCGTTCAGATTGTGGAAGGCGGGGGAAGCCATCAGCAAGGCTATATCTATGCAAAAAAAGAGGTTAAGTTTACTGACTGGTTTTTTAAATGCCATTTTCACCAGGATCCTGTTATGCCAGGCTCATTAGGCGTTGAAGCCATTTTGCAAGCGATGCAAGTTTATGCACTTCAGCTTGATTTGGGTAAACACTTGAAGTCTCCCCGTTTTGCACAACTCATAGATCATGAGATCATTTGGAAATATCGTGGGCAGATTCCGCAACCCGAAGTTCACACTGATATGTATTTAGAAGTACATCTATCTAAAGTGGAAATCAGCAATGATAAAGTCACTCTCATTGGTGATGCCAGTTTGTGGAAACCTAAGTTGAGGATTTATGAAGTGAAAAATGTAGCGGTTTGTTTGTTGGAATCGTCATTATAATTTCACCCTTGTCTGAATCAGAATTTTCAAAATTTCAGAATTAACAGAATAAAATCTATAGTATTTCAGATAAAGATTTTGCCCAAAAACCTCCGAGGTTTGCCAAACCTCAGAGGTTTAGGTTTGAGATATTTTTCTGAAAAGCTATAATATTCCTAAAATTCTAACAAAATTATTTTCAAAGGAAAAAAATGTCAACAATACCTAACAATGGACTCCATTTTGGGGGGCAGACTAGCAGTCAAAATCCTATTTGGCAAGGCTCCTTAAATTCTATTGCCTTTGATGAAAAAGGTATCAAAGCCAAATTGCTGAATTTAGCTCAACCCTGTTATGTTGTCAGAAAACAAGGACAAATTGGCATGACCAATGAAGGTGAATTGGGTGATGCCAATGAAAATACGCAGGTAGAAACCCTAACAGCTGTGCCACCGTTATTACCTCAACAATTGGGTGATCGCCGTTTTCTGGATTATTATGGGCTGGAATATGCTTATGTTGGCGGTGCAATGGCAAATGGTATCGCCTCAGAAGAAATGGTTATCGCCTTGGGAAAAGCAAAAATGTTGGGTTCTTTTGGCGCGGGTGGCTTAGTTCCTTCCCGAATTGAAACAGCGATTCAACGCATTCAAGCGGCATTGCCCGAAGGACCTTATGCCTTTAATTTTCTTCACAGTCCCAAGGAACCGGCTATTGAGCGAAGTACAGTTGATCTTTATCTCAAATATGGCGTAACCACGATAGAAGCGGCGGCATTTCTGAATCTAACACCTAATATTGTTTACTATCGCGCTGCTGGACTCAGTCTCAATTCTGCCAATCAAATCGAAATGAAAAACCGAGTAATTGGCAAAATTTCTCGGCGCGAAATGGCAACGCAATTTATGCAGCCTGCTCCAACCAAAATTCTCCAACAACTGGTTGCACAAGGACTTATTACAGAGTTGCAAGCAAAGCTTGCTGAAAAAGTGCCGATGGCAGACGATATTACCGTTGAAGCGGATTCAGGTGGACATACCGATAATCGTCCGTTGGTGTGCTTACTTCCTTCGATTCTTGAACTGAGAAATGAAATTCAAGCACAATATACCTATAAAAATCCGATTCGAGTAGGTGCAGCCGGTGGAATTGCTACACCACAATCCGCTTTAGCTGCCTTTATGATGGGGGCTGATTACATAGTCACCGGTTCTATTAATCAGTCTTGTGTTGAAGCGGGCACTTCTGATTATGCTAAAAAACGGCTGGTTCAAACGGGTATGACTGATATTATGATGGCGCCGGCAGGGGATATGTTTGAAATGGGGGTAAAAGTCCAAGTTCTGAAAAAAGGGAGTATGTTTGGCATGCGAGCCCAGAAACTGTTTGAATTGTACAAAACTTATGATGCCATTTCTGACATTCCGCCGGCAGAAACAGAAAAATTAGAAAAACAAGTCTTTAAAAAGCCACTTGATACCATTTGGCAGGAAACGGAAGCTTATTTTTCAAAACGTGATCCTGAACAAATAAGCAAAGCTGCTGATGATCCTAAACGTAAAATGGCTTTGATTTTTCGCTGGTATTTAGGGCAAACCTCCCGATGGGCTATTGCCGGAGAAAAAGGGCGTGAGATGGATTATCAAATTTGGTGCGGTCCAGCAATGGGGGCTTTTAATGATTGGGTGAAAGGTTCACACCTAGCAGAAGCGGATAATCGGCGTGTTGTTGACGTTGCTCACCTTATGATGAAAGGTGCCGCATTTTTATATCGGCAACACAATTTGAAACTGCAAGGATTGTCGATGTCGGCGCGGTTTGTTCCCTAAGTTTCACCAATAGATTCCAGTAACCACAGGTTCCACCTGTGGTCACTAAATTTTGTTCAGATACAGGCTCACTTTGATTCATCAATAAGCCAATTATTGCTTGCATCCTTTACTAATTTAAACGTGTGACTATTATCAACAACACGCCCTTTTCTCTTAAAATAACGCAAACTGACTTTGACTATGGCAGTATTATCATGCTGTTCCTGCACATTCACATTCAAAACATCAACTTGACGGATAGTTTTCCACCATCTGAGGTAAGCATCTTCTTTATAACTCCCATCAGCGTTACAGCAATGAAATTGATCTTTGAAATGATGTGACAACATCAACCAAGTTTTATCATGCTGCTGATTGCTAATTGCAGCGTAGTAATCTTGAATAAATTGCGCAGGTTCCACTTGAGGCGGCTGTTCAACCGGTACTGTTTCTGGCAGAGGTGTGTTAATGGGTGCTGTTTCCGCGGGCGGCGGTTCTGCTAAAGGCGGCACATTCTTCACCTCTGGTGGCGTTTTAACGGGAGGGCTTGGTAGTTCTTCAGCAACGGGCTCCTTAGCTTCTTGAGCAGTATCCATCGGTGGTGTGAAGAAAGCAACTTGCTTCTTATCGGCTTCTTTAAGAGTCGTAGCTGTATTTTCAGACACAGGTTGCTCCTTTGATTTCGTATAGAAAAAATAAGCCCCCCCTATCAATCCGCCTACTATTATCACCGCCACAATTCCGACAGCGGCACGTTTAAATAGATGAAATAAGGTTGATTTCGGTGTCGAATCTTGTCGCTGAATTTCTTCAGCCCATTCTTCCACCGTTTGTGGACGTTCGGTTTCTCGTGTTTCCAGTGTCCAATCAATGGTTTCCAATAATTCTTCAGAATAGCGTCCACGACCCACTTCAACGGCTGGTGTTAAAGGATCGGATTGATTATAGAGAATCGCGTCAACGCGCTGTGTGGATTCAACGGGTGTTGTACCACCGATCATCCAATATAATACGGCTCCGAAGGCATAAATATCTGTCCATGGTCCATCATTGCCCTTATATTGATATTGTTCAAAGGGCGTATAGCCTGGAACCAGTATCGAAGTAATGCCACGATGACTCATATAATAATGGTTCATGCCTAAACCCATTAATACAGGACTGTTATCTTTCTCTCGTAAGTAAATATTCTCCGGTTTGATATTGCGGTGCCAATATTCCGCTTGATGAAGAATTTCTAAAGCCGCTAAAATGGGAGATAATATAGCCCTTAACTCATCTTCAGTGGCGGAATTTTCTTTAAACCGCTCCGCCAAACTTTCTCCAGCTTCATAATCCATCACCATATAAGCCGTATTATTGGCACGAAAAAAATCTTTTAGACGTACCAAGTTAGGATGAACCAACGGTTTTAAGGTGCGGGCTTCCTGGATAAATTGTTCAAGCCCCCAGGTAAAATCATCAGCTTCTTGTTGAGATTTAGGCTGCACCGTATCATCATCCTGACGCACGGCAAGTTTGCTTGGTAAATATTCTTTTATAGTGACTAGCGTATCTGCCTCTTTAGCAAGATAAGTGATGCTAGAACTCATCCGCTCTAAAACAGATTCGATACGATACACCTGTAATTGATAGCCCTGAGGAAGGGCATCATTATTAGCTGATATAGACATTGGTAATTGTTAGCTCCATGATTGAACACATTTTAGAAAGCAAGTTTTTTTAAAACTTGGTATAAATTCCATCAAAAAATTCTTATGGAGGTTGTTATTATAGTAGAAACTTGGTTTTTCATCATTATAAGTTTCTAAAGCTGAGAGTTATTTTGTAACCATTTTTTCTTAGGTTTATTTAATTCTTCATGCTTTTTTTTCTCACATAATCTTGCCCCCACTTTTTTATGATCAAAGCCTTCTGGCCATCTTGTCATAATATTATACACAGCCGCTTCTAGGTTAGTACCTGATAACTCGGCTTTCAAAAAATTGGCTCCCCTTATATCTGCCTTTCTCAGATCGGCTCCCTTCAACTGGGCTTTTTCCAAATTAGCACCTCTCAGATCGGAGCCTAATAAGTTGGCAGACTGAAGATTGATTTCTGTCAAATTGGCTCCTTTGAGAAAAGCCCCTTTCAGATTGATATTACTGATTCCATAATTATTAAGCCTTTTGATATTTGCAACGATTCTATAAGTTGCCTCATCATCATTCCATCCCAGATAGTCTTCTATTTCTTCTCGATATCTTGTGATAGTTATTTGTTTGTGGCCCAAACTTTCGAGCCATAAAAGAAATACACCCATAATCAGAAGTTCAAATAACAATCCATGGATTTCTATTAAAACATTTCCCCAAAAATGCCATAGATCTTCAAAGTAAAATGGCAAAGATAAACTCATGACAATAATTGTTGTTATACAGAACACATAAAACACTAATTTGACCGGTTTTTGTGCGGAAGCATTCTTTAACCATTTTTTTATTTGCGTAAGCATTAAACTTATCTCCTAATACTCAATACTCAAGTTTTAAGTCATTTGATTTGAATTGATTTTATAAAACTATACTGCACACAGGCATAATTTAAACTTTTAGCAAGCGTAAGGTGCCTCCCACGCACCATTCATTGAACATGTCCCATATAATGATTTTAAATATCGTCGTGTTCGTGTTGATTATATCCACTACAATTCGGTTTAACAGGCTTATGTCAAACAAATGATTTAATTATATTACATTTTTCATAAAAATGTCAAAACCGGCATTTATTTTGTTCATTGGGTGGTATTTTTTTGAAGCGAAGATTTTTGGGGGCGAAAATCGTCCGAAAATATAGGAGGGCTGATATTGTACGAGCCTGGTTTTTTGGACATGATGGTTTGCCAAAACACTAGTATGAAAGAACAAGGGGTGTTTTGGTCCACGAGTGATACTTTTTTTTATTCCCCCATTCCCAATTCCCCAATTTCCTTGGAGATCATGTTATAATAAAATTTAAACTCGGTGTTTTTTTAACTCGACAATCAAAAAAAACTATGAACTTACACACTCCAAAATGGGCGATTAAAACTATAGTACCCGAAGAAGTTTATACGGATCGTCAATATTTTTTAGACTCTTTCTATGAAGCTGCCCTTAAAGCGCGAACTCGTCGAACAATGTCTACCGTTTTGCTTGGACAGCGCCGAATGGGTAAGACGGAAATTTTTAAGCGCGTTGTTAATCGACTGTTTTTTGAGCAGGATCATCGTGATCCAGATGCGGTAGTACCGATTTATTATAGTTTTCCTGAGAATGTGACGGATAAATGGCATTTTGCTACTAAGTACGTAGAAAATTTCATGCGTTGGTATGCCGCCTTTCGGTTGCGTGACACTCAATTATTGTCGGCTGAGACTTATGAACGTCATAAGTTAATTGAGCTGATTTCTAATCATCGTGGTTTGAGTGAGACATTTAAAACAACGCCTAACCTGCTTAAAACAATTCTTGAGCAGGATGTCACTTTGCCAGAAGAAAGGGCAGTCTGGTTGCCCCGTCGGATTTCAGATTATGATGACAGCACAATCGTTGTGTTCTTAGACGAATTTCAAAACACGCGATTGCCACAATATCACTTTGATGTGGTGGGCTATATGCAAGAAGCAGTCGAATCGCCTACTTGCCCTCACTTTGTGACCGGTTCAGCAATGAGTATTTTGGCACGGGAAATTTTAGGGCGAGGATCGTTATTTGGGCGTTTTGACAGTGAGCCAATTGAAGCACTTACCGGCTACTTTGGTACCGAATTGACAAGTAAAGTCGCTAAGTATTATCAAGTCACTTTGACTGAAGAAATTGCGCCTGTTGTCGCTGAACGCTGTGGCGGAAATCCTTTTTATATCACTGCGATCATAAGGCAAGCGGCAAAACAAAAACAAGCCTTGATAGATGAATCAACACTGAATGCGATGTTAGCGGTTGATTTAAGTTCAGGATTTATTTGGAACGAGTTGTCAGATCAAGTCAATCGTTGGATTGAGCGGATTAATGACTATGGTATTACCAAATGGATACTCTATCTGTCGGCTTTGGAAGAAGGAGATGAGATAGATATTAAACGCATCCAGCAACAACTGAAGGAACGAGATGGTCAAGAAGTCTCTATTGAGACGATCAAAGAAGTCTTGATTAAGCTATCCAGGGGTGATTTGATTGATTACAAAAGCTTTGGTGGCTGGTTTGGGAAGATTAATGATCCGATTTTAGTTGACTTTTTAAAAGTCTGGGGCAAAATTGAAGTTGAAAGGCAAGATAGAGGCATGGTCCGAGACGATTTACGTCAAGAATACACGAACCTTAAACTAAAAATAAGTGATCTTAAGGGTTATTTAGCTGAAATTTATTTGGCTCAAATTTTGCTGAATGCCCAACGGCAAAGCTTACCTGGAAAGTATTTTCATCAGGAAAATGATATACAGGTACCCTATTTTACTTATGTCCGGCTCCGAGAACGCTTAGGACCAGGAAAAGACAGTGAAATGGATGTCCATGGCGGCGCAGGTGCTGAACAATGGGTGGCGGAAAGTAAATGGCGAGCAGGGCGAAAAGCCGGTCCCAAAGAGATAAAAATCTTGCTTGACAAAGCGGAAATAGTCAGAAAAGATAGGAATGCTGATATTGTTCGAGTCTGGTTTTTTGGGCATGAGGGTTTTACGGTGGAAGCCAAAACACTTATGAAGGAACAAGGGGTTTTTTGGTCCACGAGAGAAGATTTAGATGGATTGTTGGACCATGTCAAGTTGAGACGGTTGCCAAAACTTTAGCCTATAAGAAAGGACAAACACACAGGTTTTTCCCCTACGATAAATGTAGAAGACGCAAAAGGTAAATGCTATAATTGTATTGAATCTGATATTGAATCGGATTCAATCTGATTTTTCACTTCAACTGATAACGAATAAAAATAATTGGGGTCAGAGTAAAATTAATTCTAACTAAGCCTTGCAGCCGACGCAAAAAGCCGCGCAGCTAAAGAGCGGTGTTATGCATAAAATACGTAGATAAACCTAGGTGCGACCCCAGAAGAAATTAAAAAAATGAAAATTTTTGATATAAAAAATAGAGTGAAACTATACAATTGTAATGATTTCCAATCATTAGGGAAATTATCGCATTTTAGTGAAGATGATGAAATCATAGAGCATTTAGCAGAGGCAAGTGATGAGGCTTGGTTTGCTTTGATTGAGGGCGATGTAGAGATAGAAGGGAATTTGGACTTAGATAAATTCTTTGAAGATATCATCTCAACTTTTTCAAAAAATTCAGATGACTACATACAGCTTTTATGGATAACAGGAAAGCTAAATATTTCAAAAACTTTGCATATTCAAGAGAATCAAAACTATTGTGATGATATGGTGGTTGAGGGTGATGTTATGATTAAAAATATCATAGCAGGTGGGATAAATCTCTATTTTTTGAAAGACTTAAATATACTTGATATTTATTATTCTAAATCAGGAGCAGAAGGTATGCTTTTTACAGAAGGTAAAGAAAACATAAGAATTGAAACAGACAATAATAATATATGGAAAATAAATAAAAAACGATATGAATTTAACAAAGGAGTTAGTAAAAAACAAGTGCAAAAAATATTGACAGGAACTTATGATTTTTTGAATTTTGATGAAGAATTGTATTATTTAGAGAATGAGAAACCATTCATCAAAGCATTACTAAATGATAATATTATCTTGAATTAATGGAGCAAAATATGAAACAAATTGATATACAAGAAATCATAAACGATACAATGAAAGAGTTTGATGAATATGAAGAATATGAAGACTGTGAGGGAAAAGGGGCTGGAATAAGTCTTAGTTTTGAGAGCATAAACTCTATAAATAATATTGATTTGAAAAAACTCTCATGGTTATATATATATAACAATGAGATAACAAATATAGACAATATTGACTTCAAAGATTTAACTGATATTGATTTGAGTAATAATAAAATTGAAAATATAGATAATGTTAATTTTAAAAATATTGAGTGGGTTCGTTTAGATAACAACCGAATTAAAAATATAAATAATGTAGACTTTAACAATATAAAAACACTATATCTATCAGGTAATTTAATTAGCAATATTGATAAAGTAGATTTTAAAAACATTGACTCTCTTCATTTATACAATAACAATATAGAAAATATCAATGGCAAAAATTTGATTAAATTAAAATATCTTGAACTCACAGGAAATCCATTGTTCAATAGTAGTTTAGATATTTTGGAAACATTGAAAGAAAAAGGTATTGAAGTAATCTATGAGCAAAATACTCAAAAAAATTTTATAGAAAAATTAATTGATAAGATTAGCTAAAAATGAATAAAATTAAAAATATAATAACACAAGCATTTGATAATGTTCCTTATCCTAAAAATATAACACTATATGTTGCCCAAGCTCATGATAATTATGAATATGATGAGGATAAAAAATACAAAAAAAGTGATTTTGTAGGTAGATGGCAAGATATACCAAGTAGTCATATTGAAGACTGCTGTTGTGCTTTATCACATTTAGACCCTGAAGGCATAAGGTTTTACCTGCCTGCTTTTATGTTATGGACACTTGATAATTATGAGAGTAAAACAGAAGAGATAAGTTATGCTACATTTTCAGCATTCATAATATATAAAAATAAGAATTTAGAAAGTTTTCATAAGGAGCAATTTTCGCTATTTAGCAAAGAACAAAAATATGCTTGTGCAATGTTTCTAAAATATTTTATTGATAATTATAAAGAAGAGATAGATTATAATGCAGAAGTAAAGGTAGCAAAACAAGCTTTTGAGCAAAAATGGCATAAATACTTAATTATTTAAAGGTAAAAAATGAAAAGATTTAAAATCAAAAATAGCCACTCGTAAAGTGTATACAAATGTTGATTTGTATTGAATACTGCCTGTTGCTGTTTGTCCAGATTCTACCGCATAATCCATTATGCCGCGAAAGCTTAGGCTGCTTCCTTCTACTTCGATAGTGCCGTTGTTATCAAAAATGACCTGCTTGACACCTGACATTTTCTCAAAAAACGTGTATAACGCTTGAGGATATTTTGCAACGGGATAGAGGTATTGTTGTCGTTTTTGTCCGCTGTCGTCCAAATAGACTAGGATAATATTTAATACCCCAGGTAGTAAAGTGGGTAAGTTATGTAGCCCGAGTTGGGCTCCAAGCTGGCGTTGAACTTAAATCCGGTCGTGCAGTGGCACTGATGGCGTCATTAATTGGGATGGTGAGGTTGCCATTGTCTTCAACAATGACTTTGCTGATACCATAATCATGTAGTGCCACTTGTAGGGCAGGTAAGTCTTGCGTCGTGGGTTGCATGGTTATTTCTGACCCGGAAGCGGTAATAAAAATCACGCTACCATCGCTTTGTATTTCCATACTCGGTGGCGTATCATCGTTTACCTGTTTGACACTTGAAACGGTCATCAATAATTGCGTATCGCCTTGTACTAATTGATAATTGCCCTGAAGTGCTTGGGAGACAGCATAGCCTGCCGTTTCGACCGCTTCAATCGCCTGAATGTCAGCTGCCACTTCGCTTTAGTATCCGAAAATAAATAACTGGTACACTTGACAGTTATATGATATATTTACAACATGTCAAGTGAACTACAAAATCCAAATTATCAAAGAAGAATTCGCAGAGATATCATATTCTCTGGATGAAAGACGTGTTCGATTGTGGCAAAAGCCAATACATACAATCGTATTTACAATAGAGGCGGTGTAACAATTGTTCATAAAGCCACTGGTATTTCTCGCAGCAAAACAATTGGGGTCAGAAAAATAAATATTGCTATAAAAGCGGGGTGAAAAAAAGATTGATGATTAGGTTTAATTTTACTCTGACTCCATTTATTCTCCATCTATTCTTTGAAATTGATGATTAAATACTATAGACCATCGGTTCGGTTATTTTTTTAAAAGTATATATTTTTCAATTAGTTATACGGTGAACAAATTTTGCAATCGCAAGAATTATACTTAGTTTAAGTCATTGAATAATATAATAATTTTTAAATATAACCGAACCGAGGGTATAGATGTTCAGATAAATAAATTCACACGATAAACCTTTCAGTCCTCGAATAGCTGACAGGTTTTTGGAAATTATTTACCTGAACATTTATAATTACCGAATAAGTTGGCGATAACTTGTTCCAGTCATAGGTTCCGGCTTATCAACATAGTCAGAGTTAGGTTTGATCCGAACAATCGTTTTTGCTATTTCTGACACGATAGCACCATTTTTTTCAAAGTCATAATAGTTATCGTAGTACCCGATCTTGATCGTGGAACGATTTTTTGGAACAAAAAAATAAATATCACCTTCAGTTTCAATAAGCGCGATTAGGTTTTCTCCCCCTCTCTGATTACTGATAAAATCTATGGCATCCCGTTTGGCTTCTTCTGATTTTACAGGCTTTTCTCTTTTTGCAAATATGACATCCGTCGGCACCACTCCAAAAAAATTCAGTGCTTTTTCATCAGACGGATTATTTATTAGCCTTTTGAGGTAGTACAAGAAATATGGAGAATTCACAATCTTAGGGTTCTTAACCAGTTTTTTCAACTGCATAAGATAATCTGGAGAATCCTTAACATCTTCTATACCAAAAAAGCGCAAAGCCGATTTATCTCTTGGATTATTAATCAATCTTTGGATATTTTGTAAAATAGCCGGGGAATCTATAAGTGCTGAATTGTTGACAATCAGTTGAAAATTCCTCAGAAAATCGGGGGATTCTTTTACGAGTATATGTTTAACATAAACAGGATAATCCTGTTGATCAGAAACAGCGGCATCTCTAGGAAGGTTGATAACCTGTTTCCTTTTGATATTTTTCATAAAAGCAGCCCTTGCATAAACTTTGAGTGTACCCGTTTTTAAAACGAACAATTTTAATTTCATTGTTCTTTTTGCATGGGCGTGCCAACGCTTATACCAATTTTCTACCATGATATCTTTGGTAATCACACGGGAAATATGCCCATTTTTCATAACCCTAGAGCCTTCATAGTAAATTTTACTTTTCCTATTCTTATCAGTAATGATAAGATTTGAAGAGAATGATACTGTGATTCCGCCTTGCACGGTTTTATTCAGGGGATTTATCGCTTCTATCTCAAGGGTAAATACTTCCCCCCATTTTACTTCAGTTTTATCAATATTGACTTTTAAATCAGCCCCCAATACGTTTACAGAAAGCACTAATAATAGCACCAAAATTTTAGGGCTGATTGTTTTGACTAGATTATTTTTTAACATAGTTCAATGGTCCTCTTTAGTTGATAATTTGTTTCTAGCGAAATCATATTTAAGGTAAATTAACAATACGATACTCAAAATAAACACGGCTAATGATATAAATTGACCGTTTGTTAATTGCCACATAATCTTTTTCATATCTCCTCTAAAAAAACTAACCATGAAATAAGTGCCTGATATGCCTATCATTGCCCAAACCGTTATAGCACCTTTAATTTTTTTTAAGCGTCGCTCCAAAATAATTAATAAGTAATAAACACTTAATGTACTTAAACCATAATAAATTTGGGTAGGGTGTATGGATACATTAAGGAATGCGCTACCCGCCGGCGATGCTTCTGGAAAATAAAATCCCCAGGGCATATCAGTCGGGCTACCATGACAACAACCTGCTGAAAAACACCCAAATGTTCGTTGGATGGCAATACCTAAAACCACATAAGGCAATAAAAAGTCTAAAGTGGGTAAAACAGGTATATTTCTTACTTTGCAGTAGAGCAATATTAAACTCATGGCAAAAAGCAACGAGGGGTAAGTACCCAGGTTACTTTTTTCCCATAATTTGAATATTGCCATGAATGACTGAAGGCTAAAATCCCCATTCATGAAAAGTGCTATCAGTTTATTACCGATTAGAAGGGAAACCAGGGTAATTAAACAAAAGTTATATATGTCAAAATAGGAAAGAATTTCTTTAGGAAAAGATTTGAGTACCAGAGTAATGCAGATAATAAAAGCACACACCATTACAAAACCGTAGGTGTAAATGGTGTAGTCACCTATTTTAAATAGTATCGGATACATATTAATTTTGCGCCAACATATTTGCTATTTTCATAGCAAGTTCATTAAGAGCAATCTCTATTCGTTTAACTTTAAGCTCTTCTATTTTAATTTTCTGTATAGGCTGTACCGATGTAATTTCATTATCCGCTCTTGAATAGACACGAGCAACAATATATATAAAATCTGAAACTTCCTCTAAATGTCCAAAGATGATTTTATCAAGTCTTTGATTCTCACTTATATTTAATAATATCTGTTCTGGAGTCGCAAAATCATCTGGATCGATATCGAATGGGGGGGCATTCATTTCGTCGTAGGTAAATGGTTGCTGAATATTTTGATATTCAGTCAATTCAATTGAAAATCCTTTCAAGGTGCTGAGAAACTCACTTTCTAAGTCATTATAATACTTACCTATCTTTTTTTTTACCTCGGCTGAAGTTAATTTCGAGAATGGAAGTATGCCCACCTTATTATCACTACCAAAAATATTCGCATCAATTGCAGGCACCAGTTTTTTATAGACATCTTGGCATAATACTTTGGGAGCGTCGTTTTGATGGGAATCACAAATCAGTTGTTCTCGTTTAAATACGAACACTTTTTCCATAATCTTCTTATTATTAATGGAAACAACGATAAATTTTACCTTGATCGTGTTATCTTCAGTTTTTTCCAAATATCTACCCGTTACAATGACATCCACTTTCATTGGTTTAATCGACTTTTCGAGCATTTGAACTTTTTCGGTAGACGTTATAAAATCATCGCAACCTCTTAAAATTTGGGCTACTTTTATACTCATTTCCAGTGGTATAAGTTCTATAGAGGGATTCGCATCAGCCATCACCGCTAGATAATTATGCAATGCATCGTTAAGAAGAGTGGCTGAATCAGGTTGATTTGTCGTTGTGATAATAACGTTCATCAGTGGCAAATAAGCCACCTTAACCATTTCCTTGTCGTTATGTTGGTATTTTTTAACAAATCTTTCTGTTTTACCTTTGAAAAATTCCCCCGTCAAATATTGGTAAAACGGTAAATGACATACTTCTTCAGCGTAAAGTGTACCATGCCAATAAGCCAGTAAAACAACTAAGATGGCTTGAATGAACATTTTGTTTTTCATTTATATTCTCCTGGTACCTTATCAAAATTTAGAGATAAATAAAATGTAGGGGGGTAGGAATACTTCCTTCCAACACACCATTTTTCAACCCTACATTAGAGATACCACCAAATTTTGATAGAATACTTATCCTGTTTAAATGTTGATAATATGAACTGCAATTATCGGAAAAATTATGGGCAAGTACGCACAACTATTAATAGGGCAATACCTCCTTTTAGAGGATCTGCAACATTAAAATCAATTCCATAAAAAGGTTGCCGTCGCCCAGTTTTTTTATTAAAACTGGAACCTGAAAAAACTTTTTCGACAATCCAAAGATCAGCCCCTTTTGTTAAGGTAGAACTCCAAAAATAGTATGGTTCTGTTTTTGGAGATTTATCCCATGGCAAATACCGCGTTATGGCAAACAATTCTTCAATTGTTGGAATACGCCAATCATCAAATGCCTTTCCGTCTTTCGTTACTGCTCTTGTTTTTATATCTGCAATAATGTCTTGGGCTTCTTGATAAGTCATCCATCTAAACCCAAGATTTGGATTAAACCTACTGGGATTAAAAATACACAAGTTAAAAGTTTTATTTGAAGATTTAAGTAAACGCTTTGAAGTTTTACCAGTTGGTTTTGATTTAACTTTTATTATCCACTTAAATTTTTCATAGGTAGTAGAACGTGAATGATGCTTTAATTCTTTTGTTAATGTTTCCTTTGTCGTTTTCAATTCTTTTGTCAATTCATCAAGTTCTACCTGATAATGTTTATAGTCAGGATGAGCATAAAATTCATTTTCTAAAATCATCCTATAAATATCTTTTGGTGTGGCATAATGTGAAACCGCTGTTTGCGAAGGTGAAGGTTCATCAAGTCCAAATAATAATCCTTCATCTAACATATCATCCTGCTGAGTCTGTTGAGGAGGAGCCGAAGGTGTTCTGAGTATTTTGGCAATTTCAACAACTAATTGACGAATAGCCGTTTTCACCTCCGCCGGATTGATTTTTTTTATTTTGATTTTCTGTTCGGGTGCAGACGCTATTGTATCTCCCTTCTTTGAGTACACACGAGCAACAAGATATAAAGCATCAGACACTTCCTCCAGATGTCCAAAAATAATCTTATCAAACTTCTGTTGCGACGCTATGTCATTTAATATCTGTTCGGGCGTAGCAAAATCACCTAAATCAATATCGAAGCGGGGCGCTCCAATCTCGTCATAAGTAAAGGGCTGTTGCCCCTTTGAATAGGTAACTTGTTTGATATCATCAATGCCTTCTTTTTGCAGGGCATCAACCAGTGCTTTTTCCAGTTCCTTTTTTTGGTAATATTTTTTAATTTGCTTTGTCACAGGTTCTGAAGCTAACCTTGAAAAGAGAAGGATGCCAACTTTCTCAGTATTTCCACCATCAATAGCACAAGACACGCCACTGAAACATAATATTCCCATCAAAAAAACAACTGTTATCCATTTAGTATTTAACATAATATTATCCATTTTGCTGGCTATAAGAAATCCGATTTTTGGAAAAAATTTCTAAAATGAAAAAAGCTATTTATGAATATCCAAACCAAATAACCTCTCATCGTTTTTATTAGGTGACGATGGAACAGAATTGGGTTTAGTTGTTTGTATAAAGTTTGCAACGTCATTAGCCAATGTGCTAATTTTCGTATTTATGCCATCGGCTGTGAGGTTTGTTATACGGATTTTTTTATTGGTTGTTTTAATTTGATTATCCGCGTTTGAATACACACGCGCAACCAGGTATAAAGAATCAGAAATTTCTTCTACATGCCCAAAAACAATCTGACTGAATCCCTTTCTTGATGATATACCCTTTAATATTTGCTCTGGTGTAGCAAAATCATCTGCATCAATCTCAAATGCAGGTGCATTCATTTCTTCATAAGTAAAAGGCTGTTGACCATGAGGATAGTGAATAGGTATGACGTTAACAATCCCATTTTTTTTCAACAACTTTATGAGTTCATTTTCAATTCGGTTATTGTAATACTGACTTATCTTTATTTTCACATCATCTGAGATTAACACTGAAAACGGAAGTATACCAATTCTTTCATTATTTGTAATGTTAAGGATAGGTGGATTAATATTAATATCAGTTGTAGGCTTCGACATAAATAATGTACAAGAAGTTATACTAAGATATATTCCTATTAGAAAAAAATATTTGGTTAGGGTATATTTAATATCCAGCATAATTTTATCCTTAATGTATAAGATAGATATACTTATGGCATTGTAGTCAATAATGACATTTTTAACTTATGAACCTTACTATTCGTATTTGATTCGCTCAAGTGATATTTTTTCGATTATAACAGATTTTTTAGAAAACAAAATAAATATTTTCTAAATCCAGACATATTATGATATGTCTATACTACACACCAAAAGCACAATACATTAAACACATTATAATATAATATATGTTACATATATAATGAACGCGCGCGTAGCAAAAATAATACCATAAAATCTAGTTAAAGTGCCTTCGCGACGAAAAAATTTTTAGAAAAGATACACAATGCCCAAATTTTGTGTATAATGAACAAATTGAGTTTTTGTGATTGATAATTATTAAATTGTTTTTGTAAACGAAAAATAGGAGATTAAAGCAATATGCTCAAAAATTTCTTTTCATTCGTCGGTTTGACGATGTTTTTATTATTGACTATGATGGATGCAAGCTTTGCTGCCCCGTTTAAATTTCCCAATAAAATTCACTATGATATTTTTGTAAATGGGAGCAATGAGGCAAGTTCTACCTTTTCCTTTGTGTCTAAAAAGGATAAAGCAGGTACGCCTGTGTATCAACTTTCTTTTGGCAATTTCCAAGCACTCGGTTTTACTTCAAGGGATAAAATTTACACGGTCATTTTTCAAAAAGATTTGTCCTTATCACGCACAGTGTTAATGCGTGGCAATGAAAAGTTCTATGAAATGAAGGCGAAAAAGGGCTCCGGTATGTTTGATGATGAAGCCATTACCTTCATTTACGCAGAGGACACATTAACAGGTCCTATCGAAACGGAACCTTACACTCCATACCCGGTGATTGACCTTTTGTCATTATTTTTGGTCGCATCAGAAAGTGTCGCTACTAATAAGGGACAACAAAACTTCAGCTTTTTTGTAAAGAAAAGCACGGAGATTGTTAAATTGATACCCCTTGATAAAGCAGAAGTCTCCTATCAGGGGGCGGAAGTTTCAACAACAGTGATGGAATTAAGTCATCAAGGACGAGAAATCTTGAAACTTAATATCTATCGGGATAAAAATGGGTTTCATTTTCCGCTTCGACTCAGTATAAAGGATGAAGAACAAGGTTTGGTTGAATTTAGAGCAACTAAGGCTTATTGACCAAACCAACAAGAATACGCTTGTTTTAAAAAGGAGAATTAAGGAACTTATGAAAAGCAATGACAAACGGATATACATTATCCAAATCTTAATCGCTCTAATGTGCTTGCCATTCATCATGGGGCAACAGGACCAGTGTCAAATTGATAAAACGATCAACCAAATGATTGGCCAAAAGTTTAAACCTTCGGCTGGTCAGTCGTCTGTTTATGTAACTCATCTGACCTTTATGGATGCGAATACGAAAACCATGATGGCACAAACAGTGACAGCGGAACTGATTAATAAAGCGGTTGTAGATGGAATGCAATTAGCCAAAAATGCTAATTCTGATCTAGAAATTAACCATCCTGGACATAAATTGGCAAATACGGACGGCAATGTTAACAAGTTGGTTAATATCTTTTGGGATGTCAACCTAACGAAGGGAGACAAAATTCAAAAAATCGTCAGCGAGTTGATGGATCCCAATCAGGTTGATGCTATTGTTACTGGTCAGTATTTAGAGAAAAAGGGTGACATTATCAATGTTAGACCCTTTATCGTTTCTAAAAGCAAGAAGAGCATCGTGTCAAAAAATCATATTTTTGACAAAAAGCAATTCCTATGTGAAGATCCCCAAACGCCCTCCATAAAAATACTGTGTCAATCGGCACATGAAAAGATAAGGGATTCGGTGAAAGAGTTGTTAGATACTTTGTAAGCAGATTAAGGGCAGACACGCTTGTAGGGGCGAACCTGCGTGTTCGCCCTGATAACTGATAACTGATAACTGATAATGACTTACGAATTTGATATTGCGTTTTCATTAATGAAAACAATGAAAGAGCGATTTTTATTTAACTTTAACGTATCTCTTAGTATTTTGGGAATTATCGTTGGGGTTGCTTTTCTTATTTTTGCTTTAAGTGTTTATGATGGTTATGTCAAAAGAATAGAAACGATTATTTTTTCGATTTATCCGCAAATAACTTTGCAAAATGACACCAACCCCAATGATGAGGTTGATTGGTCCATTCTTGATGAAGAAGAGAGTAATGTCTGTGACGAAATCTGCTCTGGAAAAATTATTTTAAAACAACCTGAAGAAAATTTAAGTCTAAACAATTTTACTGGCACTCCCTTTGATTTAAAACAATACCAGATCATTAAAACCCTATTAAAGGGCAAAAACAATATTTTGCATGTCAGTCCGGTTATTTTTGAGGAAAAACATTTTACCTACCATTATTTTAAAGAGAATGAAAAAGTCACAGCGATAAGTAAACTACGTGTTTTGGGAGTTGATTCAAAAGATGGACGACATTTTGTGCCTGAAATTGAGCGAATTGTTCATGAACCTTCACTATTAAAGTTGCTATCCACAAATGAACCGGTGGGATTGATTTCCATAGAATTATATGAAGAATTATTTGGTTATGTGCCATTGGCACAAGAAAAAATAAATAAACGAGTGTTTTTCCAGCTCGGAAATGAAAATTTAGAATTACGAGTTATCGGTATATTTAGGTTGGGTGTTCATAACATAGCCAAGAATATGATAATAACGCCTTTGGCAGTGGCACAACAACTCTTTGATTTAAAAAACGGAGCAAGTTTTTTAGGGGTGTCACTCAACGCGCCTTATGAAGCTAAACAAACGTCTCAAAAGTTGGAGGAAATTCTAGCGGAACAAAATATACTGGTTTTCAATTGGTTAACTGTGGCAGATGATCTTTTCAATTCTTTGTCTTTTTATAGAAAGATAGTGATGATTACTTTGTTCATGTCAATACTGATTACAGCGTTCAATATCTATAATAATTTAACGCTTATGATTTTAGAAAGAAAAAGCTTGATTGGTATTTTAATGTCTATGGGTGTGAAAAAAAGTGCACTCTACAAAATATTTTTGATCATTAGTCAATTCGAGGCATTTATCGGTGTTACTATTGGGCTACTTATCGGTGGAATAGGGGGATACTTTTTTAGCCATTATTTAAATCAAACTTTGGCAGAATTTTTACCCGTTCAAGATGCCAGCGTTGCGATTGATGCGATTTCGGTCATTGGCATTATGATATTTGTGGGAATCGTTTGTGCAGTGACGGCTTATATTTCGGCTCGGAAAGCGGCAAATTTAGATGTCGTTCAATGTTTACAAAGTGAATAATCATGCTTGAATTAATGCTAAGTCGCTATCTCATTAAACCCCTATTTTCCATATTATTGGGATTGGGTGCCATTATCGGTGTAATCTGTTTGCTGGTGGTGCTTTCCTTGTTTCAGAATTATTTTCTGGCTTCTGAAAAGGTATTTATGAGCATACATCCTCATATTCAAATTCACAAAGAGATGACGGCGGATGAAGGCAAGAAAATTATTACGCAATTAAAAAACGCATTTTCAGAAATTACGGATGCAGAGCCTGCCCTATACTTACCCACTAGGATAATCATTTCAAAGGCAGACATCGTAGAAGCGGCTTGTGTCAATAAACAAAATCAATCATTTTGTCTGGATATGAAAAACTATCCCCAAGACGATACTGAACTAGACATAGTTGTCAAAGAAGGTTTTAATCTCTCAGAAAAAAAAGATGAAAAAGTTTTGATTAAAGGCATCACGGTTACTGATAATGAAACGGTGATGGCAATTAAGAGAATTATAAATGGTTCTTCTAATTTAGAAAGACTGAATCAAACTCAAGATAGCAATGATTTTGTATTACCTTATGGTTTTTACATGGAACAATCTTTTTTTAATGAAATCTCAGGCGCGTTTTTAATCTCATTTCCGGCGTTAGGCACTGATAAACTCAATCATTTTAGGCTAAATGGCGGATTAAAATTGGGAACCAAAAGAGGAAAATTGCCGCTCATCGTCATGTCTATAGAGATTTTGCAGACACTAATTAATAAGCCTAATCAATTAAACACCATTGAAGTCAAGCTCGCAAAACCTTATGACAGTGCAAAAATAGCCCAAGCGATCCAAAATAAACTGGGAAGTGAATTTCAAATCACGAGCTGGATAGAAAAAGAGAAAGCCGCCTTTGCTTTTTTAAACATTGTAAAATTTATGATTTTCCTGATTATTTTCAGTATCTGTATTGTAGCAGCAATCAGTGTTTATTCAACTTTGTCACTGGCAGTGATTGAGAATCGAAAAAAGATTTCTATTCTAAAAGCCTTAGGCATTAAAGATTCCAGTATTTATTTAATATTCATCTCAAATGCTCTTAGCATTGGCATGGTGGGTGTTGTAGTGGGTGGTATTTTAGGTTATCTCAGCAGTCATTATTTTATTATTTATTTTGGAGAAAATTTACGCGCTTTGGGTATAGAAAATCCAGAGATTCAATTAACGCAAGGAGATATTTTGCTGACAGCAAGTGCCACTTTATTGCTTTTCCTTATTACTGCCATTGTACCAGCAAGAAATGCTATCAAAATGGATGCCGTAGATAACCTTAGACAATGAGAGCTTATTTTAATGATAACGGTTAATAACTTGAATAGAACCTACAATATTGTAGAAGGCAGAACTTTTAAGAAACAGGTTCTTTACAAAAACCTCAATCTCAGTGTCAAACAGGGAGAATTTGTTGCGGTGGTGGGACCGTCTGGATGCGGAAAAAGCACTCTGCTCAATATGATAGGCATGTTGGATTCGGTAAAGGATAGAGATTATGTCACCGTCATCAACGAGACATCAGATAAAAAGGAATCTATTCCAACTGTAGAAGGGAATGGGCAAATTATCCTAAATAATCAAGATGTTACCGAATTAAAAGGCAACACTAAATCTGAATTTATCAATAAAAATATAGGCTTTATTTTTCAGTTTCATCATCTGATTCCGGAGCTAACGGCTTTGCAAAATGTCGCTTTGCCGATGCGTATTCGGGGCAAATCGAAAAAAGAAGCCAATAAAAATGCCCAACAATTATTAGAAGAAATGAAATTGGGTGAATATCAGTCCAAAAAACCAGCCGTATTATCAGGAGGCGAAAAACAGCGCGTTGCCATTGCCAGATCATTAATAAATCATCCCAAAATTTTACTGGCGGATGAGCCAACGGGCAGTCTTCACCCAAAAATGAAGCAAGATATTCTTGAACGTTTTCTGAAATTAAATAGTGACAAAAATATCACCATTCTTATGGTAACTCATGATATAGATAGTCTTTATGATGACAATAAACAGTTGAAAATTGATCGACTTATATCTTTATCAAAAGCAGAGGAGGAAATTGACACGTAAATTTTTTTTAGAAATCCGATTTTTTCAAAAATCGGATTTTTTGCTCAAACTCACAGGAGACATAACGTCATGAAAAAAGCGGTTAGAACCGTATTTTTTGGTATTATGGGTGTGTTGTGTTTAGCATCAACAAATGCTTACGCACAACAAGGGATATACCAAAATTTCAAAAAAATGGGGATTTATTATTCCAGTGCCCTCAATCAATATTGGTTAGTCATATATCCCCTAATAGACAAATACCGGCGTGGAAACTTTGATACAAATGATGTTCAAATCACACTTGAAACGAAATCAGGTGAGAAGAAACGCATATCCAGCAACGATTTGATCGTCATCAATCTTGGAGACATGTATTTTAAGAAAGCGGCACAGTATAGATTGTTTCGTTTTAATTTGGTTATTGATAATAGTAGTTCGATAGATGAAGCCAACTTACGATTGGTGAAAGACACATTGGCTACCTTTATCAGAAGATTGCCCCTCTCACTTGAAGCGCAAATTATCCGATTCTCCAATAACATTAAAAAGTCGAAATTTACCAATGACAAAAACCAACTAATAAGTTGGATCAATGAACCTTATGAAAGAGGTGGAACCGCTTTATACGATGCCATTGCTGCTGGTGTGGATGAACTGAAATATTCTGATGATGACATCCCTTTTAAGTTTTCCATTGTTCTCACTGATGGTAAAGACACTGCGAGCAAGCGGTACACTGACGCTAACTTCTTTAAATCTAAAATAGTTAGCAATACAGCCGATCTCAGTATGCCGCTGTTTATTGTGGGTGTTACTAATGGGGTTAATGAGCCATTATTGAAAGAAATTTCAAAATTCGGTTTTTATCGACACGCAAAGGATTTTCCAGATGTAAACGAAATCTTTAATTTCTTTGAAAAAATCATTAAGGATACCTACATCATCAAAATTCCTGGCGTATCCAGCTTTTCAGAGCTCAAAAAGATTTACTTAGGGCGACAATTATCCGGTAAAAATGTTGAGACAATACAGGATTTTACGGTGCATTAGGGTTTTGGCTTAACGAGGTTAGGAATAGCAGTGATACTTTTGGGGGTGTTTTTTTAACTGTTAAGGGTTCACTGCTTTCTTGAATTTTTGTAACGACTCAGCCTGATTCTTTTTGAGAGGGCAACCATAAAGGATTGCCCCTACAATATCCAATTAAAGGCGAAGAATAAAATATTTATGACTCACTTGAGTTTTATAGAGACAAATGCGGGGATGCCATTATAATCAAGCAAGTGTAAAGTGGTCTCATTTAATTCTAAACCGAAAAAGATTTTGAAAACATCAGATATTTGAACCTACTCGGATAACAATCATGTTCATTGAATTTTCAGTCAGTCATTTCAAATCCATATCAGTTGAACAGTGCATCAGTCTGGAAGCCGATTCAGGCACAACTCACTTGGATAATACTTTTCAACCCCATGAGAAGATACGCCTTTTGAAAACCGCCGTCATTTATGGACCCAATGCGTCTGGTAAAACGAATGTCATAGCGGCTTTCTATGAATTTCGTCACTTGATTCTTAATTCAACCGATTTGAAAAAAGATGATCCTATCGACAGTTATAAGCCCTTTAAGTTAGATAAATCTTTTCGCACACAACCAACCCGTTTCAAAATCACTTTTATCGCTGATGATAATATCAAATATGACTATGAAATTGCTTTTAATAAAAAACAGGTTCTTACAGAAATTCTCAATTATTATCCCCATTTTGAAAAAGTTAATGTGTTTACTAGGACCCATACACAAGCTCTGGTCAAACTCGGTGCGGGTTTTATTGACCAGTCTGTTAAAAGAAAAGTGCTTGCAAATAGACTATTTTTGTCTGAAGCAGCGAATAATATTGGGAATGAACAAATGGGAAAACTCTATTCCTATTTCAAAAAGATAGAAATCTGGAATGTGATGAATAACTTGGATATTCACCGTCTGACTCAAACGGTTTCTGAAAGGGTTGCCAATGAACCGCATTTAAGTCAAAAACTAAGTCATCTCATTAAAGTGTGTGATACCAAAATAGAATCGACTCTCATTAGAGAAAGAGATGAAAGTGAATTTCAATGGCCTCACGACTTACCCCCCCATATCCAACATGACATCATCACGCAACATAAATATAGTATCAAAACGATTCATCCGGTTTATGAAAAGGGGCAAATTATCGAACTTCAACCTTTTGAATTAAATGAAGAATCTGCGGGTACCCAAATACTGTACGCACTGGGCGGACTTATTTTAAAGCAGTTTGAAACAGGTGGGCTTATTTGGTTTGATGAGTTTAACAACAGTTTGCACCCTAAGTTATGTCGCTTTTTAATTAGACTCTTTCATAATCCGAAAAGTAATCCCAAAAACACCCAACTGATATTGGCAACCCATGAGACAAGCTTATTAGATAACAGCCTATTCAGAAAAGACCAAATTTGGTTTACAGAAAAAACGGTTAGGGGACAAACAGAACTATTTTCAGCCTGCGATTTTGAAGGTATTCAAGACGATGTCTCTTTTCAGAAGTGGTATATGGCGGGTAAGTTTGATGCTCAACCCAAGTTGAAAGAAATTGAATTTATTTATGGAGATAAATAATGGCGCGCCGTCGAAGAAAAACCAAAAAACTCAAACGAAGTATTTATATTGTGGCAGAAGGTACAAATACAGAACGTATTTATTTTGAAGCCATTATCGAACAAATTGAGGAAAATGCTGAAAAATATTCATTTCAGGTTAAGTTTGTGGATACCGATAAAACGGATGCCATTGGTTTAATCAACAGAGCAAACGAACTCAAATCAGAATGTGATGAAATTTGGGCTGTTTTTGATAAAAATGGTTATACGCTTCACCAACAAGCCTTTGAAAAAGCAGATAAATATAATATTAAAATGGCTTTTTCTAGTATTGCGTTTGAAAATTGGATATTATTACATTTTGAACGCAATAAAACCCCTTTTAATAAAGCGCGACAGGTGATTGACTATTTACATCAAAAAAAATATTTTACGGGCTACGATAAAAAAGCAAACACCAATATTTATCCTAAACTCAAACAGAGAACTGAACTCGCCATTGAAAATGCGGTTTGGCTACGGCGAGAGATGACTTTGGTACTTGAACAGGAAAATGGCAAAATTTATCAGCTCAATCCTTATACTACAGTTGATTATTTAGTGGCTAAAATTTTAGAAATGGATGACAAGGAGGTGATTTGGGGAAACGTGGGTGAAACGATCACTTTTGGTTCGATAAGTGTGACTGTGACTTGTATGACACTCACCAATAATGATATATTAGATATCAAGTTATGGATTGAAAATCATCATAATACTGGATACCTAATAAACAATTATGGGCTGAAATGTTATTTAGCAAATGACTTAGTATGTTCTTTACCATTTTCGTTCAGAAAAGCCATTTTAATAGAACCTTCAACCAAAAAAGATATTGCATTAAATCTGTCTTATCTTAAAGAAGGTTATTTTAGGTTGGATTTTATTCATGAAAGAAAAAAAATGATTATCCAAATCTAATAAATAATTGGTAAATAATTGGGTTCAGAGTAAAATTAAACCTTTATTCCTTCGAGCGCGGGGTTGCCTTTGTTCTATAAGGTGAACTACAGTTTTGCACCAATCCGGTCAGTCCCCCGATCCGTTGTACTAAATGAAACACGAACTGAGTAGTTACAAACATTTAATGCGATGAATAATTTATTAGAAATTTTAAGAGACCCCGCATGGGAAGGTATTGCTGCTTTGATAGCAATTCTTGTCCTTGTATTGCCATTAGTTGTAAAAGCGATAAAATCTCTGTCTTCTAACCAAAAGATACTTGCTTTTGTAAAAAAGACTGCTTCAATTACTTTAGCTGTATCATTTTTTCTTCCTTTGTCTCGTTGTCAAGGAACATCTTCTGATACGTATGCTTATAAACAAATTCTCTCTATTTTTGAAGCAAGTACATTCAATTTAAATATTTTTCTTTTTTCTATTATCATTCTTATTGCATTTATATGGCCTGTTCTATTCATTTTTTATTACAGTTATGGTCATCGTTCTAAAATCAAGTCAATATTAAAAGCCATTGAACCATTATTATGTTTAGGCACTTTTTATGTTCTTTTAATTATTACTATGTCTGGAAAGTTACTTTTTGGTGGTTACGTGGCTTTTTTGTCCATCATGAGCTATTTTATCTCATCTTTATTAGAAAGAAGCAGTGGTGTCATATATGTAGTTCGTGTTTCTATAATAGTTATCTTTTTATCATTTATGTGGCCAACTATCCATGATCACTACATGTTTGCAAAAAGTTTTTTTGATCCAACCATCAACCAATTGATTGGTCAAAAGTTCAAGCATTCAACAGTTCAATCACCTGTTTATGTAACTCATCTGACCTTTATGGATGCAGATACCAAAACCATAATGGTAACAGAAACGGCAGAACTGATTAATAAAGCGGTTGTCGATGGAATGCAATTGGCAAAAAACGCCAATTCTTATTTGGAGATTAACCATCCTGGACATAAATTGGCAAATACGGATGATAATGTTAATAAGTTTCTTAATATTTTTTGGGATTTCAACTTGTCAAAGGGGGATAAAATCCAAAAAATTGTCACCGAAATGATGGACCCTCATAAGGTTGACGCTCTCGTAGCGGGTCAATATTTGGAGAAAAAAGGTGACATTATCAATGTTAGACCCTTTGTAGTCTCTAAAAGTAAGAAGAGCATCGTGTCAAGAAATCTTATTTTCCAAAAAAATGAGTTGATTTGTTATGATTCTCATAATTATTCTGTCAAGAGATTGTGCAGCGAAACACATTATAAAATACAGGAAGCAGTTCAAAAACTCTTATATAGTCTGTGATGTTGTATTATTTTATTTGAGAAAAAATGAAAACTATATCATTGAAAAATAACTTGTTATTAGTGTTTGCTTTTTTCATACCAATATTTAATGCTGCATTGGCGGAAAAAGGCTGGAGCGAATGGAGAGATTCCTTTTATAAATATTCGTCAACACAAAAGATGACTGCGCCTGATGGTTTCGTGGTCAAGTCTGCTCCCTATCTACAAGCTAAGACATTAAAAGAGATCAATACCTTTACTGTAATTGACGTAGCAGGGTATTTGGAAACTAATAAAGGTCGGTTTTACATGTCTGGTTGGAGTTGGAAACGTGCCTTGAAGGGGCATTCGCCGAATTGGATATGGATAAAGGGTACTGCCATAAAAGGCGACCAGGGAAATTTGCAAACAAAGAATAAAATATTTATGACTCACTTGAGTTTTATAGACACCAGTGCGGGGATGCCATTGGAATCAAACATTTCAAATGCAATCAATAAAGCCGTTAAAGCCTGTGTACAACTCGCTCAACAAGACATGCCTCATCTCAAATTAAATGAATCAGGGCATCAGATAGACAATTCAGATGAGAATGTGAATAACTTCATTAATCTGTTTTATGATTTCAAATTAACGAAATCTCAGAAAATAGAAGCCATCATCCAAAAAATGATGACTCCCAATCGGGTTGATGTGATTTTAACTGGTCAGTACCTAGAAAAAACCGGCGGCATTATCCATGTGAGACCATTTATGCTGTCTAAAAGTCGTCATCGTATAGTGACAAGAAGCTTTGTTTTTCAAGATAAAGAATTTATCTGTTCTAACAATATGTTATGCAAAGGGGCGCATAAAAAAATAAGGAACGCGGTTCAAGAACTTCTAGGGAATCTGTGATGAAAGAGTTTTTTGGAGACAACACGTTGTAGTCTGTCTGAACATTTTTAACCATTGAAGATTGAGAGGAATATCTTATGAAGTTACATTATTTACTTTCTATTGTAGTCTCATTATATCTTGCTACGACCACATTATATGCAGCAGAAGAATATTCTTACTATTTTTTGCATAACGAATGTGGTTATAAAAATAATCAAGGTTGTTGGCTTAAAGTCATTACCGATGAAGATAATGGTGGATTGAGATGTAGAGGCAGTGCTTCGTTAAAAGCTTCAATAATGGAAGTTGTTCCAAAAGATCGTTATGTGCAGGTTATAGATTTAGCTATCAGTGAAACCGGAAGGGCTTTTTTTAAAACTTCGCGCAAAGGGCGAATTTGTTATATGCGTGCCACGCAAGATCGTTTTTCTTATTCAAAAGAATACACATACGAGTTTTTTCGTCAACAGGGTTGCGAATACACGCAAAATGGTTGTTCCTTTGAAGTTATCACCAGTGAAGATAATGGTGGCTTAAGATGTAGAGCAAGTGCTTCGGTGCAATCCTCAATAATAGAAGTCGTTCCGAAAGGTCGTGATGTGCCGGTTATAGATTTAGCCATCAGTGACAAAGGAAAAACTTTCTTTAAAGTCTCGCGTAGCGGACAAATTTGCTACATGCGAGCAACTCAATCTCGGTTTTCCTTTGTTGGGAAAGCAAAAAGTACCCGATCTGCAAAAATGGCTGTTGGTAAAGCAGAAATCATTATGACCGGTGCTGGTGTACGTTTACGTAAAACGCCGCAAAAGCACGCAAAAATTGTAACACAATTACAGATTGGTACGATTGTTTTTTTACTAGACAGAAAAAAAGAATGGTATAGAATAGCTATGCCAAATGGTTATAAAGGTTGGGTTTTAAGCAAATATACCATGTCTTTAGACAATTTCAATCATTTGGGAAAAGCATACATAGAGGTAGCAAATCGTAAAATAAACAGCAATGATTTTGGAGATTTAGCAGAATTATGTAATTTTCTGAGTCGTGTGAGCCTTCAAGTAACTAAACAAGCAATTGCTGATAAACTTAAACAATTACATCTAGTTGCATTACAGCGATCATTAGAAAAGATACCGCGCCATCGACAATACGAACCACGTTATTCAGAATGGCTAGAAAAACAACGTTCAAAGATAGAGTACAATCAATTTACTGAGGTTTGGTCTGTTAAAAGAGAATTATTTCAGCAAAAGCATGAAACTCATGAAACTCCTCAAAATCAGACCAAATTAAATAATCAAAAAACATTATTTATTACTCACCTGAGTTTTATGGATGCTAGTGCGGGGATGCCATTGGAATCAAGCATTTCCAATCCAATCAATCAAGCCGTTATAGCTGGGATACAACTCGCTCAACAAGACATGCCGTATCTTAAATTGAACGAATCAGGTCATAAGATAGACAATTCAGATGAAAAGGTGAATGAGTTTGTTAATCTTTTTTTGGATTTCAATCTAACAAAATCCAAAAAAATAGAAGCTATTGTCCAAAAGATGATGATTCCCAATAGGGTTGATGTCATTTTAACGGGTCAATACTTGGAAAAAGTAGGAGATGCTATTCACGTTAGACCATTTATCTTATTTAAAAACAATCGTCGTATGACGACAACAAATTTTATCTTTCAAAAGAAAGATTTTATATGTTCTAATAATGCGTTATGCCAAGGGGTACATACACAATTAAGGGATGCGGTTAGAGAACTGCTGGGGAATTTATAAGCTTTTTTCCAAAAATGAGGAAAATAACATGCTTTCCAATATTCGCCTAATATTAATATGCTTTATTGTTTTATAGCCATATAAACAACTTCAAGCATTAAAAAAATAGCAGATGTTTAAGAAATCCGATTTTTCCAAAAATCAGATTTCTCGAAAAAGACACACAGTGTCTCTACAATTAAAACGGCACTTCCGGTATCTGATAAATGATTTGCCGTTCACCTGTTCCAAAATAATTGGACTCAGAGTAAAATTAAACCTAATTTTCCATTTTTTTGTCCCCCCGTTTTTTTAGCAAAATTTATTTTACTCTGACCACAATTGTTTATGGATTGCATCAGTGTTCTTATGCTAGGGTATGAACGGAAAACGAATTTAAACTTTTTAGCGAATTCGGACAACAAATTGGTATGAGTTTGGGGCTTTCCATTTCTTTTGAAGAATTTCAGAAGAATAAAAAACGATTATCCCGTGAACGTTATCATGATTTTATAGGTGCTTCTATGCCAATGCAAACAGTTTATCAGATGATTGATAAGGTGGCGGCTAGTAAAGCACCCATTTTGATTACTGGCGAAACGGGTACCGGTAAAGAATTGTGTGCGGAGGCTATCCACAAAGAAAGTCAACAAGCGGATAAGCCTTTTGTGGTGTGTAATTGTGCGGCTATTCCAGAAAATTTGCAGGAATCACATTTATTTGGTCATCTTAAAGGGGCTTTTACTGGAGCGAATGAAAATCGAAAAGGGCTGGTATCTCAAGCGGATGGGGGTTCTTTATTCTTAGATGAAATTGGAGAATTACCACTTTTAATGCAAAGTACCTTATTGCGTTTTATGCAAACCAAGACTTTTTCAAAAGTGGGTAACCATCAATTAGAGAAGCTGGATGTTCGTTTCATTTGCGTGACTAATCGGAATTTGTTGGGAGAGGTTAAAGCCGGGCGATTTAGAGAAGACCTTTATCATCGTCTTAACGTTATTGAAATAGAATTACCCGCTTTACGTAAACGTGGGCAAGATATTTTATTGCTGGCTAAATTTTTTCTGCATCAGTTTGCTAAAGAAGAGCAGAAAGATATTCAGAGCTTTAGTGCTTGCGCTTGCAAAAAGTTATTGAATTATGAGTGGTTCGGTAATGTACGGGAATTGCAGAATACGATTCATAATGTGGTGCTATTAAATGGGGATAAAGTGATTACCGCCGAAATGTTGGCGGCTAAACTCGCTAAAAAAGTTGATAATGATGTGCCAAAAGATTATAACCAATTGAATTGTAACGAAAAATCATTAGCTAGCATTGCACTCACCTCGGATAATATTATTCGCCCTTTTGAAGAAATTGAAAAAGAGGCGATTCTTAAAACCATTGAATATTGCAATGGTAATGTGGTTAAAGCGGCGAAATTATTGAAAATCAGTAAATCTTATATTTACAAGCAGAAGAAACAATGGCAGAGTGGCAAATAATGTCTCCAATACAGATTCCGTACTGTGGAATTTTCCGTCGTATGGACATATTTTTCCACGATACGGAAAAACGCCAGTCTAAATTAGCATCAAAATTGCTATAAAGCTAATGAATTCAAGCATACAGCAAAGTTGGCATTGATTTCGCATTTTGAGAGTATATAGTATGACAACAAAAATTTTTGTTGTTGTAAATCGTAGTGGGTTTTAGCTGTCGCTCTACCCACCCCACGCTTGCTCAAATAGTTGGTTAGGAGAACGCGATATGTTTAAATATAATGCGTATACAGCGCTATTGACGTGCGGTTTATTGATTACACCGACAGCCCACACAATGGAACTTGTTGTTCCTTCAGTGTCTACCTTTAGTGAAATCCCAGCCGGTGAAAGCATCTCTGGTTATATGGAACTTGTTGTTCCTTCAGTGTCTACCTTTAGTGAAATCCCAGCCAGTGAAAGCATCTCTGGTTATAGTGAAATCCCAGCCGGTGAAAGCATCTCTGGTTATTATGATACCCCGGCAGTTCCTTTAAGTGCTGATGGACCTGATAGTGTTGCAGCATTGTCATCCAATTTCAATCAATCTGCTACACTGCTCCCTTGGGAATTCGATGCTTATGGGCCTTATTTCTTAGGGGCGGGTCAGACTATAGGCGCGTTCTTATATTGGGAACCATCTGCTTGTGATATTGAAATAGGTATCTACTTCAATGGTAGCCATTTTGGTATCGTATGCACTGGTGGAACCTGCCAGGGATCAACCGTAGTACCAAGCACTGGAAATTACTGGATATATGTGAGAAGTTTGTGTACACAACCGATAGAATACAGCATCATGTATTGGTTTAATTAACAGCGAGCGTAGCATGGGTTAAAGTAGGGTGGGTAGAAGCTTCGCTGCAACCCACCATTCCCTTAAAAGAAAACCCACGCACTTGCAAATTATCAAGGCTGTCGTCAGTATGGTAGGGTGTGCAACCAACGTTGTTGTTCACCTTATCTTACCCGACTGACTAATTTAAAGCTCTAAAATAACTCTATGTAGGGTGTGATGAGAAACGAACCACATAATTGAGATATCGTACGCCCCCATTTTTCAATTAATGTTATCATCTTTTTTATTGAAGGCAGGGTTTTGGTAGGTTTGACTACCCACCCTACGCTCACTGATACGATGTTTAAGAAATCCGATTTTTGAAAAAATCGGATTTCTCGAAAAAGACACACAGTGTCTCTACAATTAAAACGGCACTTCCGGTATCTGATAAATGATTTGCCGTTCACCTGTTCCATATATCACGGCAAAATCATCTATCTCATCGCCATTAGCATCAGGTGTGTCAATAAATTGAATACTGCCTGTTGCCGTTTGTCCAGATTCTACCGCATAATCCATTATGCCGCGAAAGCTTAGGTTGCTTCCTTCTACTTCGATAGTGCCGTTGTTATCAAAAATGACCTGCTTGACACCTGACATTTTCTCAAAGAACGTGTATAACGCTTGAGGATATTTTGCAACGGGATAGAGGTATTGTTGCCGCTTTTGTCCACTGTCGTCCAGATAGACTAAGATAATATTTAATACCCCAGGTAGTAAAGTGGGTAAATTATGCAGCCCAAGTTGTGCTCCAAACCAAGCAGGCGTTGAACTTAAATCCGGTCGTGCAGTGGCACTGATGGAGTCATTAATTGGGATGGTGAGGTTGCCATTGTCTTCAACAATGACTTTGCTGATACCATAATCACCTAGTACTGCTTGCAGGGCGGGTAAGTCTTGCATCGTGGGTTGCATGGTTATTTCAGACCCGGAGGCAGTGATAAAAATCACGCTACCATCGCTTTGTATTTCCATACTCGGTGGTGTGTCATCGTTTACCTGTTTGATACTTGAAACGGTCATCAATAATTGCGTATCGCCTTGTACTAATTGATAATTGCCATGAAGTGCTTGGGAGACAGCATAGCCCGCCGTTTCGACCGCTTCAATTGCTTGAATGTCCGCTGCCACTTCTGGGAAGGGCATCACATATAATATTTGTTCATCCCCATTGGTATAAGATATTCTGACTTCTTCACTTTTATCACCATTGATATCGGGGACAAAAAGTAATTGTGTCACCGTTTTAACAGTACCGGCGCTAATAAAGTAATCGAATACCCCTGAATAAGTCCGTGCGCCGATTTTCACCGATACTTTTCCATTATTGAAAAATGTCACGGCACTGGCACCAGGATAACCTTCTAACATAGAATGCAGTTCCGCTTGATGGGCAGAAACTGAGTACAATTTCTGTTCACGCTGAACGCCTTCTGTATCTTTAAATCTGAAGGTTAATTCTCCTAAACCCGTCACAATAGGCGAAGGCGGAAAATCTAAAGCTAAAGTCGAATCCGTACTATATGTGTATAGATCGGGACGAACTATAATCGTATTTCCGCTTGATTTAATGCTTAAATGCCCATTGTCCAGAAATTCGATCTGGGCGACACCGACTTCACTTAAAGTGATTTGCAGTGCCTTTTGATCTTGCACGGTTGGTTGGGCTTCGATTTTTCGCCCCGTTTCGGTAATAAAGCTGACATTGCCTGATGGGTGAACTTCCATTTTTGGTATTGAAGCGGGTGAAGTTTGTTCTACTGTGATGGGGTGCAATACCATTTGTTCATCGCCGATTGGTAAGACTAAAAGCCCAGAATCTGTCGTTTGCGAAAAAACTAAATCATTGCTTTTTAACGCCGGTATCGCATTAATCGCTTCAAGCTGTGTCATTCCCACCATCAGAACGGTGTGAGATAAATCCAGTGCCAGACTACCAGCAATTGGTCCAGTGAGCGTCGAAAAAGTACTTGTTAAGTTTAGCCCTTCTGGAATCGTACTATTTGCAATAAAGCTAACCCCCTTACCTAAAACGGTTGTGGGTGAGACTTGACTATTTTGACCGATGATGACATAGCTCAATTGGGTGCCTGCGGCAATTTTTGTATTTAGCGTCGCTGGTGCAGTTGGAAAGCCTTTTATCTTGCCGCGTACTGTTCCACCATTAATGATGGTATCACTGAGCAATTGCACATTTTCTATCATACCTTCATTGATAATTGTTTTTGATAACTTGCCACCGCTTACGGTGGAGTCGGATAAGATTCGGACCTCGGATAGCAGCCCTTGATTTTTAATTTGCCCTGAGATTGAACCGCCAATAATTGCCCCGTTTGCGCTAATATGAGGATTATGTAGGTTTATATCAGTGTTATTAGAAGTCACCTCAATCACATTAAAAGACACTTCTGCAGTGTGAGTCACTTGATTATTGGCACTATTGGAATCAACGATTTCTGCACTGACCGACGCTATATTTTTCAGTGTTGTCCCTTCTGTAGTCGGCGTGATAATAATTGTCACCAGGCTATGTGCATTTCCTGCTAAGGAGGAAATGGTACAAGTGACAGTATGACTCGCTTTATCAAAGCTGCAAGTACTGCTATCATCGTTGACATTAACGCTTTCAAACGTCGCCTCTACTGGGATAACATCGCGTAGTGTGATTTGCTTCACTGTTGTTGAACCGTGATTAGTCACCGTGATTTGATAAGTGAGCGGTAATTTCACAGCTGCGATAGCCGCGCTACCCTTGATTTCAATTCCTAAATCGGATTCTAGGAAAACTTGTATGGTTTCAGTCGCAGTATTAGGACTCGAATCAAATTGTTTTGCCGTGACGGTAGCACTTAGGCTGAGTTCTCCAACTTCAGTGGGTGATAGCGTAGCGGTTATCGTTGCTTTATCATCAGGATTGAGTGTTCCCAGGGTACACACGATATTTTCTGAAGTGGCGATGCAAGTTCCTTGGCTGGGCTCAACGGTGAGAAGGTCAATGATTTCGGCTTGATTGTCGAATTGCCCTTCTAAAATCACGCCTGTGGCTTGATGGGGACCATGATTAGTCACCGTTAAGGTATCAATCAGTGTATCGCCTATTTTCACCGACGCGCTATTTTCACTGATCGTGAGCGATAAATCAGCCGTTGCGATACTGAAGACGGTGATGGCATTATCTGAGAAACTCGCTACATAAATATGAGCACCGGCAGGGCTGACAACAACCGATCTTGCACCGCTTAATCCATCCAATTGCTCGATTCCATCTTTTTGGCTTCCTAAAAAGTCTAATTGCCCTGTTTCGGTATTTCGACGAAAGACGACTAGCGCATTGTCATTAGCCCCGGCGACATAGAGTATTTCACCATCAGAACTCAGGGCAATACCTGCTGCACCATTAAGCCCTTCAATATTCCCTGTGCCGTTGCGATAGGCGGTGATAAAACTCAGGTTGCCCGTCGCAAAGCTAAATACGGCGACCGCATTATCATTGCCGCCGGCTGTTGTATACACAAATTGACCATCTGAACTGACAACGACACCATTGGCTATATCTAAACCTTGGATGCCGTCTACATCATTGGTGAGGGTTTGTATTAGGTTTAATTGACCGCTTGTCGCATTTCGGCTAAAGACGGATAGGCGATCAGCATTGCTACTGGTGGCGAATAAATGGGAACCGTTTGGTGTGATGGCGATGGCATTTATCCCCGTTAAGCTTTGTGATTCTTCTTCAAAGCGCAGGGCTTCAATAAAACTTAGCTCACCTGATTGACTTTTACGACTAAAAATTGCCAGGGCATTATCCCGGGTCCCTGCGACATAAAGATGCGTGTCAGTCGCTGCCAGGGCAAAAGCCCCTTCTAAACCATCAATGCTACCATCACCGCTTTTATAACTTGCGACGAAAGTTAAGAATCCGCTGCTACTATCACGGCGAAAAACAGATACTGCATTTTCCCCAAAACTGGCGATATAAGCATAGGCACCGTCTGGACTCAGGGTAATGGCACTAGGTTTATTCATGCCCTCGTCGGGTCTTAAGACTTGGATAAATTGTAATTTGCCATCACTGGCATTGCGCCGAAATACCGCTACCGCATTATCCGAAAAGCCTACGGCATAGATAAATTGCCCATCAGAGCTGATCGTGAGGGCAAAAGCACCTTGTAACCCTTGCATACCGTTAATCCCATTTTTTTTGGTTTCAATAAAATATAAGGTGGATGGCATATTGACCCGTGTCGTTATCGTCGCATTATTATTGCCCTCATTAGAGTCAATGGCTGCAGATGATAATAGGGCAGAAAAGTTCAATTGACCGGCTACCGTCGGTTGGACCACAAAACTAAGCGTCACCACGCCCTCATTGGGAAGGCTTTCAATTGTGCAATTGAGCTTCCCATCGACAATCATCTCAGCACAACTGCCCGCGATTTCCACAGGATTCATTGTCACCGGGGATTGCAATAGAAGATTTTCTGGTAACTCATTGATTATATTGATATTTATTGCTGGATCGGGTCCCTGGTTAGTGATCGTTAAGGTATAAGTTAATGGGTTATCGACCAGGACAGGCTCGGGTGTGCCACTGATGGTTAAAGCTAAATCAGCCGTTTGCGGATTAATCGATGTTTCAAGGCTTATGCTATTATTACTGGATACCGGATCAAAGCTACTGCTAGTCACACTGGCAAAACTACTGAGTTGCCCCAGTGATTGTGGTTTGACGATAGTATTCACGGTGGCATTGGCATGACTATTAATAGGTCCTAATAAGCAAGTGATGACGTTATCGGTCATTTCACAAGTTTCGCCCTGACTACTTTCGTTAGAAATATAGGTGACGGAAGGGGGTAATTCATGAGTGATGTTAACCCCGGTCGCTTGATGGGGACCATTATTGGTGACCGTCGTGGTATAAGTCATTTCCTTACCTAAAAAGGTTGGATTTGGCACCGTTGCTAGGCTTATTCTTAAATCGGCTTCTTTATTCGTCACCGCCGTTTCTACCTGGGCAATATTGGGCAAATTGGGATCAAAAGCGTCACTGATGACTTCGACGGTAAGCGTTAAAATTTCGGCAACGGTGGGTACCGCTTTAAGCGTTACCGTTTTCGTTTCGCCTACCGGAACCAAACCGAGATTACAATTAAAACTCGGACCAGTACCACAACCTTCCTCACTGATTTCTTCAATACTGATTTCTTCAATACTGATTTCTTCAATATGCACATTATCGCCACTTAAAGCGACATTCAATGTTGCAGCAGCTTCATTCGCACCATTATTGATCACGGAAATCGTATAAGTGATGGGATTATCTATTAAGACAGACAGCCCTTCATCATTAGCCGTTACCACAAAATCTGCCGCGATGCCGGTGATATTATGCACTAAGACGCTTTTAAGATTATTGGTTTCATTCGTATCGGAACCATTAGCGGTGACAAAAAAGGTACTGAGTATATTTTCACCGGTTTGCACGGCTCTGCCGGTGATAACGACTTCCCGAACGAGACTGGGTGCTAAACTACTTAATTCACAAATCACATGCGATTGTTCATGGGTACAGCCACTGCTATCAGAAACATAGTCAACCTGGGGTGGCATGAATCCGGTGATGGTAATACCGCTAACTGTAGTGCTGCCTTGATTAGCAATGGTTATTTTATAAGTCAGTTCATTGCCCACTGCAAGCGTTGAAGGTATCGCTACCGCATCTGTCATAACTAAGTCAAATTCTAGCACGTCAACCATATTGGTTTTAGTCACCTGATTATTTTCAATATTCGAGTCAATATCGGCACCACTCACTTGCGCGGTGAGGCTGATAGGACCTTTCACGCTGGAAGTGGTAACCTGAATAGGCACTTGAACTGAATCATTGATAGCTAAGGTGTTTAATTGACAAGTCACAGTTTGGGCATTTTGAATACAACGCGCATCGCTATTTGCCGCATTATAAGTGACTTGACTGGATAAGGTATTTTTTAAGACTACCGTATTCGCAATATCGGGTCCAAGATTGGTGACCCGAATGGTATAGTTCAAAGCATTATTAGTCGAAACGATATCAAGATCAGTTGAAATACTCACTTTTAAATCGGCTGTGATGATAGATTCTACCAGCGTTGTTTCTTTAGAAGCCGAATTATTCGCGGTATTGGCATCCGCTTGAACTGCAGATACTGAAGCAGTATTTGTTATCAGACCGCTACCGACAGCGGTGGGTGCCGTTAAGGCAATCGTGATATTGATTGCGGCATTGATTTTTATGGCATCCAAATCACAATTCACTTGATGAGTGCTACCATTATATTGACAAACCCCTTGACTTGAAATGGCTGAAGTAAAAATGGTGCCTGGGGGCAACACATCGGTTAAAGTGACACCAGTTGCCGTATCCGGTCCATGATTAGTCACAGTTAGCGCATAAGAAAAAGAGCTATTAATCGCTACTGTTTCAGGTGTCGCTATGGCGACGCTTAGGTCAGCGGAAAAAGTGTTAAGTGCCGTGATCGCATCGCTACTGAAAGCAGCAGTATAAATTATACCCGCTTCTGAACTCGCCACAATTGCAGAAATATTATCCAGTGTCGTCAAATCTTGCGTATTGTTTTTGAGCACTGATCTAAAAGTCAGTTGTCCTGTCTCCACGTTGCGATTAAATACAACAAGCGTATCGCTACCCGCTACATAAAGGCGCAGACCATCAGGGCTCATAGCAATAGCATTGGCATCGTTTAAGCCCTCAATCCCATTTTCACCATTGCGATACACTTTATCTGCTGAAAAGGATAGTATGCCAGTCGCCATTTCACGGTCAAAAGCAACCACCGCATTATCAACTTGACTAGCGACATAAATATAACGGGCATCAGGGCTGATAGCTAAATCAGTCGCTCCTTTCAAACCCGATATCCCATCAATCCCATCTTGATAAGTGGTCACAAATGCGATTTCGCCTAAACTCGGATTGCGCGTAAACAATGAAATCGCATTATCAGTAGTCGCAGCAATATAGATAAAGACATTACCGGGAACCACGCTGATAGCATTGGCACCGGCTAGGTTATTAACTTCATTAGCACCGTCTCGTTGCAAAGTCAGGAATGATAAAGAACCAGATGAGGGATCACGGTCAAAAACCGCCAAAGCCTTATCGCCAGCACTGGTGACATACACCCGCAGATTATCCGAACTAAAAGCAATGGCATTAGCCCCACTTAAACCATCAACGCCACCTAAATCATCTTGCAGCATTTCAAGCAAAGATAAGGTGCCATCTGAGGCATTACGGGAAAAAACCACGAGGGCACTATCTAAGACACTAGCGACATAGACATGCTTACCATCGGGACTCACGCCTACCGCGAATGCACCTTGTAAGCCAAAAGAACCGATGTCACTGTTATTGATTACCTGAATCAAAGACAACTGCCCTACACTATCACGCGCAAAGACAGCCACGGCATTATCAGAAAAACCTGTGGCATAAAGATGCTGCCCATCGGCACTGATAGCCAAATCACTTACACCCCCTAAACCGTCAACGCCATTGAGATTATCTACTTCTAAATCAATGACTTGCGTATTTTCAGCCTGGGCAAAAGGCGAAAAAGTGAAGATTAGAATGAATAGTAGTAATAGCATTTCTATTCGATATAAACGAATTAAATGAGTCATCAATAAAATTCCTTTGGTAAATTCATTAATTTTATCACATTGTCTTATGAATGTTAGTATGCAAATACGATTTTTAAAAAATAGCTTTGTACAGGACAAAAATGGGTGTATATTTATAACTATATGATTTTACATAAGTTTTTATTTAGCACTTTAACAAGAATCAATGAGTGACAACTTTTACTCAGCGCGGGAACAAACTTACTTAACCTCTTTTAGAGCATTAAAGTAACGTTTCAAGCCTATTATACACGGTGCTACATTATACAATTAATAACTCAACCAGAAATCAGATTTTTTTCAAAAAATCGGGTTTCTTTGACGCAGGTTCGCCCCTACATAATTCAATTCAAAATTCACAATGGCTAAAAATGAACTTTTAAAAATATTTTATATTAGTTACATTCTTTAAAATCGCCACAAGCAACAACCATTGTTTTTGACCTCCGATTTTTTGAAAAAATTTCTTGAACGGGTTAAAAATGTTACTTTTGCATATCGACATATAACTATTAATGATTGACGGGATCACTGATAAGTGTTCCTTTTCTATGATGGCTATAGCCTAAGAGTAGAACAAGAACTTGATGTTTCTAAATATGGGGCTGCAATTGATGCTGGAAACGCAGCACTCAAAATGGGAATCTGGGCAAATACCTACAGCGATCCTTCATATCGATTGACAGTTAAGTTCTTTGGTGATGCGGGTTTCTTGGATGTACAAACCACCGGTGATGTTGCTTGTCCGGCTTAACTTAATAGCATTGCCCAGGCTGCTACCCAATTTTGATAATATACGTCAAGCTTTTATTTGCGGTTGGGGTAGAATTTTTGTGATATACTAAGGTAGTATTTATTCAATGTTCAAGTTTTTCAATAGCAACTACAAGGATTATATGTAACCAGGGATAAAACATGAATGGTTTGTGATTAGTGATAAAGCAACCTTATTTTTAACTGATAACTGACAAAGGAACAATTTATATGCCATTGGAAACCTTTGGCGAAGAACATATTTATAATTTTGAACGTATTGGTAGTTTTGGTCGATTTTATAGTGGTGACTCTTTTCCCATTGAGTATATTATGACTACCTTCACTGTCGCAGAATTACAGGAATTGACTTTTGCGAGAGATATTCGCCCGGATAACATCGATTTTGAACTTTTGATGCAGCGCGATATTGATGAAGAACGAGTGCGTTTGGAAATGGAACCTTATTTGAATCCGAGTCGGGAAAATTTCACGCCTTATGAAATTCGTTCCCGTTCTGTTTTTTTCCCCCCGTTACTGGCTGCTATTATACCAACGAAGGGTAAGGCGATGGAAGCCTATTATACTGATGAAAAGAGTGATATTGCACTCAATAATAGTAATAATAAAGAGCATGTTACCAGGGAATGGGCGGGGTTATTTAAGCTTACTTATTTTTCGAGTAGTAGTCCACACGCGCACCGTATTCAGATCAATGCTGGGGAAAATGACAATGATTCGGCAATGGAAGTTGGAGTACAATGTGAGCCGGTACAGTTAGAGATTCGAGTTGCTAAGGGTAGTCAATATGGTGCAAAACTCGTTATCATTGATGGACAGCATCGCTTATTCACCCTAAAACAAGTTTATGATAAAAATCCCGAATTATTGGAACATATTGGGGTTCCAGTTTGCATTTTATTTGCCCCTAACGCGACTATTCAAAAAAATCAAGAGTATGCACCGCATAGAGTTCCTACGGTGCCTGAAGTTTTTCGCCATCTTTTTGTCGATGTTAATAATACTGCTAAACAAGTTGGGGGGCATTTTAATATTCTATTATCTGATGACACTATTGGTAGTATTGTGTGTCGTAAGTTTTGTGATTATGTACTTAATGAACGTGGTACTGAGGGTTTAGCGGCGATTGAGTGGAATACGAAAACTAAAACGGATTCTGCTAAAATCACACGCGCTTATTCTTTAACCAGTATTGGGATTATTGATAAAGCATTAGATGAGAGCATTGGCAACCGAAAACGTTTGATGGAATACCTATTGAACCTGGAGGAAGTCAAAGATGTGCTTTATCCTAATGAAAATAATAAAGATGAAGTAGCATTGGATTATCCTGTTGTCAAGTGGAACAAATTTGCGCTGGGGCAAAAAAATATTATTGAAACCCAAGTTAAAAAGTACTTGATTCCCTGTCTTGAGCATTTATTTTTTGGTACTTCGGAATTTGCAAGGGCTTTTGAAATTTTTAATAATGAATTAAATAATTTAAAAGATTTAGCAAGTAGTGAACAACAAGATGCCTTAGAAGCACGACAGGTTATCAATCAGATAATGGATTATATGCCGATTGGTGAGGGAAAATCGTTTGAAAGTGCGCGTCTTGTTTATCGCAATTTCGACTCAGCCGTTAAAAAGGAAAAAGCCAACAAAATTTCTCCTATCATTCAATATGCCCTATTTCAGAGAGCCATTTTTGAATCCTTGGCACAATTTTTAGACATTACTCGCCATTTCATATCAGATTCCCGTGAAGCTACCAGGGGCTTTGTCAAATTGTTAGACTTAGCACTTGCTGAACACGGTCAATTTTTTGTGTTTGATCAATTGTATATGCAGCATACGGTTTTTTCTGGTACCCAAATTATTGTTCGCCAGGAGACCAGAAAAATTCTGACCCAATTGTTAATGGCGCATTTAGTCAATCCATTCAATGTCCAACAAATTTGTAGTGAGATGAATGTCCAGGATAATGATTTCCAAAAGCTGGTCATTAAACTCCAGGAAAAGGGGCAGGCAGCTTATTCAGAATTTCCCAAATATTATCAAATAGCTCGTAAACGAATTTTCAAGAGCAATTATCGCGTTTATTTGTCTATTGATGGAGAAGAAAGGGCGGAATTGGGTGAGGCGGAAGAAGAGCAAAAACGCCACTTACGAGAGGTTAAAGAGGGAAAACGAGCTAAAACAGATGTATCTGATCAATTTGATGCGTTAGTGGAAAAACATGTCAGGGCGGATGTTGAATTGGCAACGGAGGCTCTCAAAAATAGTTTATCTGAAGAAGTGGATGATATGGAATTGGACTAACGAATTGTGATAACAAGGTATATTGGAAATAGTTTCATCAAATTAAATTATTATGAACAAACTGACTCATTTTAATCAAGAGGGCGATGCCCACATGGTTGACGTAGGTAATAAAGCCTGTACTGATCGCATTGCGATTGCAGAGGGTATGATTACTATGCAGCCTGACACTTTAAAGTTAATTATGGCAGGTGGGCATAAAAAAGGGGATGTTTTAGGCATTGCCCGGGTTGCCGGGATTATGGCAGCGAAAAAAACAGGTGAATTAATCCCATTATGTCATCCGCTGATGTTGACACATATTAGTGTTGATTTAAGCCCTTTACCGGAGCAAAATGCAGTGCATTGCCAAACCACTGTTAAAACGACCGGACAAACCGGTGTAGAAATGGAAGCCCTGATTGCGGTACAAATAGCTTTGTTGACCGTTTATGATATGTGCAAGGCTGTGGATCGTGGTATGACCCTAAAAAAAATTCGCTTAAAGAAAAAGTCGGGTGGAAAATCAGGAACATGGGAGAGATGAGGGACACCCACGTCGGGCGGGGCAACCACAAGGGATTGCCCCTACGAGAAATTTATACCTATTATTCATTACCCATTACCTAACCTAATATAACGGACAAAGTATGTTGAATCTTACTCGCTACCAATGGCTAATTATTATATTCGTTTTATTTTTTATAGGGGCTTGCAAGCAAAGCCCTGTTCCCATAAAAAAACAGCTTTCTGTTCAAATGCAAGCACAAGAAAATGAAGTTCCCATTGAACAGATTCAAATTATGGTAGTTGAATATTTTCCGGTACAAATTAATATCATAGCCCGTGGCAGGCTTCCTGACAGTTGTACTTTGATTGACGAAATCACCGAGGAGCGAAATGCGAAGACTTTAACGCTCAAAATTCTAACGGCTCATCAAACGGATAAGCCTTGTACTCAAAGGGGAAAAAGGTTTGAGGAAATCATTCCGCTTGATATAACAGGGCTGTCAGCAGGAGTTTACCAGGTGAAAGTTAATAACCTGAATGAAAATTTTGAATTGGCAGTGGATAATATCATTCGTTGAGCATATCCCATTTTAAGAGGTTTGAAGTTGCAAAAATAAAACAGTTCAAAAATGGCGGAGAGGGCGGGATTCGAACCCGCGTGCCCTGTTAAAAGGACCAACCGATTTCGAGTCGGTGCCGTTATAACCGCTTCGGTACCTCTCCATATATGGACTACTATAGTACACTGAACGAGTTTAAATGTCAAGTACTAATTTAAAATATTTTCCCGGTATGTACCAAAATAACACTGATAACTGATAACTTATAACTGATAACTGATATGCGTCGTCCTTATTGGATTCCTCATCATGCGCGTCCTGATGATTTTCCACCTTTAGAGCAAGCTTTAGAACACCCGGATGGATTGTTGGCAGTCGGAGGTGATTTAACACCTAATCGTATTATTATCGCTTATCGTTTAGGCATTTTTCCCTGGTATAACGATGATGAACCCATTTTATGGTGGTCACCGAGTCAACGTATGGTGTTATTTCCTGAACGTCTCAAAGTTTCACGAAGTTTGCGTAAAACGATTCGTAAAGGTAAGTTTACTGTCACAATGGATCAGAGTTTTCGGGAGGTGATTAATGCTTGTGCTGGTTCCCGTCGTCATCAAGACGGAACTTGGATTACTGATGACATGCAATCTGCTTATTGTCAATTGCATAACTATGGTTTTGCCCATTCCGTTGAATCTTGGTATGAGGGGCGTTTAGTGGGAGGCTTGTATGGAATTGCCTTGGGCAAAGTCTTTTTTGGTGAATCAATGTTTAGCCGGATGAGTGATGCTTCTAAAGTGGCTTTTGCCCATTTGGTTTGGCAATTACAACGCTGGGGCTATGAATTAATTGATTGTCAAGTACAAACGAGCCATTTGGAAAGTTTAGGGGCTTATGATATTCCACGCCCGCAATATCGTACTTTATTAAATCAGTTATGTGAATTGCCTGGACATACAGACAAGTGGGATTTTGATCATTATGAATTATCTGAAATTTATCAATAACCGTCATTTTTTTAGCACCGTTACTACACCCCCACAAAAATGTAGTTATTTACCTAATCGCTTGGCGACGACAGTATTTATAGACCCTTTTTTGCATAAGGATAACGCTTTATATGATAATTTAGCGCCACGCGGTTTTAGACGTAGTGGGGAACAATTATATCGTCCTAATTGTCAGGGGTGTGATGCTTGTATTGCAGTGCGTATCCCAGTGGAACTATTTACACCCCGTCGTAGCCAGCGGCGCGTGTGGCGAAAAAACCAGGATTTAAAAGTATCAGCAGTAGCCCCCGTATTTAAACCTGCCCATTTTAATCTTTATTGTCGCTATCTAGCAGCCCGTCATCAGGGGGGTAGTATGGACAATCCTACCCCAGATGAATATATGCAATTTTTGACGAGTTATTGGTCAAAAACGACATTTTATGAATTTCGTTTAGAAAAACAATTAGTGATGTTAGCCATTGTTGATAGATTAGAAAATGGCTTATCTGCTGTTTATACTTTTTTTGAGCCGGATTATCCAACACGTAGTTTAGGCGTTTATAGCATTTTATGGTTCATTTACGAAGCTAAACGCTTAAATCTGGAATCGCTTTATTTAGGTTATTGGATTAAAGATTGTCAAAAAATGAGCTATAAGGCGGAGTATCAGCCATTAGAGTATTATTATCAGGAAAGATGGTTAATGATTAATTGTTAAGCGAAGCTCCCACCCATCCTGCGCTTGCTCGACGTTGGCACGTCAAAACAGGGTTCCCAGAAAATCGCCTCAAATGTAAGAATATTTTTTCTTATCTACCTTATTTTTAGCCGAAAATAATTATGACATGGAGCTGTTGGAACAAGAATTGGTAGAATTATTTCAACATGAACCTGATAAGCAGGCAGTTTCCTTGTTTTTAAATTGGTTTAAACAGTTAGCCATACATGGACGAATAGATAAGAACGATTATTCGTCTTTAGAAAAAGTTTATACCACAACTCAGGAGGTTAGCATGTTACTGACATCTCTTAGACAAGAACGGCAAACACTTTACCCAAATGGGGTAACTCAAGGTATCACCAAAACGGTGGAACGAGGGAATAATAGGGGACAGACCTAGCCTGTCGAAATATAACCTTTTGAAATAAAAAGATATTCCCGCTTTTTGGATTTTAATTCGATAAAAAAACATTGATAATTTAATAGATTATAGTGCTTTTTTTAATC
>Ga0190358_1000018_pt1 | contig 76961 bp, 81 predicted proteins | sample 48721812_MG_FD_161666 | JGI IMG/M metagenome (GOLD analysis project Ga0190358, IMG submission 161666) | Hydrothermal vent microbial mat bacterial communities from Southern Trench, Guaymas Basin, Mexico - 4872-18-1-2_MG | ecosystem: Environmental > Aquatic > Marine > Hydrothermal vents >... | reverse complement strand
GCGACTTTAATAAAGACTTTACCCGCATCACCAGGTCCAAAGGTACTCGCCGTTATTTGCCCTCCATCTGTGATCAGTAATTGCTTGGCTTCTAAGACAACCGTGCCACTATTGCCCGCATTTTCAAGCGTACCAACTGCACTTGCGCCAATTAAACTACCCTGACGAAGGCTACTTTCACCAGATAAACTGACTAAGCCATTGACTTTAAGGGTAATATGACCACCTTGCCCTGCTCCAAAACTGGCAGCACCAATATCTCCATTCTTGAGGGTTAAAGCGTTAGCTTCTAACACTATATCACCAGCATTACCGGCATTATCATCTTCACTGAATGAATACGAAAGAATAGCACTTTTATACATCCCTTTATATTCACCAGAGAGAATGATACCCTTTGCTACTTTAACATCGATATAGCCCCCTTGCCCACTACCATAAGTAGCAGTAAAGACTTGACCACCATTTAAAAAAGTCAAATCTTTAGCCCGAATAATGAAATGCCCTCCATCACCAGAGTTGTAAGTTTCCGAACCCATCCATGCGCCTTCCGTTACCTTTAACTCGCCAACCTCTAATATCACATCGCCGGCATCGCCGCTGCCTTTTGAATCGGCAAAAACGCCACTGGCATTTCCATCGCTATTCAGCTCAGTAAACTCAGTGGTGCCAATTACCCTCATTCTGATACCTCCCCCTTTTCCACTCCCAAACGTATGACTAGCAATTTGTCCGCCCTGATTAGCAAGTAGCTCATTAGCTTGAATATCAATACCGGTACCATCCTGTGCACCTTGTGTATGTACTACAACGGTGCTATTATGCAATTCAAAGCGTCCCCCCCGAATATAAATCCCACCACCGCCACTACTCGTGACGATAGAATCGTGTAAGGTGATATTGCCCAGGGCTTTAATCGCAGGCAAATCTTCATAACGTGGAATAACATTCCCTGATTGTGCTATACTAACCAAATTAAGTTGACCGGCAGGAGCAGCGATTGAAGCATTATTAATGTCGATTTGCCCCCCAATAAAGGATAACGTTTGACCGGCAGGAACAAATAAATCACTGCCATCAATAGCGATCCGTGCAGGTGACTCAGTCAGAAAACCAAAAGCTGCCGGCGGTGCCACTGTCAAACCGCTTTGTTCGGGATGACTCGCACTAAATTTGCTACCATCCTGAAAATGTAAAGCATCAGCAGTGCTAGCATGAAAACTGCCCTGAACATCTAATTGTGCATTTTGCCCAAACAGAATACCGGCAGGATTCAATAAATAAGCATTAGCCCCGCTAATAGTAGAACGGAACAAGCCATCAATATTAGAAGGATTGCCGCCCGTGACGCGACTGATCACATTATGAATATTATCGGGACCTGAAAAGGTAGCACTTTCAAAAGTATTAATATTAAAAGTGTCAAAACTATGAAATAAATTGGCACCGCGCTGTTGCCCTAAATCAGCACCAATCAGATAATCTGGACCGGGTAAAGCACCACGAGGTCCTAAAGAACCATCAAGAACCACTTCCGCCTGAAGGGCAGAACAGATAATAAGCATACATAAAGGAATATAATTTTTCAACATGGTATTTCTCCTTTAAAATAATAGGGAAATAATAAGCTATCTCTTTGAAAAATAAGCAGTTTATTATCAATAGAACAACTTGTTTCAGTTGAAAATATGCAAAGTTAGTACCAATTAGGGTATATTGGAATCGACACGGCGCATAGGGAATCAGACCTGCCGGTCTTAAAGTCAAAATGTAGGATGGGCAAGGTCTTTTTTTTGCCCACCTCACTCACCAATGATGGTGGGCAAAAAAACACTTGCCCACCCTACGACACTGATAACTGATAACTAACAACTAATATGCGTTGGCTAGAAAAACTACCTTGGGAGCTACTTATTTTAGGATCATTAACTTTAGGTTTAGCACCATTTATTCCGGAACCTCATTTGATTGAAAAAATCCGGATGTTATTACAAGGCACTTTAAGTCGCCCTATTGATATTTTTGATTTATTCATGCACGGAGCTTTCCCAGTTTTGTTGTTGCTAAAAATAGGGCAAAAAATAGGGAAAAGGAGGAATAAGAAAGATAATTAAATGCACGTTAATCAAAGGATTATTACATTTATTAGCTTTATTGCCCTTACCTATAATATATAGTATAGCGACTCGGTTAGGGCAAATAATGGGATCATGGCAAACACTACGCATCACTCAAGTCACTCATACTAATATACACTTATGTTTCCCCCAACTATCCCCCACTACCCAAAAAAGGTTAGTTAAAAAAAGTTTAATTGAAACCTGCAAAACCTTCAGCGAATTAGGCGCATTATGGTTATGGCAAAATGATCGCGTATTAAGATTGGTCCAAAAAGTCAGTGGCGAAACTTATTTACAACAAGCCCTGCAAAAAGGTAAAGGCGTAATACTCCTAACACCCCATTTAGGTGCTTGGGAACTGGCAGGACTATATGCCTCCGCACATTACCCCCTCACTGCCCTATACCGTCCCCCTAAATTACAAGGTTTACATGATTTAATTCATGCCGCCCGTACACGTACTGGTGGACGCTTTGTAGCAACAGATAAAACCGGAGTACGCGCATTATATTATGCATTGCGCCGGGGACAAATCGTCGGCATTTTGCCAGATCAAGTGCCTAGCGAAACCGGTAGTGGTATTTTTGTCCCTTTTTTTGAAGTGCAAACCTATACAATGGTATTAGTCTCCCGATTAGCCCGTAAAACTGGAGCAACAGTGATTTTTACCTTTGCAGAACGTTTATCAACTCAAGCAGGTTTTCATATCCATTTTTTACAAGCACCTGCTAAAATGGCAACTGATAATTTAGAAATGTCTGTATCCGCCCTCAATCAAGGCATAGAAAAATGTGTGCGAAAAAATCCGACACAATATCAATGGAGTTATAAACGCTTTAAGCGTCGTCCAGAAGGGGTGGCATCAGTGTATTAAATCGGTTCTAAAAACACCATTTTTTGAAAAAATAGTATTTCTTAATTCACATAAAAATGTCCCAACAATTTTTTTATAAAGCCATAGATGCCACCGGAATAAGAGTCCAAGGGCAAATAAATGCCAATAATATCAATGACTTAGAAGCACGTTTAGAAGGTATGGGATTGGATTTAATCCATTGCCATACTAAAAAATCGCTCCATTTTCACGTAGCAAAAGTCACTCGCAGGGAATTAATCACCTTTTGTTTCCAGATGGAAAATTTAATCCGTGCTGGCGTTCCCTTAATAGATGGTTTAAGCGACTTGCGTGATAGTCTCGCCCAATCACGCTTTCGTGAAGTCATATCTAGTTTAGTAGAAAATATCGAAGGGGGAGTGCGTTTATCTGAAGCGATGGTTGAGTTTCCAGATATTTTTGATCAAATCTTTATCACTCTGATTCAGACAGGGGAAGAAACGGGTAATTTAAGTACAGTATTTAAACATTTAAGCGACACCTTAAAATGGCATGATGAAATGATTGCCAAAACTAAAAAGCTATTAATGTATCCCGCCTTTATGGGAACAGTTATTTTTGGTGCCATGTTTTTTATCATGATATATCTAGTACCTCAATTAACGGCATTCATTCAAGATGTCGGCGGCAAATTGCCATTACATACTCAAATTCTGATTGGTTTTTCCAATTTTTTAACTAAATATTGGTATTTGATTATTATAACCCCGGTATTGATATTTTTATGCCTTAAAATAGCTATGCAAGTCAGCCCCCGTTTTCATTTAAATATTGATCGTTTAAAACTACGAATCTGGGTAATAGGTCCCATACTGGAAAAATTAATTTTAACACGCTTTGCGACTTTTTTTGCATTGCTATATGGTGCGGGAATTACTGTACTAAACAGCTTAAAAATCACTCAGAAGTTAGCGGGGAACTTAATGATTGAAAAAGCTTTACAACAAGTACACGACAATATTGTCGATGGCATGACGATAAGTGAAAGTTTTGAACGGGTGCATTTATTTCCACCATTAGTAGTACGCATGGTATCCATTGGCGAAAGCACAGGTGAATTAGATACAGCATTAAGTAATGTAAGCTACTTTTATGAACGTGATGTAAAAGAATCCATTGACAAACTCCAAACCATGATTGAACCAACCATGACAATTATATTAGGCTTATTACTAGGTTGGGTAGTGCTATCGATGCTAGGTCCAATTTATGATCTTATCGTTGATATAAATGACGGTGTTCAGCAGTATGGTAAATCAACACCTAGATAGAAATCCGATTTTTTCAAAAAATCGGATTTCTTCATACCTACATATAGCATTTCCGTTTTGAGTGAAGTACATCTTTTGTAGGGGCAAGACTGACTGGTTGCCCTTTTTTTGTATCTCACCCAAACAAAAAACGCTATATCTAAAAATATGAAATTACCACATCCAATTCAGTATCAGGGAAGCAAAAGAAACCTGGCATCTACCATTCTTAAATATTTTCCATCCGATGTCGGCAAACTCATAGAACCTTTTGCCGGTACAGCGGCTATTAGTGTTGCGGCTGCTTATAAAGGGTACACAAATGCATTTATTATTAATGAGCTAAATAAACCTTTGTTGGAATTGCTAAAACTTATTATTGAACAGCCCTGCGAAATAGCCAATTTTTATGAAAAAATCTGGAATGCACAACACAAAGACAGCATAAAACATTACTATACTATCCGGGAAGAATTTAATAGAACCAACGATTGCCGACTATTTTTATATTTATTAGCTAGGTGCGCCAAGGGGGCGGTTCGATATAATAAGGATGGCTGTTTTAATCAAAGCCCTGATAAAAGACGAAAAGGTACCATGCCACAAACTATGAAGAAAAATATATATGGCGTATCATCTTTATTAAAGGGCAAAGCAAAATTGAGTGCTTATGATTATCGTTTATTCTTAAAAGAGTTGTCGGAAAACGACTTAGTTTATATGGACCCACCTTATCAGGGTGTCTGTGGCAATAGAGATTTAAGATATTACAGTGGCATTCATTATCAAGAATTTATAGAATATCTGGGCGAACTAAATGATAAAAATATATCATACATTATCAGTTACGACGGCAAAACGGGTCATAAAACCTACGGAAAAAAGTTGCCAAATCAGTTGGAACTAAAACATCTTGAAATAATGGTAGGTAGATCGACACAAGCGACTCTATTAGGCAAGAATGAAATAACTTATGAATCACTTTATCTATCTCCAGCCTTGCAAAACCGTCTTAATAAAAACCAACGAAACAATGAAGCTAAACAATTGAATATATTTGAAAGTAACCATGCCTGACTACCCAAAAGAATTTATAGAACGACTGGTATCAGTAACTGCAAAACGTCCAAAAACGGTTATTGAGCATATCCTTAAAAATGGGTTTATTACAACCGAAGAATTAAAAAACATCTACGGTTACAATCACCCTCCAAGAGCGGTTAGAGACGTTAAAGAACATGGAATACCAATAGAAACATTTAAAGTTACTGATAGTAATGGTAGAAAGATAGCAGCCTATAAATTTGGTGAGCCTAACCAGGCTAGATTTTCAAAGCTATCAGGAAGAACCGGGTTATCAAAAACAATCAAAAAGGAGCTTATTTCAGAGTATGGATGCAAATGTTTTATTTATCTAGAAGAAATGGCTGAAAAGGATTTACAGATTGATCATAGAGTGCCATTTGAAGTAGACGGGGATAGGAAAGGAGAACTTAAACCAAAAGATTTTATGCTGTTATCAAGTTCTGCTAATCGTGCTAAATCTTGGTATTGCGAGCATTGTAAAAACTGGAATGATTTAAAAAAGCGAGAAATTTGCATTATTTTATCAAACAAATTATTGAAGTAGCAGTGTTCAAAAACCGTTCAGAAACCGTTTAAATTATCCAATTTCCATGAAAAAACACATTCTCTACCAATCCGATGATGAATTACAAGCATTTTGGATCGTTGGTAAAAAAATCACCAAAAGTCAATGTTTTCAAAAAGTTAGCAATGGAGAGGCTGAATTTTCCCAATATCTAAAACGCCATGCTAAAACCCCAATATATTGGCTCATCGATACCAAGCAAGAAACCTATCAAACAACACTTATGCCCCATGTATTAGGCAAAGAGCACCGCGAATTAATGGCTCATAAAGTAAAACGATTGTTTGATCAAACCGTCTACACTTATGGAATAGTACAAGGGCGTGAAATGCAAGGGCGACGAGATGATCGGGTATTATTTATCGCACTAAAGAATGCCGACGTTTTGCAACCCTGGTTCAATGTAATCACCAGGCATAAAGTACCACTAGTCGGTATCTACTCCCTCCCTTTATTAACTCAAAACTTACTCAAATACTTACCGCAATCCTATTATACACTACTGGTTACTTACACACCTCAATCAAATCAGCCAGCAGGATTGCGTCAAAGTTTCTTTATTCAGCAAAAATTGCAATTTAGTCGTTTAATACCTTTAAATATCTCCAATATTCAAAAACGTACTGAAGAAATTTTAAAACAAATCATAACCACCCAGCGTTTTTTAGATAACGCACAAATGTTGCCGACAAGCGAATCCTCCGAACCACTATCAGTAATTATCTTAACAGATACAGCGACACGCCAAGTTTTTAACCAATCCCTGAACGACGAATCTTCGACGCTTCATATTACTATATTAGATAGCCTTGAATTAGCCCTTAAAATGGGTTATAAGGGCAAATACGCAGATTTGCCCCTACCCGATTTTGACAAAAATTTGTATTTGCATGATTTTGTTGCCCTTCAACTATCGCGATCTTGGTATAGCAAAAACCACTACGCAAGCGCAGTAGAAACACGCTATTTTTTTTATCGCAAATTGCGTCAAGTTTTTTATTTTATTTCAACCCTATTATTATCCGGCGCAGCAACAGCAAGTGCTTTTCTTTTAAACGAAGCTATCCAGCTCAAGCAAAAAGGGCAAGCAACGGAATCCAAAATCGCCACCAGTCAAATTGAACTAAAACCATTACGCGAACAAACATCCGATTTTCCCCATAACATACTATTTATACGTAATATTGTAGACATTGGCTATCATATCAAAGCCCGACATATTATGCCTAAGCCCGCCTGGCAAAAACTCAGTCAAGTCTTAAATCACCATCCCAACATATTTCTCGAACGACTAGAATGGGGCATTGGTAATTCAAAAGGGGAAATATTCAATTCAACAACTCAAACCATAGATAATACGGAAAGCAGAGAATACGCCGAAGAACAAAAAAATCCCTCAAACAAGCTAGATTTATCTAAACACTTTATTGAAGGAATCAGGCTACACGGTAAAATGCGCCCTTTCAAGGGCAATTACCCAAAAGCCTTACGCACCTTCAATCAATTTGTAAATGATTTACGCCAACACTTTTGGGTTATTGATACACCACTTAAACCCTACAATCCCAGTCAAGTGCTACAAGGAAAACGGAATTCACAAAAAACCAATAAAGCCCCTTTTATTGTCGATATTTTAATTAAACACAATATTCCCCATTAAAAAATACTCAACTGATAAATAAAAAAATAGTATAATATAAATTCGATAACGGTAAAAAATCAGTTCTCTAATTCCTTGTACTTTATACAAATTCATTATACTCTATTATAATATCAACTAAAGGGAAGAACAAAAAGATGAATAGAAGTATGTGTCAATCAGCAAAAGATTACTTTGACACCATGAATCAGGTACTCAGTCGCATTGACTATGATATAATTGACAAATTAGTCAATCTACTTATAGAAGCACAGCACAATAACCGTCAAATTTTTGTATTTGGCAATGGGGGAAGTGCTTGTACTTCAGCTCATTTTGGGCTAGAATTTGTTATGACCGGTCAAGCTGGCGGTCCAAAAGCCTTGCAAGTTCATAGTCTCGCAGATAATATTGGCTTATTGACAGCACTGTCTAATGATATTGCCTTTGATGACGTTTTTAGTTATCAATTAGCTTCCCTGGCTAATGCCGGAGATGTCGCCATTGCAATTACGGGTTCTGGCAACTCACCCAATATACTCAAAGCGTGCCAATGGTCCAAGGATAATGGTTTAACAGTCGTTGCACTAACTGGCTTTGATGGGGGTAAGGTAAAAGACTTAGCGGATATACAAATCCATATTCCCAGTAATAACTATGGTATTATTGAAGACTTACACATGTCGATTGGTCATATTATAGGGCAACGACTTCATCTTCTCTTATCTTAACAGTTATCAGTTACCAGTTATCAGTTATCAATGATATGAACAGCGTAAAAGCAGTTTTACTTGCAGCAGGGCTAGGAACCCGATTGCGCCCCCTAACTAATCAGGTAACTAAATGTCTAGTTCCGATTGCCGGGCGACCATTGCTTGACTATTGGATTGAGCGAATCGCGACTGTCGGTGTCAATGAAGCATTGATCAATACACACCATCTTGCTGAACAAGTGCGTGAATATATTGAAGCAATCAATGCCCAGGGTGGACTACAATTGCTTGAATCTTATGAACCTAAATTACTAGGTTCGGCAGGAACAATTGCAGCTAATCCCAATTTTGCTGACGGTGCAGATGAAATCATTATTATCTATGCAGATAACTTTAGCGATGTGAATGTGCGAGACATGTTAGCTTTCCACCGCCAACATGATAATCCTATCACCATGCTACTATTTCATGCCCCGAATCCACAAGCCTGTGGCATTGCCGAATTAGATGCAGAAGGGCGAATAACTGGTTTTGAAGAAAAGCCCCAGCAACCCGTCAGTGATTTAGCTAATGCCGGCGTGTACATTTTTGATGCTCAAGTTTATAAACAGATTGCAGAGATGAATCTTTTTGACCTGGGATATGATATACTACCCCAGTTTATAAGCAAAATGCACGGCTGGGTATGGGAAGGTTATCATCGTGATATTGGGACTTATGAAACATACCTACAAGCGCAGCGCGACGCGGTCGAACATAATAAACGCGCGTTTAGCGGTTACCAACCAGCCATTTTCCTAGATCGTGATGGAACACTAATTGAACAAGTGCATTACCTTTCCCGCCCCGATCAAGTAAAATTAGTACCGGGCGGTGCTGAAGCCATTAAAAAATTGCGAAAAGCCGGATTTGCCTGTATACTAATTACTAATCAATCACCCATTGGACAGGGCATCATTACTGAAAATGATCTAAAAGAAATTCATCAGCTCCTATCTGAACAATTGGCTCAACACGATACCAAACTAGATGGGTTTTATCATTGCCCAGCCGTGCCACAAATTAAAGACAGGACCCTAATTGAACACTATGATCGTAAACCCGGTCCTGGCATGTTATTTAAAGCAGCGGCTGATATGAATATTGATCTAACCCGTTCTTGGATGATTGGTGATATGATTAGTGATATACTAGCTGGCTATCATGCTCACTGCGAGGGGTTAATACTTGTGGAAACGGGTAAAGGCTTAGAAAACTATGAAATTGCACCACAGATTCCTATACATAAAGTAGCAGACTTACCCGCAGCGACGAATTTAATTTTAAACTGATAACTGATAACTGACATGCAATTAGCATTTAACCAAATCGTTATGAAACCGGGGCATGCCCTATTATTAAAAGATATCAACTGGCAAATGTTTGAAACACTGTTAGATGATTTAGGAGAAACACGCGCTGCTCGACTTTCATATAGCAAAGGCATGTTAGAAATTATGGCACCACTAGCAATACATGAAGATAGCAAGAAAATTATTGGTAATTTGATAGAAATCATTCTCGAAGAACTTAATATTGAGTTTAGGGCATTAGGTTCTACCACCTTCAAAAACGAAAAAATGGCTCAGGGCATTGAAGCAGATGAATGTTTTTATATTCAAAACGAAGCCCTAGTCAGAGGTAAAGATAGAATTGATTTAACAATTGATCCACCGCCGGATTTAGCCATTGAGATCGACATCAGCTCTCGCACTCGCTTTGATAATTATGAGTTGCTAGGTGTACCTGAATTATGGCGATATAACGGAAAAACCTTAGAAATCAATATCTTACAAGAAGATCGTTATATAAATTCGGAAACCAGTTCTCAGTTTCCAACTATCCCTGTCATCAGGGAAATTCCACGCTATCTAGAAAAAAGTAAAACGGCGGGTAGAAATACCACAATGAGGGCATTCAGAAGTTGGATAAGACAAACGATAAAAAATCGTACTCAAAGATAGCGGTGGGTTTTTATTAAGTAGCAGACTTACCCGCAGCGACGAATTTAATTTTAAACTGATAACTGATAACTAACAAATGAACAAACAAAAATGCGAAGCAAACTTAGTTTTAATGTCGAACGAGGCAGGTGTTCCTGGTGTCGCAGTAACAGTACGATCTGCCCTTGATAATTGCACTGGAAAATGTAATGTTTTTATATTAAGCTCAAACATTTCCCAGAAAAGTAAAACTCAGCTCAAAAGCTCGTGGCAGACTTCCAATATTGGGCAAATTCAGTTTATCGATATAGATCAAAAGATGTTAAAACCTTTTCGGGCACTTTTACATCTTCACCATAAAGAAACCTATTTAAGGTTATTTATCGGAGAACTATTAGCACCGGAAATAACTCGATGTATTCTTATGGGTCTTGATTTGTTGGTGACAGACGACCTGTGCCAAATCAATCAACAAGACCTAACCGGTTACATTATAGCGGCTGCCTTAGATATTTCCGCTTCAAATAAGGGAGCACAAGAATATCGGCACCAACTGCATAAATTGAAAAATCCTAGCCACTATTTTAATGGTGATCTTTTGGTAGTCGATTTAGAAGCCTGGCGGAAAAATGACATTGGGAAGCAATTAATCAAATATGCGAATGAAAATGCGAGTATATGTTTTGCGGCTGATCAAGATCCTTTAAATGTTATTTTGGAGGATCGTTGGTTAAAGTTAGAGCAAAGATGGAACTTATCCCAATATTCTCCGGTTATTAAGCTTGACCATAAAGGAATCATACATTTAATTGGTCCTTCCAAACCTTGGCACGCTGACTATAATTGGAAATTCAAGCAACACTTTTTGAAAGTTTTAGACGAGACGGCATGGAAAGGATGGCGGCCCGCTCGAATATTTGGTTTGGCCGTTGTTTGGCGCAAAATATATCACAAAACGCCGACATTTGAAATCATAGCCAGAAAATCTCGTAAAGAATTTAAGAAATTATTGACTTACCTGACAGGAAAAGAATAGGACATAGACCTGACAGGTTTTAGAAACCTGTCAGGTCTAAAACTAAAATTAAGAAAAAAAAACATGTCAAATTTAGAAACTAATAATAAAATTACCGTACTTCATATTGCGGGAACGGGACGAAATGGAAGTACTTTAACAGAAAGAGTATTGAATGAAATTCCGAATTTATTTGCGGCAGGTGAGTTAGCCTGGGCAGATTTGTTTATTAAAGATAAAGCCTGTTTTTGTGGTGCAAAATTTGATGAATGTCCTGTCTGGGGAAGTATTAGAAATGATGCTACCTTTAAGAAAATTGACAAAAAATCTTTTATAGAAGCCAGTCAAAAATACAGAAAGATCGGGGAATTTTTCAAGTTGCTACTGTTAAGAAAAACACAACGAAGAATGCCTGATGATTTCAAACAATATTTGGAAAGTTTACAAATATTGTATAGCACAATACAAAAATATCAAGCCTGTCAAATCATCACAGATTCTAGTGCCTCTTTTCTATATGGGTATTATTTATCACTGATACCATCCATTGATCTTTATGTTGTACATTTGGTAAGGGACCCCAGAGGTTTTGCACATTCTCATAGCCGAATTAAGTTTTCATCAGAGAATGTTCATTGGTCCGAGAAGAGAAAGTCTCTAAACAGTGCAGTCTCATGGTTCAAGAAAAATTTGGTTATAGAATTATTTTTCCCAAAAGGGAGATATTTAAGAGTTCACTATGAAGATTTTATTGAAAATCCAACTAATGTCTTAGCAAACATAGGAAACATACTAAGTATAAACCTAGGGCTGTTTGATTTTATTCAAGGAAAAACAGTGAAGTTAGGAAAACATCACTTGACAAGGGGAAACATTGACGCGATTATCAAAGGAGAAGAAGAACTTGTTTTAAAATTGGATGAACGGTGGAAACGTGATATGAAGTGGTGGAATATCATTCTTGTTACCCTGATAACATGGCCACTTCTGTTAAAATACTTTGTCGTTGATAAGATGATGAAGAAAATATAATATAGATGTTCAGATAATTAATTTCACCAGGGCAAAACACAGGTTCGATCCTACAAGAACATACGTACTGTAGGGGTCAGACATAAGTGCCTGCCTTTTTTATAAACCTGTCAGGTCTTGGATACCTGACAGGTTTTTGGAAGTGATTTACCTGAACATCTATAGGGTGTCATTAGAAATACTCTTTTTGGAAAAAATAGTATTTCGGGCAAGCTTTTTGACTTTAAAAACTTGAAGACCGAGTTTTACAATATTTTAAAAAAAATATGTCAAATTTAGAAAAGAAAATTACCGTCGTTCATATTGTGGGAACTGGCAGAAATGGAAGCACTTTATTGGAAAGAGTCTTAAATGAAATTCCAGATTTTTTTGCGATAGGAGAATTTGGTTGGACCAATTTAGAAAAAATGGAGAATTTTACCTGTCGTTGTGGTAAGAAATTTCAGGTTTGTTCCACATGGAGTGTTATCCTGAAAGAAGATGACTTTCAAAAAATTGATAAAAAACGCTTAACAGAAGGCAAAAATAAATATAATAACACTCGCAGCATTATCAAATTCTCTTTAAAAAAAGAACAAGACGTTTCGGATACTTTTAAGGAATATCTACATAACATATACCTTTTCTACCGTGCAGTACAAAAAAATAGGGCATGTCAATTTATGACTGATTCCACTGGTTCTGTGGCACACTGTTACAATTTATCACTTATACCAGAGATTGATCTCTATGTGATACACATAGTCAGAGATTCTAGAGGCGTGGCACATTCTCGTGGCGTTACCAAATGCTTGCCCAATTCTAATGTTGTTTGGTTGGCTGGAGTCAGTTCATGGCGTACTGCTGTCAGTTGGCTCAAGAGGAATCTGTTCATAGAGTTTGCTTTTTCAAAAAGAAAAGGAAAATACATAAGGGTCCATTATGAAGATTTTATTGAAAACCCCACTAAAACCGTGAAAAAAATAGGAAACCTATTGGGCTTGGAATTAAAACAACTTGACTTTATTGATGACAAAAGCGTTGTTTTAGGCGAAACTCATTTAATTGGTGGAAACGTATATGTTTCAAAAAAAGGAAGAACTGTTTTAAAATTGGATGAACGGTGGAAACGTGATATGAAGTGGTGGAATATCATTCTTGTTACCCTGATAACATGGCCACTTCTGTTAAAATACTTTGTCGTTGATAAGATGATGAAGAAAATATAATATAGATGTTCAAATAATTAATTTCACCAGGGCGAACACACAGGTTCGTTCCTACAAGAACATACGTACTGTAGGGGTCAGACATAAGTGTCTGCCCTTTTTATAAACCTGTCAGGTCTTGGATACCTGACAGGTTTTTGGAAGTTATTTACCTGAACATCTATAGAATGCTTTCGCATCTAATTTGTATTTGATGTCAATCCCACAAAATACAACACATGATTACAGCATGATTAAACTCAATGAACTCAAAATTGGCATTGTGGGATTGGGCTATGTTGGCCTTCCACTGGCGGTAGAAATTGGTAAACGCTATTTTGCCATAGGTCTTGACCTCAAGGCGGAACGAATTGCAGAACTAAAGGTTGGACAAGACAGCACCTGTGAAGTATCACAGGAAGAATTAAAACAAGCCAAACACCTTAACTATACAAGCAATCCAGACGAACTTGCCCAGTGCAATCTTTATATTGTCACAGTTCCCACCCCGCTTGATAGTCATAAACATCCCGATCTGACACTGCTTGAAAAAGCAAGCAAAACAATAGGGGCGTTATTAAGCCATGGTAACATAGTTGTTTATGAATCCACTGTCTATCCAGGCGCTACCGAGGAAGTTTGTGTACCTATTTTGGAACGGGAATCAAACCTTAAATTCAACAAGGGTTTTTTTGTGGGTTATAGTCCAGAACGCATTAATCCCGGGGATCAAACACACCGTTTGACCAACATCGTTAAAGTCACTTCCGGCTCCACTTCAGCAGCGGCTGAATTAATCAACCAATTCTATTCTAGCATCATCCGTGCTGGTACTCACAAGGTGAGTAGTATCCAAGTAGCAGAAGCAGCAAAGGTGATTGAAAACACACAACGGGATGTTAATATTGCTTTGATCAATGAGCTTGCACTCATTTTCAATCGACTTGGCATTGACACCCACGAAGTATTGGAAGCCGCAGGGACAAAATGGAATTTTTTGCCTTTCCGTCCAGGATTAGTTGGAGGGCATTGCATTGGTGTGGACCCATACTATCTGACCCAAAAGGCTGAAGATATTGGTTATTATCCCGAAATGATTTTGGCAGGGCGTAGAATCAATGACAGCATGGGATTTTATGTTGCGACAGAAGTTATCAAACAGATGGTGCAAAAACGTATTCAAATAACAGAAGCCAATGTTTTAGTTATGGGACTCACCTTTAAAGAAAATTGTCCCGATCTTCGTAATACCCGTGTTATAGATATCATCCATGAACTGAATGACTATGGCGCGGAAGTTGATGTCTATGATCCTTGGGTCAATTTAGATGAAGCGAGACAAGCGTATAATATTAAAGTTATATCAAAAATTAATAATCAGTATGATGCTATTGTACTAGCCGTTGCTCATCAGCAGTTTTATGAAATGGGAACTGAAGGCATTCGAGCATTAGCCAAACCCAATTCTGTCATTTACGACATTAAATCCATTTTGCCCATTGATATTGTAGATGGGCGGCTATAATAAAACCACATCAGAAAAATAAATGAAAAACATGAAAGTTCTTGTAACAGGTGCTGCCGGTTTCATCGGCTCGCAACTTTCCAAACGCCTCCTAGAACGGGGCAATGAAATTGTGGGTCTTGATAACCTCAATGAATACTATGATATTAACCTCAAAAAAGCGCGTCTTACCCAATTGGAAGAATTGCCAAATTTTCGTTTTATAAAATTAGAGTTGGCGGACCGTTCTAGCATCGCTGAACTGTTTGCGCGTGAAAAGTTTAATCGGGTGGTCAATTTAGCAGCCCAAGCAGGAGTACGTTACTCCATTGAAAATCCCCACGCTTATGTAGATAGCAATGTGGTTGGATTTGTGAATCTCCTTGAGGGTTGCCGACATAACAATGTGGAACATTTAGTATTTGCTTCTTCTAGTTCGGTATATGGACTGAATACATTAATGCCTTTTTCTGTGCATCAAAATGTGGATCATCCCATTTCACTGTATGCCGCTACGAAAAAAGCGAATGAATTGATGGCGCATACTTATGCTCATTTGTATAATTTGCCCACAACAGGTTTACGTTTCTTCACAGTATATGGTCCTTGGGGTCGTCCAGATATGGCTTTGTTCAAATTCACCAAAGCGATTTTAGAAGACAAGCCGATTGATGTTTATAACTATGGGAAAATGCGGCGTGACTTTACTTATATTGATGACATTGTCGAAGGTGTTATAAGAGTTTTAGAGCACATTCCCTCATCGAACCCAGATTGGTCCTCCGATTCTCCTGACCCAAGTACGAGCCCTGCACCCTATAAGCTCTACAATATTGGTAACAATCAGCCGGTTGAACTCATGCACTACATCGAAACACTGGAAAAGGCTTTGGGAAAACCAGCAAAAAAGAACATGTTACCCATGCAAGCAGGAGATGTGCCAATGACTTATGCCGATGTGAATGATTTAGAACGAGAAGTCGGTTTCAAACCACAAACATCCATTGTGGAAGGGATAGGCCATTTTGTTAAATGGTATAAGAGTTATTACAATGACTGAAAACTTGAAAGAAGATAAAAAACGACCGTACTCTACATTAAATCGGTATAATGTCTACTATAAAAGACCTGACAGGTCTGAGAACTTTTATTTTTCTGAAAAGGGCGGCGACAGGGTCGTAGTGAAATATGATTAACAGTTTAAGTTGCCCAGGTTGCCAAAATCGCATTTCTTGACCAGACTGATAACGAATTTATTAATTAATCTACTCCCACATAAAAAATTTTCTATTAAGAAAGCGACTGTTTATAACAATCTTGTATCGTTCTGATGATAAAAACTATATCCTGATACTCACTCAATAGGCGTGTGAAAAGAAAACTTCAATGCTTGAAAAAAACTCAACTTCCCATCAATCACAAACGGAAAATGAATATTGCGATGGTGTCATTCACTTCGGCAACGTCGATTGGTGGTATCACAATCGCGGACATGCCTCCGTAAGGATGGCAACACGTATAGCCCGGCGCGTACCAACCGTTTGGATCAATAGTATTGGTATGCGTATGCCAGTCCCCGGCAAAACTGAAATAGCATGGGCAAGATATTGGCGAAAACTTAAAAGCCTCACTCGTGGGCTAAAGCGCGATCCCAAAACAGGACTATATATCTATAGTCCGATTTTCGTACCCCGCTATTCACCGACTATGTTGAATTTCAATGGTTGGCTATTGTCGCTCCAAGTCAAAATCGTCTGTTGGCGATTGAAAATTAAGCACCCCTCTGCGATAGTATCTATGCCCACCATGACTCCTGCTGTTGAACGAGGAAAATGGGTAAAAGTCGTATTTGATCGCTGTGATGATTTCACCACATTGCCGGAGGCTGATAAAGATCAGGTTTGGGCATTAGAAAAGCGGTTATTGGAAATTTCCAATGCTGCGGCTTATGTGCATGAAGGTTTAATGGAACGCGAATTAGGATTAGTCAAAGAGTCTGTACTGATTGGTCATGGGGTGGACTTTGAGCAATTTGTGACTGCCCGTCCAATTGAAGGGCAACGCGCTCCCATTCCTGAATCCATGCGTAATTTGCCAAAGCCTATTATTGGCTTCTACGGTGGTATGGACGAATACCGTATGGACGTAGAACTGATGATCAAGATCGCTCGCCATATACACCCCGGCACTTTGGTACTGATTGGACCTAAACAAATGGATTTGTCGCGTGTCCTTGCCGAAAAAAATGTGAAACACATTGCTCAAGTTTCTCCCAAAGATTTAGCAGCTCATGCAGCCCATTTTGATGTAGGCATTATTCCATTTCTGCAAAACGAATTTAATGAAATGTGCAACCCCACGAAACTAAAAGAATATTTAGCGTTGGGGTATCCTATCGTCGTCATGAAGTTGCCCGCCTTTCAGGCTCATGAATCATTAATTTATACTGCTAACTCACACGACGAATTTTTAGTTAGAATTGATAAAGCACTCAAGGAAAACGAGCCATCGCTGATTGAAAAGCGACGAGTAGCGGTGTCGGGGAGTAGTTGGGATAAGGTAGCGGCACGGGTTGCTGAGTTATTGGCGGTTCCAATTGAGTTTTAAACCTGAAGGTTGCCCTTAGAAATAATCAGTAGAAATCCGATTTTTTCAAAAATCGGATTTCTTAATAATTTATAATTGAAAACTGAAAACCATGATGATCATCACAAAATGTCCCCTGCGGGTTTCCTTAGTTGGAGGATCAACGGACCTTCAAGCCTTTATTGATAAGTATGGACGAGGCAGTGTGATTAGTTTTCCATCTACCCTTTATACCTATATCACAATTCACGATAATCACACTGATAAATACATCATTAACTATTCAAAAAAAGAAGAAGTCGATGATGCCACTGAAATCAAAAATGATGTTGCCCGTGAAGGGCTGATTTATTTTGATGTTGGTCCCGTGACAGTCACCTTTAATACTGATATTCTTTCTGAAGGTTCAGGTTTAGCCTCATCTTCTTCCTATACCATTGCTATTGTCAAAGCCTTATCCATGTACAAGGGCATCAATTTATCTGATTTTGAAATATGCCGCCTTGCCCTAGAACTAGAACGCAACTTTAACCCACTCACTGGCTATCAAGATGGCTATGGCTCCGGTATCGGCGGATTCAAGCGCATTGATTTTCATAAAGATCGTCGCCCCCTGTTTCGCTATTTGGATGTTGCCTTTCTGGAAAAGTATGATATGTATCTTGTCAATACTGGCATTAAACGGAGTTCTACCCCTGTTTTACAAAGTGTTAATGTAGAAAAAAGTGCCACTCTTTTGCCTCTGGTTGACGAAATGGAAACAGCGATTGAAGCGAATGACTATGATGCTTTTGAACGTATTTTCAACGAAGGTTGGAAACAAAAAAAAGCCACCTCCAACATGATAACGGCTAATCCAAAGATTAAACAAATGGATGAATTATTTGCCAAAAATCCAAAAATCCACGCGGTTAAACTGAGCGGTGCCGGTGGAGGTGGTTATTTTCTACTCTTGTGTGACAAGCATGTCGATGCTATCATGCACCAAGCCTTTGATAATATTGGAAAAATAACCAAAATTCACGCAAATTCCCAAGGTGTGGTAGGAATTGAAGTTTAAGACAAAGTGGTATAAACATGACAGGTTTTTGAAACCGGTCATGTTTTTTTGGAGCCTAACCTTGCAATTTCTCCAAATCACGATTAGTTTTTTCAACCGCCTCCTCCAGTTCTTCCATTTTGGCTTCAATTTGTTCCAGTTGTTCATTGATAGCCTGTCTATTAGCTTCAGGAAGATTCAATTGCAGTGATTGAGTCTTAGTTTCATAGTCTTTCTCTAAGCTAGTTATTTTTTTCAAAAGACTCACTTTTTCACTTTCAAGGCGTGACTTTTTCAAAGTCTTTGTACGAGATAATTTTTTCTCATCAGTTACCTCAGCTTTTGCCAATTCCTCTTTCCGTAACTGCTTAAGCTTACCGGCTAATTCAAAAGCCAAATCCGCTAACCGGGTGTAATATTCCGGTTCCAAATCAGGATTAGGTTTAGGAATACCCATAATACGTGCTATGCCCGTATCCGGATCAGGTCGCCAAAATTGATAACCCCGCAATTTCTCAAATTCTGGCAGTTTTTCATCCTGATCTAAACGTTGCGTCTCAACCATAAATAAACGTCCAGATTCTGTATCCATCTGCTCTAAAAAGGTGTTAAATTCTAAGCGACACCAAGGTGAAGCAAGATAGCCAGGAGACACAATAAATAACACCGTAGCGGAATTTTTGACTTGCTTATCAATAAATTGCGTAACCGATTCATTCCCTGGCAACCCTGCATCATCCATCCACAATGAATAACTATCGGCTCGCCCTAACTGTTTAGCCAATTCTTTTTTTAATCCATCCAAAATTAAGGTTGATACCCAACCTCTTTTCCGCCCTGTCACTTTATCAACTTCTGCCCCTGGCAAGGGATCATTATCCACACGAGCATAACTGATAAAAATGTCGTGTTCATAATTGGGAACGTAAGACATAATATCTACCTTCAGGAATTTTATATAGAAATACCATATTTTGAAAATATGGTATTTCTTTCAGACTATTGTATATATAAATTATAACCAATTTTAAGACTTGATGATCAAGTTTTTTAAAAAAACGACTTAATCTATCTATATTTATCCTTGTAAAGAAGGATAAAAAAACGATGAAAACACTATTTAAACGTCTAATCACTGACTTTCACGAATCACCCGCTAAACCGGTTATACCCCAGTTAGTTAACATTAGTTACGACATCAGTTATCCAAACACTAAGAATAGGGAAATCAAAGCATTACAAGAAGGGATAACATACTTTAAACTGAACAAAGCCCTCTTGATTACTCAGAATCAAGAGGATATCCTGAAAATTGATGTAAAAACAATTGTAATCAAGCCTTTATGGAAATGGTTGTTGGAAACCTGACTAAACTATAGAAATCCGATTTTTGGGAAAAATCGGATTTCTCATGAGTTAAAAACCTGTTTATATAAACTAGACATTTTCTCAGCAACCTTTTTAATATCAAAAACTTGTTCAAAACGCAGTCGCCCCGCTTTCCCCAAACGAATGCGCAGCTTTGGATTATCAATCATTTGTTGTAGGATTTTCGCCAAGGCACTTGAATCTTGTAAAGGTACCAGTAGCCCTGTCTCTTTGATTACCCAAGATACCCCTGAACCAGGAATCATAGTAGCAACGATGGGTTTACCATAACGCATCGCTTCTAGGAATACTACACCAAAAGCCTCAGTGCGTTCTAATGAGGCTAAACAAAAAACATCACAAGTTGCAAACAAAGCCGTCAACTCTGCATCCTTACAATAACCCAATAATCGAACTTTATGACTAAGGTTTAATGCGACAATGAGATTTTCTAAGTATTGGCGCACTTCACCGCTACCAACAATAAACAATTGTGCGTCGTGAACTTGAGCCATCGCACGTATTAACACCTCATGTCCCTTATAATAAGTCAACCGTCCAACCGTCAAAATCCTGATTTTACCTTTTATCCATTGTTGCTCTGCCCAATGTTTAGCTTGGGGTGCCGAAGTGGGTAAGCGGGATTGGGCGATACCCAAGGGAATCACTTGACATTTTTCTCGCCAGGGTTGCAATGCGGTGCTAGAAGCTAAATAGGGAGGTGAAGTAGCAATGATGGTATGTGCGTTGGCAAGTAATTGGTATTCAAAGGGACGATAAAATTTGTAAGCTATTGATAATGCTTGATTTAATTCTGAAACCACATCAGAATGCCAATGAATAACCCAAGGAATCTGTTTAGCACGGGTGAGCCATAATGCGAAAAAAGCGGAGGTATTAGGCAAATGCAAGTGCAATAGTTGCGGTTGAAATATTTGCAGGACCCGATTAAACCAAAATGGAAAATGGGGACTGACAGGCGCATATAGCAATCTACCATAACTAGGAGTGCGGTAAACCATCTGATGATGCCACATTTCAGCTTGTACTGGTGCTAAGAAACGCGAAAATTGAGGCTGATGATCATGCACGATGGCACTCACAATATCGCCTTGCTCAACTTGTGCAAACATCAAATCAGCCAGGAAATTTTCAATACCCCCGGCGAAGGGGGGGAAATATTTACCCAGGTGTAAAATACGGAACATTGATAACCAGTGATTTTTAAAGTTATGGAGGCCATCTGCCAACTGCAGCTAAGCGATTCAATAAAATGTATTTAGGTAACCAAGTTAATAGATCATCAAATTGATCTTCTACATATACGTCTTGGACATAGTCGTGCTTATCTCCGATTTCATCATTACTGCATATAGCATCAGAATTAGGGATTCCATCCGCATCATTATCATTATCAGGTCGTCCATTTTTACCACAAGAAAAAATAATAGCTACTATGTTAGCTCTATAAGAGCTATCATTGAAAATATTCAATTGATAAGCCTGTCTATCTGTTACTTTTAGACTGTTTTCTGTTTTTCCCACTGGTGCAGTGATACTTGTATAAATACCATCGCTATTACTAAACCACCCATCCACTCGATAACGAAACGGATTTCCCCACGCATCATATCTACCGACACCTAAATCAGCCCAAGGCAAATATCCATCTGAATGATCATAAGTATCACATCTCCATCCTTTTAAATCTCTTCCTGTTTCTTTACCATTGTCATCTACGGCAGGACAAGGTAAATATCCATGAATCACAGCAAATCCTAACAACGCTTCTTTAATTTTTTCTAAACGTTGTTGAGTAAGTTCGATTCTTTGTTGATCCCAATATTCAGTTAATGGAATCAATAAACTACCTATCAAACTGACAATAACGAATACTAATGCTATTTCAATTAAAGTAAAACCGTATAATTCTTTCATAATGAATTGCCTTAATGTTTTATCAAGGGAGCCATTTTTTAGCAGCGACTAAACGATTAATTAAAATACTTTTAGGTAACCAAATTAATATATCATCAAAGGTGTTTTCTACATAGGCATCCTGAGCATAGATGTGATCCACTACACCACTGTTTTCAGCATTGGCTTGTCTATCTTTACCATAAGAAAATATGATAGCTACCACACGGGAAGTTGTCGTTTCACTTTCTGGAGCAACTAATTTTATAGGTGTCATCAGATGTGTATCCTGCACCACTAATCCGCTAGAGGTATTGGGTGGAATGGGAGCAAGTGGATCTGTAGGAACAAGTTGAACTGTATACTTGCTATCAACTCGATAACGAAACGGGTTTCCCCATGTATCATATCTGCCTACCCCTAAAACTCTCCAAGGTATATTACCTTCATTATTACAAGTTGATTCTAAACCATTTTCATCTGAAGCAGGACAAGGCAAACGATTGTGCAGGACAGCAAACCCTAACAACGCTTCTTTAATTTCATCTAAACGTTGTTGTGTGATATTGATTCTTTTTTGCTCTATCTGTTTAGGCAATGGAAATAATAAACTACCCATCAGTAAGCCCAGAATAATTAAAACCAGTGCCATTTCAATTAAAGTAAAACCGAAGACAATTTTCATCACTTTTAAGTCAGACTATTAGAGTTATGGCCATCTTTTGGCGGTGATTAAACGACTCATTAAAGTATTTCTGGGTAACCAGGTTAGAATATCATCAAATTCATTTTCTACATAGCCGTCATACACAAATGTTTTCATTAATAAGTTTGCGTTATCATCATCAGGAACACCATTTTTACCCTGAGAAAAAATGATGGCTGCTACGCGAGAGTCACTACTGACAATTGTAAAATTATTATCTTGTCTGTTTTTCACCCTTAATCCACTCATTAAAATACTTTTTGAAATATTTGGAATTTCATTAAAATCGGCTTCTGTTCGATAACGAAAAGGCTTGCCCCAGCCATCATATCTTCCTACGCCTAAATCTTTCCAAGGTAAATAGCCTTCACCATTACTTTCACAATCAGTTATATTTTTACTTTCTTTACCATTGCCATTTCTATCTGAACAAGGTAAACGCTTATGAATCACAGCAAACCCTAACAATGCCTCTTTAACTTCCTCCAAAGTTTTTAAGGTGCGTTTGATTTGTTGTCGATCCCTTTGGGCGGATAAGGGCGTTAATAAGCCACCCAAAAAAAAACCGATAATTATCAATACGATAGCCATTTCTATGAGGCTAAAACCTTGAAAATTTTTCATCACATTATTTACTTTTTTTACTGGCATGATAGAAAAGGTACGATTAATGGAATAGATGCTTATGGTGAGGGCAATGGTGGCTCTGGACAAATAGTCACATTCAAGTCATTATTGATACAGTATAATATATCATTAATATTATTAATATCATGAATATCCTCAGACATACCCCATTGTTGATAAATTTCATTTCCCCCAGTCCCACCCGCATTGATATGAATAGCATTATTTCTTTCTAAGTAATTCTCTCCTTTTCTTCTTGTATCTGAGTCAGTGGGTGGTGCATTGCGGATTTGTCCAGGCAAGCGTTGACCTGCAAACATAACGACAGCGGCATAGTAATTTCCATCATCTATATTCACTTTAATACAGTTATTCGTATTACAATTTGGCGTAGTAGCACTTGCATCTGGTTTATGGGCTTCTGCAACAGCATAAAAAAGATGATCTTTCCAGTTTTTCCACAAATATTCAAATGTCTCAACCGCACGGTTACTATCTTTTACTTCCTGGCATTTTGTTTGATCAGGATTTGTGTTAGTGCATGTTTCTCGTATTTTATATTTTCCTTCAGATGACGAATAATAATAAGCATAATTATAAAGAGAGCGATCTGCTTGTAAAACATTTTTAGCGTCACATAATAATATTTTTGCTGATTCTGTGGATCGTAAATCACATTTTTTTAAATTATCAATACTTATAATATTATCGCATATAGGATCAGAAGAAATGCTACTAAAATCGCATAGCGTGATAAGAAAATCCGGCAATACTTTATTCACTTCATTAATTTTGCCAATTTGACTATTAGAATCTCTCACATCGTCAGGCAATCGACCTGATAAATAGGTTTCAGTATTATCGTGATCGTCATATTCTGCATTATAACGATAATCTGTTAAATATACAGGTGCGGGCCAAGGCAAGCGTTTATCACCACTTGAAAAATTAGTATTAGTTTTGGCATAGTTTGCAACACAGTATGTTGCTATTCTAGTTAAACACCTCATACTATTGTCAAAATCATTACGCTTATAAATAGCCTCAAATAATTCTTCACGGGTGATATAAACTATCTTGTCATTAATATCGCTCGGATTGTTTTGGGCTCTAATAAATTTAACAATGGTATCAGCATTTATAGGAGAATCAGGATAAATCGGGGAATTAGAAATATCATTGACGGCAGAGAGGCTCGCATTATTAATGCCATTGACTTGTTCTAGTTCCAGATAATTAGAAGCGGTATAGTTGCCACCACATATTTCAACACCTTTATCATAAGGCACTCTATTACCCAATGTTATATTATCAGTCGGTGTTCTTCTATTTTGATTAGAAAGAATTTTGCCGGGTGCAATAATCACGGCAACGGCACGATCTTGCGCTGAAGAACCTGCAAGTTGTAAAGTCTGTGTGCCATCTATGCCAAAAATTTTAAACAAACCATTGGTGTCCTCGTTAAGCATTTCTGTTCTTGCAGATGCTGTGGTAGCATTTTTGTAAGGACCAGAAACGGCATACCATAGACATTCCCCAGCCCCATCGCGTAATGGTTCCAATCCTAAAGTACGCCAAGGAAACCTACCTAAACTGCTTTTATTTCTACCTGTACAGTTACCATGTTCTACACCTTCTGGATACGAGGGCTTTCCTGAACTATCCAACTTAGCATCAACATCAGGACAAGGTAAAAAGCCATACATACCTGAATATCGGTCATAATAGCTGGCTGCATACCCAATCAAAGCATCCTTCGCCTGAGCCAAAGCCCGCGCTGTCTGCACCTGATTTTCCAACACAAAATCGGTGCGATTATTGAGCTTATGTAATAGAATAGCCGTTGTACTTAACAAAAAGATTGTTAAGAAAACAATTAAAGCAACACCGGATTGTCTGTCGTAAAATTGACGCATATTCATGATTAAATTACTCAAAGTTTTCTTGAATCGTACCATCAAGTGTATTGATAGTTTGCCCTGGTTTTAACCAAATTCGTTGTTTAGCTTTAGATAAAAAAATAGGTACGCTTATCCCCACCATTTTATCTAACTCAACCTTAAAACCTGGCTGAAATAATTTATGACTACCATTGATCCATACCATTGGCAAACCTTGACTACGTGTAATGACTCCATTAAAGGTAATATAAGTGGGCGGATCGGGTAAACTCTGTTTTTTGATAGCTTGAGTTGATGGAAAATGGGGTTTAGAACGTTCTGCATTTAAGGCAGCGCGTTCTTGAGGTGTAGTAAACAAACGCCCCATATCCTTCGCATGAGTCAACTGATAACAACTGAGTAGCCCTATTAACACAAGTATAGTTGCTCGAATAAATATTTTCATCATTCATCTATTCTAGCCGTGGACCAAACCAATATACAATCAGCGTTAAAGTAGGGCTTAGAAATATTCTTAATATCAATATTATCGCTGTTCCGTTTCAGATCACAATTTTGCCAATTGAATAAACCCATAAATTCATGTTGATGAGATTCTATCGTATTGATTAATTTTAGCAAATCACCTTCGTGTAATAGCCCTAATTTAAAATGGATAGGCGTTTCATATATTTTCACTTGCTCTTCTATATCTATCATCAATTCAGAAGAAACAGGGTAGTGTTTTCTTTTTAATATAAAAAACTTTCTTGAAAGCAAAAAATCTTGGAAGAGCAGTGTATCAATTTGTTCTTGCATTTTCATGCGTTGTTCATCTATATCGACGCTTGGCGCATCTAAAAATCCCTTTTTTTTAAATTGGTTAAATTTTTTTAAGTATAAATTATTGTTGATAGATTCTTGAAGGAGTGTATATTCGCGTTCCAACGCACCAAATTCACGGTCTTTTTGACGTTCCCAGTCATAAATCATGTTATAGTATTGGTAACTATATAAAATGATAATAACGCTGATGATAAGACTTAAAGTTAATACAATCAAAGCACTAAGTAATGCTGACCATTCAATCGTAAAGGTTTTGTCGCTCATTAATTTTGTTCATTGATATCATTGATAAATCCTCTTTTTGAAAAAATCGGATTTCTTTGACTTTTGAGGGACACTTCCGTTCACTCGGAAATAGATTCCGCTATATAACGTTCTACCTTAATATTGTCTGACCAATAATTGGATGATAAGCCTGCTTTCCGTTTTAAATGGCTCAGAAAATCTGCTGGTTCTTTTAGAGATTCCCAAACGGAAGGTAAAAATGTACCTTTTTGCATACCCTCGCTTAATATTAAACCATCTACCCCAGGACGCATTTGTTGGATGAGGTCTTCTTCAGATTCAAACGACATAGGCTCAGGTGGGGTAAGAATAGAAATATGGATATATAACTTGGTAAATTCGTCACGCTGTAATCCAGGAAAACGGGGATCAGAAAAAGCGGCAGCATGAGCATGGTAAGCGACATCGCTAACCAATGGCTGGTAAGCAGTGAGGGTACCTATACAACCGCGTAACTGGTTATGAATTTCTAAGGTGACGAAACTAGCTCGGATAGCTTGTAATTCTTCAGCATAATGAGAGGGTTCTACTTTCAATGCTTGTCCAGTTTCTAAACCATATTGGATAGATTCTTTAGCCACCCGTAATAATATGTTAGCCTGTTCTTTAGTTAAAGACATAAGCTCCATACCCCACAACTTGATTTTTTTGACCGGCGGTATCGCCAGAATTACGTAAATCTATTGTTTTGGCGTGCATCTTTTTGCGCCGTGCTATTTGTAATAAGCCATTGACTGGATTGCCACCACAAGCTTGTTCATGATGAATAGCTTCTGGTCTCAAATTTTCAATAGCTTGAGAAGTCAACTGATCCATTTTTTTTGCCGTTTCATAATCATGATAATGACTTAAATCAGAACTAATGACTATCACCGTTTCTGATCCGCCCCAAAGTTTTTCCAATACAGGTTCTATTTGCTCAGGACTGGCTTCACCAACCACTAAAGGGATGAAACTGAAATCATCTAAAACCGCTTGGAGAAAAGGCAACTGGACTTCAAGACTATGTTCATTCGTATGAGCTTGCTCTAGCACCGAAACTTGAGGAAAAGAAGTGATTTCATCAATCCTATCCACCCGAATAGTACCCAAAGGGGTCACAAAATGAGTCATACCCGTGGCAGCCAGTCCTGGAAAGGATACTCGGTGAGAAGGACCAAGTAAAATAACTCGATTAATCGTATCATGTGCAGGTACGAGTCGTGCATAAACACTAGCAGCAATTGGCCCCGAATAGATATAACCTGCATGGGGTGCAATAATAGCTTTGGGAACAGGTTCGTTTGAAACTTTGGGTTCATTTAAAAAGTTTCGGACCATCATCCGCAATTCATTTGCATTGTCTGGATAGAACATACCGGCAACTGCAGGTGTTCTTACAGTATTCATTTTTTTTCCTTTTATTGAACCTAAAATGGGCAACGATGTTTCATAATTAGGGCGAACACGCAGATTCGCCCCTACAAAAGAAAGAAAATGTCATGTAGGGGCGAACCGAAAGTGTCTGCCCTTTGTGAAATTTCATTGCCCGTTTTATGGGTAAAGATATTTACCTAATCTATAAATAACTTTTCACATCAACAAAATGACCGGCAATGGCAGCCGCCGCTGCCATCAAAGGACTAACTAAATGAGTACGCCCCCCTTGCCCTTGACGACCCTCAAAATTACGGTTAGAAGTTGAAGCGCATCGTTCACCTGGCGACAAACGGTCTGCGTTCATAGCTAAACACATAGAACAACCTGGCAATCGCCATTCAAATCCCGCCTTGATAAAAATTTTATCTAAACCTTCTTGCTCTGCCTGCGCCTTAATTGGACCAGAACCAGGGACAACTAATGCCTGTTTAACAGTGGATGCAATTTCACGACCTTTAACCACTTGCGCAGCTGCCCGTAAATCTTCAATACGCGAATTTGTACAAGACCCGATAAAAACTTTATCCAGGTGAATATCAGTGATAGGCATACCCACTTCCAAATCCATATAAGCTATGGCACGGCGCATACTATCAACCAGAGTTGCGTCTTCCACCGCCGCCGGGTCTGGCACAACAGCATCAATGGATACAACCATCTCTGGTGATGTACCCCAGGTGACTTGTGGCTTAATGGCACTCGCATTGATAGGAGTGACACTATCAAACTTGGCATTAGCATCGCTATGTAAATAGCGCCAAGCTGCTTCAGCTTGCCCCCACATTTTTTCACCAGGCGCATAAGACCGTCCATGCACATACTCAATAGTCTTATCATCTACTGCAATCAAGCCAGCTCGTGCCCCGGCTTCAATCGCCATATTACAAATCGTCAGGCGCCCCTCCATGGATAAAGCTTCAATCGCACTACCACCAAATTCAATCGCGCAGCCGGTACCACCAGCGGTACCTATATTACCAATAATATAAAGAATAATATCCTTAGCGGTAACACCTGTAGCGATTTCACCATCAACTTTGATGAGCATATTTTTAGATTTATTTTGGACCAAACATTGTGTTGCTAAAACATGCTCAACCTCAGAAGTACCAATACCAAATGCTAAAGCCCCAAACGCTCCGTGAGTTGAAGTATGTGAATCGCCACACACAATCGTCATACCCGGCAAAGTAATTCCCTGCTCAGGTCCAATCACATGGACAATGCCCTGGCGGGGATCATTCATAGAAAATTCTGTGATTTGATAATCACGACAATTTTGGTCCAAGGTTTCAATCTGCAATCGTGAAACAGGATCAGCAATATCGGCTACACCACCATCACGGGCAGTCGTAGGGACATTATGATCAGGCACCGCAAAATTGTTTTGGATGGACCAGGGTTGACGCTTGATTAAACGTAGCCCCTCAAAGGCTTGGGGAGAGGTGACTTCATGAATAAGATGACGATCAATATAGAGTAAGTCAGCCCCATTTTCATCAGTCCGTACAATATGGGCATCCCATAATTTATCATAAAGTGTTTTTGCAGACATAAATATGGCTCAGTTAATTAAATTATTAATTCTACCTTAGTGACATTGATATTTAAATACTATTTTTTGAAAGCTGGACTCCTTCTTTAGGGTGTGATTAGGTAAGTCGCAAAAAATAAAACACCCATCAGGGGCAACCACAATGGATTGCCCATATAAATCCTCAATGACTGTAGGGGCAATACTTTCGGATAGCCCTGGTATATTATTTTTTGCTAGTTACCTTAAAAGTACATGGTTTTTTCATTTGGAGGTGTTTCAGGCAATCTAAAATAGATGAGGCATATAGAATTTATTATCAGTTCAAAACGAAACCATTGATAAAACCTAACTTCTTGGTTTGAGAGTTTTTAACGGCATGAAGACTTTTCACTATTTATCGTCGCCACTTTCAGAAAAATCATTTCAAATCAATTTCACGATTCGAGCTAAAAAATTTAGCCCCCAAAGCGAGAAGCGTGAGCAACATCTTTTAGAAAGAATTATCTGAATATCTATAATTTATACCAGCTATGCACTTTTAATCACACCCCCTTCTTTATATATCGGTACGAATTTTAAAATCGGCACCTTTCAAAAGTAGTTTACAGAAAAAAACATCAGAATAAATTCTGATGCTAAAAGCTAAAGTTCCCTAAAGGACACTTAGTGTAGGCTTTAGCCTACTTAAGCTTTTAGCGTATCCTTTTAAAATTGGGTGGTTGACTCGAAGTGTAGGGCGGGTCACATTATCGTGAAACCCACCCTCAAAAGTAGTGAAAAGTTTGGTAACGAAAGAATAAATTTTAAGGCTAAAAGGTATCCTATCAAAATTGGCTGGTATACTCCGCACCGGCACAATATGAACTTTACTTTTATGTGGGGTGGGTTCTTTTTGTTCAATGCCATTTAAGTTAAGGGCGAACACTTCAGTCCGCCTACAAAATTCCACGTATTAAGGAACTGTAGGGGCTCCCTGGCTTAACTTAATGGCATTGTTCTTTTTGTTGCCCACCATCATCGGTAAGGTGGGCAAAAAAACACTTGCCAACCCTACAAAACAAAAAACTCACTTAACAAAAAACTCACTTAGGAATGTGCATGAAATAAATAGGGCAACCATTCAGTCTTGCCTCTACATCAATTGAGATATCGTAGGGGTAATCCCTTGTGGTTACCCTAAAGTTGTCGAAGTTATTTCATGCACGTTCCTTAACTCGACTATCAAGTTTTTGATATTATTTGGCTTTGGGAAGCTCTATTTTTGAATGTTAAAATAGCTAACTCATTGATTTTTAAACTTATTTAATTTTTAGACCTAAAATGATATATCTTTTTAAATCAAGGATTTATAAAAAACTTGATAGTCGAGTTTAAAAAGTTATACTCAGCACGGGCATAAACTGAACTTTTTAAATGAGTTATTAGGGTGGGCAAGTGTTTGTTTTTAAAATATAATTTTAAATCTAAAAAATAAATAAGCTTAAAAATAAATGATTTGGCTAATTTAACACTCAAAAATAGATCGCGAAGCCAAATAACATCAAAAATTTGATAGTCGAGTTTCAATCTATTAGCTAGGAGCTTTGTACAGGACAAAAATGGCTGCCTATTTATAACTATATGATTTTACATAAGTTTTTTATTTAGCACTTTACCAAGAATCAATGCGTTACAACTTTTGGTCCTGTACAAAGAGCTAGGAGTTTGTTGGACTTATTCACATAAGTTATTGATTTTAAATTATTTTTATAAAAACGGCATAAACAGAAAGTCATTGGTTTACAATGATTTGTGTATTAAATCCAACAAATGAAGTGCAATTTTTATGACTTCCAACTCTCCAACATTTATATGTCAAAATTCTTTGTACAGGACAAAAAAATTATCCATTTTGTAACTCATTGTTTTTACAAAGATAATTTTAAATGGACTTAACAAAAAATCAATAGGTTACAAGAACCTATCCCACTATTCAAAAATGCGGAACCCTTCATTCCAATCGTTTGGTTTTTAACCAAAAAACGAGGGTAAAGAAATCCGATTTTTCAAAAATCGGATTTCTAAGCTCAAAAATGAATAGTGGGATAGGTTCAACTTTTTGTCCTGTACTGATGTCAAAATTAATAAAAAATCAAATAAAGTTTAAGTTTTTTAAAACGGATAAAATTTTATTTAAGTTTTTTAATATTATACCAAATAGTATTCATGTTTGTCAAGTGCTTTAAGGTAATATTTTAAAAAAAATTAATAAGTCATTGAATTAATTAAAATTTATATTTAAAATGGGCTTGATGACAAAAGGTCAAAAAGTGTGTTTTTTTTTTAAATTTGTTTTTTTTTTTCAGAGGGTATATAATGCACACTTATAAAATGGAAAAATATCAAAAATTATTTCGGAGAGATGGCCGAGCGGTTGAAGGCGCTCCCCTGCTAAGGGAGTATGGGTCAAAAGCCCATCGAGGGTTCGAATCCCTCTCTCTCCGGCAATTTCCTGAAATTAAATTAAGTCACAAAGTAATTAACATGCGCCCGTGGCTCAGTTGGATAGAGTACCTGGCTACGAACTAGGGGGTCGGGAGTTCGAATCTCTCCGGGCGCGCCATTTTCCCCAAAGAAGCAAATTTCTGATTGATATTTGCAATTTTAAAAGCTGGCACCCCTCTTTTGGGATGCCAGCTTTATTTTATTATTAATACAGGGATGTTATAATGACAATTAAAAATTTGAAAAATCGAAACAGTCCCCGATTGATGATTGATGGATGAAAAAATAAAGTTATGGCAACGATTAACCAGTTGGTGCGAAAACCACGTAAACGACAAAAGACTAAGAGTACAACACCGGCATTAGATAGCTGCCCACAAAAACGTGGTGTTTGTACCCGTGTCTATACGACAACTCCTAAAAAGCCTAATTCTGCTATGCGTAAAGTAGCGCGTGTGCGTCTGACCAATGGTATGGAAGTGACCACTTATATTGGTGGTGAAGGACATAATTTGCAGGAACACTCGGTCATATTAATCCGAGGGGGGCGTGTCAAAGATTTACCTGGGGTTCGTTATCATACAGTACGTGGTTCGCTAGACACCTCTGGAGTTAATACAAGACATCAAGGCCGTTCTAAATACGGTGCGAAAAGACCTAAGACTTAAATTAATTAAATTTAATTGGAAATTAAAAATGCCAAGAAGAAGAGTAATTGCTAAACGTGCCATTTTACCAGATCCAAAGTACAGAGATGAAACGGTAGCTAAATTCATCACTATGGTCATGAAAAATGGCAAAAAGTCTGTGGCAGAAGGCATTGTCTATGGTGCCCTGGATCGCGTTGCTAAAAAAACTAAGGGTGAAGCATTGGACGTTTTTGGGCTGGCATTAGATAATGTTCGTCCCGTGGTGGAAGTTAAATCCCGACGCGTAGGAGGTTCAACTTATCAAGTGCCCATAGAAGTTCGTCCTGCTCGTCGAACAACATTAGCCATGCGCTGGTTAGTCGATTCAGCTCGTAAACGAGGTGAAAAATCGATGGGACTGCGTTTAGCCGGTGAAATGCTTGATGCTTTTGAAAAAAAAGGGGCTGCTATAAAAAAACGTGAAGATGTCCATCGCATGGCAGAAGCCAATAAAGCATTTTCACATTTCCGTTGGTAATATTCAAATCTTTAACTGATAACTGATAACTGATAACTGATAACTGAATATGGCACGTAAGACACCCATTGAGCGCTATCGTAATATTGGTATTATGGCGCATATTGATGCGGGTAAAACCACAACCACTGAACGCATACTCTATTATACAGGTGTTTCGCATAAAATTGGCGAAGTCCATGACGGCGCGGCAGCAATGGATTGGATGCCACAAGAACAAGAGCGGGGAATAACCATTACCTCCGCGGCAACCACTTGTTTTTGGAAAGGCATGGGACAACAATATCCAGAGCATCGTATTAATATTATAGATACCCCCGGCCATGTCGATTTCACCATTGAAGTTGAGCGCTCATTACGTGTACTGGATGGGGCGTGTGCCGTGTTCTGCGCGGTTGGTGGTGTCGAACCTCAATCGGAAACAGTCTGGCGGCAAGCAAATAAATATAAAGTGCCTCGTCTAGCCTTTATAAATAAAATGGATAGGGCAGGAGCTGATTTTTTGCGAGTGGTATCCCAGATTAAACAACGTTTAGCTGCTCAAACCGCTGTATTACAACTTCCTATTGGTGCCGAAGATCAATTTGAAGGCATAGTTGATCTGATCAAAATGAAAGCCATTCATTGGGATGAAGCGAGCTTTGGTGTACAGTTTTCGATAGAAGATATTCCAGAAGTCATGCTATCTGAATGTAAAAAATGGCGGGAAAATCTAGTAGAATTGGCAGCGGAAGCCAATGATACCCTAATGGAAAAATATGTTGACACTGGGGAATTATCGGAAGAAGAGATACGCCTGGGTGTTCGTTTGCGTACTTTAGCCAATGAAATTGTGCCGACTTTGTGTGGTTCAGCCTTTAAAAATAAAGGTGTACAAGCCATGTTAGATGCCATTATAGATTATTTACCGGCACCAACAGATGTGCTACCTGTTCGTGGAGTGCTTGATGATCCACAAAAAACAGAAGCGACTCGTGCATCAAGTGATGAGGAACCCTTTGCTGCATTAGCATTTAAGGTGGCAACCGATCCTTTTGTGGGTTCATTAACCTTTTTCCGTGTTTATTCAGGCGTATTAAATTCGGGAGATTCGGTTTACAATCCTATCAAACATAAACGAGAACGCTTGGGTCGCATTTTATTAATGCATGCCAACTCTCGCGAAGAAATTAAAGAAGTCAGAGCAGGTGATATTGCCGCTGTGGTAGGCTTAAAAACGGTGACCACTGGAGAAACGCTATGTGATAAAAACCATTTGATAACTTTGGAAAAAATGGAATTTCCCGAGCCGGTTATTTCAGTAGCGGTTGAACCCAAAACGCAGGTTGACCAAGAAAAAATGGGGGTCTCATTGTCTAAATTGGCTGCTGAAGATCCGTCATTTCAAGTACGCACTGATGAAGAATCAGGGCAGACAATTATTTCGGGTATGGGTGAGTTGCATTTAGATATTATTGTGGATCGCATGCGCCGTGAGTTTAATGTGGAAGCTAACGTGGGTGCGCCACAGGTGGCTTATCGAGAAGCTATCCGTGAAACGGTAAAGGTCGAAGGCAAATTTATACGTCAATCGGGTGGACGTGGTCAATATGGACATGTATGGTTAAAGCTTGAACCCTCAGAGCCTGGAGCTGGATATCAGTTTATAAATGAAATTACGGGTGGTGTAGTACCTAAGGAATATATTTCAGCCGTTGACAAAGGCGTAAAAGATGCCATGCTAAATGGGGTGATAGCCGGTTATCCCGTTGTTGATCTGTCAGTGACGCTATATGATGGGTCATATCATGAAGTTGATTCAAGTGAAGTGGCTTTTAAGGTTGCGGGTTCTCAGGCTTTTAAGAAGGGGGCCTTGATAGCAAAACCTGTCTTACTTGAGCCAATTATGGATGTGGAAATCGTGACCCCAGAAGATTACATGGGCGATGTTATGGGCGATCTGAATCGCCGCCGGGGTATTTTACAAGGTATGGATGAGTTACCAACAGGAAAAGTCATTCGGGCGGAAGTTCCACTGGCTGAAATGTTTGGCTATGCGACTGATTTACGTTCACAGACTCAAGGGCGGGCTATTTATACCATGCAGTTTGCTAAATACCATGAAGCTCCCAGCAGTATTGCTGAAGCAGTGATAAAAAAGAATCAAATTTAATGGTTAATAGTTAGTAACTACCCAGAGCAATCACAAGGGATTGCCCTTAGGCAACTCACAAAAAATAATATACCCACGTATTATATGATTTTCGGTGCTAACCTGCGTGTTCGCCCTTAAGTTAATCGCATTGCCAAAATGGGTATATTATTATTTGGGAGTTGCCTTAAGAGTATTTTCGGAACTTGCCAAAGGAATATTGTTAGACTTGATTATCAAGTTTTTGATGTTATTTGGCTTTGCGAAGCTCTATTTTTGAATGTTAAAATAGCTAACTCATTGATTTTTAAGCTTATTTAATTTTTAGGTCTAAAATTATATTTCTTTTTAAATCAAGGACATTTATAAAAAATGTGATAGTCAAGTTATAGGGACAATCCTTTATGGTTGCTCTGAGTAGTTACAATAGTATTATAAAATTTTGAGACAAAGTCTATCACTAAGAAATACTTTAGCAAAAATAGTATTTTTTAAAACCTTTAGACTATAAAAACTAGAACATTTATGACTGATAAAATAAATAAAAAATGTTTTGTAAATCATAAAGTTGATTTAAATCAATTTTTAAAAATATTTACAATTATTGGTAACTTAAGTTTATAACTGAAAGATATGTCAAAAGCAAAATTTGAACGCAGCAAACCGCATATAAATGTCGGAACAATAGGTCACGTTGATCATGGGAAGACTACTTTAACTGCTGCTATGACTAAAAGTCTTGCGGAAAAATACGGTGGTGAATATACGGCTTATGATCAGATTGATAACGCGCCGGAGGAAAGAGAGCGTGGTATCACCATTGCGACTGCCCATGTGGAGTATCAGTCTGATAATCGTCATTACGCTCATGTAGATTGTCCAGGACACGCTGACTATATTAAGAATATGATCACGGGTGCAGCCCAAATGGATGGTGCTATTTTAGTCGTATCCGCTGCTGACGGTCCTATGCCCCAAACTCGTGAACATATATTATTAGCCCGTCAGGTAGGGGTACCTTATATCGTCGTGTATATGAATAAAGCAGATCAGGTAGATGATGAAGAACTACTTGAATTGGTAGAACTGGAAATCCGTGAATTGTTGGATAGCTATGACTTTCCTGGTGATGACACCCCAATTATAATTGGTTCAGCCCTTAAAGCCCTTGAAGGTGATACCAGTGAAACTGGACTACCATCTATCATTAAATTGATAGAAGCGATGGATGACTATATACCAGAGCCACAGCGTGATATTGACCAACCTTTTTTAATGCCTATAGAAGATGTATTCTCCATATCTGGACGGGGTACGGTAGTCACAGGGCGTGTTGATCGGGGAAAAGTAAAAGTCGGAGAAGAGATCGAAATTGTTGGTATCAACGACGAAACGAGTAAAAGCACATGCACAGGCGTAGAAATGTTTCGTAAGTTACTTGACGAAGGCGTGGCTGGGGATAATGTGGGTGTACTATTGCGGGGTATTAAACGCACTGATGTTGAACGTGGACAAGTCTTAGCCAAACCTGGAAGCATTACTCCTCATAAGCATTTTGAATGTGAAGTCTATGTCTTAAGCAAAGACGAAGGGGGGCGACATACACCCTTTTTCAAAGGCTACCGTCCTCAATTTTATTTCCGTACTACTGATGTGACGGGGGCTTGTGAATTGCCAGAAGATGTAGAAATGGTGATGCCTGGGGATAATGTTAAAATGACGGTTAACCTGATTTCGCCTATTGCTATGGAAGAAGGCTTGCGCTTTGCTATTCGTGAAGGTGGTCGAACGGTCGGTGCAGGTGTTGTTTCAAAGATAATCGAATAGTCTTCATAGACGGTAAATAAAAACACATCCAAAAAATTTTGTCTTGATAAAGCCGTCTATAAGATTTAAAATCATTGACCTTAGAGAAATAAAAAGAGTGGCAAATCAAAGAATTCGCATTCGCTTAAAAGCCTTTGATCATAGATTGTTGGATCAATCGGCGCGTGAAATTGTAGAAACAGCAAGACGGACAGGGGCACAATTACGTGGTCCTATTCCATTGCCTACAAAAAAAGAAAAATTTACGGTATTGATATCACCCCATGTAAATAAAGATGCACGAGATCAATATGAAATCCGTACTCATAAACGTTTATTAGATATTATTGATCCGACCGATAAAACCGTTGATTCATTAATGAAATTAGATTTAGCGGCGGGCGTTGACGTACAAATAAAATTGAACTAAGTTAATTGAAAACTATTAACTGATAACTGAAAACTGAAAACTGAAATGGCTGTTGGAATTGTCGGTCAAAAAAGAGGAATGACTCGTATCTTTACAGAAAATGGGGACTCAATCCCTGTAAGCGTCATAGAAGCCCCCCCTAATCGGGTAACACAGTTAAAGACGGTCAAAACAGAAGGCTATCATGCCATTCAAGTGACTTGTGGCAAGCGTCATGCTAATCGTATTAACAAACCAGAAAGTGGACATTTAGCAAAAGCAACAGTAGAAGCCGGGCGGGGATATTGGGAGTTTCGTTTAGAAAATGAACCACCCACCATATCTGTAGGCCATGAACTAAAAGTTGACATTTTTAAAAATGGTCAAAAAGTTGATGTGACAGGTGTGACAAAAGGAAAAGGTTTCACCGGTACCATTAAACGTTATCATTTTAAAATGCAAGATGCCACTCATGGAAATTCTCTGTCACATCGTGCGGCCGGTTCTATCGGTCAAAATCAAACACCGGGACGTGTTTTTAAAGGTAAGAAAATGGCAGGACAAAAGGGTCATGTTCGTTGCACAGTACAAAATCTTGAAATTGTTCGAGTGGATGCACAAAGGCATTTATTACTTATTAAAGGTGCAATACCGGGTGCGCCTGGGGGTGATATAATAATCAAACCGGCGATTAAAATGAACAAATATACATCTTAAAAAGGATAAAGTAATGGAACTGAGCCTACAAACGAAGTCCACCAAGGAACCTAAAAGCGTTATTAGCGTATCAGAAAAAATTTTTGCTGTACCTTATAATGAAGCTCTGATTCATCAAGCGGTGATTGCTTATGTGGCAGGCTCACATGCAGGTACACGAGCGCAAAAAAGTCGTGCCCAGGTCAAGGGTAGTGGACGTAAACCATGGCGACAAAAAGGAACCGGTCGCGCACGGGCAGGAAGTGTTAAAAGTCCCTTATGGCGAGGTGGTGGAATTACTTTTGCAGCAAGACCATCTATGACGGGTCAAAAATTAAATAAGAAAATGTATCGGGGAGCATTGTGTTCAATACTATCTGAATTGGTAAGGCAAGCGCGTTTACTTGTCATTGAACAAATGAGTCTTGAACAACCCAAAACCCAGGAATTAGTAGCACAATTAAAAACACTACAACTCAAAAATGTGTTGATTATCACAGAAACTAAGGAAGATAACCTGAAATTGGCAGCACGTAATTTGCATCAAGTCGAAGTAAAAGAAATTGACACCTTAAATCCAGTAAAACTGATTGGGTATGAAAAAGTCTTGATGACAGTTAAGGCAATAAAGAGATTACAGGAGAGATTAGCATGAATTCCGCTCGTTTAATGCAAGTATTGATAGCGCCACTTGTATCTGAGAAGGCATTAAGGGTCGCGGATATACATGGACAAATCGTATTTAAAGTACGAAAAGAAGCCACTAAGCTAGAAATTAAGCAAGCGGTAGAATATTTATTTAATGTAAAAGTAGAAAAAGTACGAACAACACAAATTAAAGGTAAAAGCAAAAACTTTGGACGTATTCATGGTAAACGGGCCAATTGGAAAAAAGCCTATGTAGGGCTGCAGCCAGGCTTTGATATTAACTTTAGATCAGATTAAAAATTGGGAATTGGGAAACATCGTTGTCCAAGTAATTGGGATAAAAAATGATGATGAAGTGATTTCTGACAAGAAATCTACCAACAGCCAATGTGTGAAATATACTATTTTTTCAATAAATAGTAATTCTTAATTAAAGAATTCACACAAAGCATTGGAATCTATTTTCAAATCCAGTCTGAAACGATTCCAACAAGGAATTATAAAATATGGCACTTATCAAAGCAAAACCAACATCGGCGGGTAGACGTTTTGTAGTGAAGGTTAGTACACCTCAACTACACAAAGGTACCCCTTACAAACCCTTGTTGGAGAAAAAAACACAAAAGGGGGGCCGTAATAATCGAGGACGAATTACCGTTCGCCATCGGGGAGGTGGCCACAAGCAACATTATCGTATTATAGATTTTAAACGTAATAAGGACGGAATAGCGGGAAAAGTCGAACGAATTGAATATGATCCAAACCGCAGTGCTCAGATTGCATTAATTTTATATACCGATGGAGAGCGTCGTTATATTCTGATGCCTAAAGGGCTAAAAGTGGGAGAAACAATTATCTCTGGCAGCCAAGCCCCTATAAAGTCAGGTAATAGTATGTTGCTACGACAGATACCGATGGGTAGCCTCGTGCATTGTGTAGAATTAAAACCAGGAAAAGGAGGACAAATAGCACGCAGTGCGGGATCATCAGCCCAACTCATAGCCCGTGAAGGTACTTATGCCACCTTACGACTACGTTCAGGAGAAATCCGTAAAATATTAACAGAATGTCGGGCTACTCTGGGCGAAGTGGGTCATGCAGAACATAATATAAGCTCACTGGGCAAAGCCGGAGCCGCACGTTGGCGTGGGCGACGACCTACTGTTCGTGGGGTAGCCATGAATCCTGTGGATCATCCGCATGGAGGTGGAGAAGGACGTAGTTCTGGCGGTAGGCATCCGGTAACACCATGGGGATTTCCTACTAAGGGAGCTAAAACTCGTCATAACAAACGCACAAATAAAATGATAGTGCGTAGGCGTTAGAAAGAAATACTATTTATTCAGAAAATAATATTTTGAGCATCACAAAGCATGGAAAATAGAACAACGAGATAACAAACTATGCCACGTTCCATAAAAAAAGGGCCTTTTATTGACCATCATTTATTGAGAAAAATTGAAAAAACGGTAGCCACAAAAAGCAAACGCCCTATCAAGACCTGGTCACGCCGTTCAATGATAATACCGGAAATGGTAGGGTTAACCATAGCCATTCATAACGGGCGACAATTTATGCCCGTATTTATGACAGAAAATATGGTAGGACATAAACTCGGAGAGTTTGCCATAACGCGGACATTTCGAGGCCATCAGGCTGGAGATAGAAAGTCTAAAAAATGAATCAAGAAACGAAGTAACAAAAGTAATTGAACGAACAAAGCAAATAACAGCGTTGCAAGATTTTAGAAATAATCAGGAAAACTGATAAGGGCAACCATAAAGGATTGCCCCTACAACTGAAAACTGAAAACTGAATATGGAAGTCTCTAGCATACATAAATATGCGCGTATTTCTCCACAAAAATGCCGGTTAGTGGCGGATCAGATTCGGGGAATGCCGGTTGAACAAGCCCTTAACATTTTGAAATTTAGCAAGCGACGGGCAGCGTTTATGATTAAAAAGACATTAGACTCAGCAATTGCTAATGCTGAAAATAATCAAGGAGCTGATGTAGATGAATTACACATTTCAACCATCTCAATTGACGAAGGACCGAGATTGAAACGTATGCGTGCCCGTGCCAAAGGACGGGGTAATCGAATTTTAAAACGCACCAGCCACATCGCTGTAAAAGTTTCAGACGCTTAAGGGAAAAGTATTATGGGTCAAAAAGTACATCCTACCGGTATTCGCCTGGGGATTATCAAAGACTGGTCTTCTAAATGGTATGCCAGTAACAAAGATTATGACAAATATCTAAATACCGATTTAAAAGTACGAAACTTCATCAAAAAGAAACTAGCAAAAGCATCGGTTAGTGAAGTGCGTATTGAAAGACCAGCACGCAATGCACGGATTATAATTCATACCGCTCGTCCCGGCATTGTCATTGGAAAAAAAGGTGAAGATATAGACAAATTGCGAACCCAAGTCGCAAAAATGATGGGTATTCCAGTTCATATTAGTGTAGAAGAAATTCGTAAACCAGAAGTCGATGCCCAACTGGTAGCAGCTAGTGTAGCTCAACAGCTAGAACGTCGTATAATGTTTCGACGTGCAATGAAGCGGGCAGTTGCCAACGCCATGCGTTTAGGCGCACAAGGGATTCGTATCAACGTCAGTGGACGACTAAGTGGAGCAGAAATTGCACGAACGGAATGGTATCGAGAGGGCCGTGTACCTTTACATACACTACGTGCAGATATAGATTATGGATTAGCACAAGCCTACACCACCTATGGAGTAATAGGTATAAAAGTGTGGATATTTAAAGGAGAGATTATAGGTAAACAGAATTAAATAAAGGAAAGATTACAAACTGACTACATAAATCAACCTTTAAATCACGATTTATCGTTTAATCTCACAAAAGAAAAGAATTAGGAAATATGTTACAACCTAAACGTACCAAATTCAGAAAGCAACAAAAAGGCCGTAATCGTGGCACAGCCATGCGCGGAAACAAAATAAGTTTTGGAGAATTTGGGCTAAAAGCAAGTGGGAGAGGAAGAATCACAGCGCGTCAAATAGAAGCGGCACGACGAACCATATCTCGTTATGTAAAACGAGGTGGAAAATTATGGATACGAATATTCCCCGACAAACCGATTAGTAAAAAGCCGCTTGAAGTCCGTATGGGAAAAGGAAAGGGAAATGTAGAATATTGGGTCGCATTAATACAACCGGGAAGGATGCTTTATGAAATTGAAGGAGTATCTGAAGAAATTGCACGTGAAGCATTTCGTTTAGCCTCGGCAAAATTATCGGTACCAACCACCTTTGTCAATCGGACGGTGATATGATGAAAGCGAATGAATTTCGAAAGAAGAGTACTAAAGACTTAAAGAAAGAACGAATTGAATTATTACGTGAGCATTTTAATTTGCGTATGCAAAAAGTCAACGAACAATTAAGCAGACATACACAATTAAAAATGGTTAAACGTGATATTGCACGGATAAATACGATACTTAAAGAAAAAAAAGCATCGGATAATCTAAAATAGGAAGTATCGTATGGTAGAGCAGTCTTTAGACCAAGCAAAAAAAGAACGAACCCTCACTGGGCATGTGATTAGTGATAAAATGCAAAAGTCGATGACGGTATTAATAGAACGAAAAGTGAAACATGCCAAATATGGAAAATACATTAAACGTTCAACGAAACTACATGTCCACGACGAAGAAAACGTGGGGCGCATTGGAGATATAGTAGAAATATCCCCTTGTCGTCCCCGTTCAAAAACTAAATCTTGGTGTCTAAATAAAATAGTGAGCAGGCAAATCACATAAAAAACAACACTAAATGCGAATTAATTAAGGGTTGAGAAATCTTTTTAAAATCATATAATTAAAATGGGTGATTTTGAAGCCTTGGGTTGGTTTTTTAATCCATTGTTTTTAGTAGATACACCAATATTCAACTCTTAATTCGCATACCAAGCTTTAGAACAGCAAAAGGAGTAAAAAAACGATGATACAAATGCAATCAATGTTAGAAGCAGCCGACAACAGTGGTGCCAAACAACTAAAATGTATCAAAGTTTTAGGAGGATCACATCGCCGTTATGCTGGAATTGGTGACATCGTTAAAGTTAGTATAAAAGAAGCCATACCACATAGCAAAGTAAAGAAAGGTGAAATCCATCAAGCGGTAGTCGTCAGGACACGCAAAGGGGTAAGACGGTCTGACGGTTCCCTGATTCGTTTTGATGGGAATGCAGCCGTATTACTCAACAATCAATTTCAGCCCATAGGGACTCGGATTTTTGGGCCAGTAACCCGTGAATTAAGAACCGAGCGTTTTATGAGAATAATATCATTAGCTCCAGAAGTGCTTTAAAGAAATCCTATTGACACAGGAAATAGAATTTCTAAAATAAAAAATTTAAGTTTAGAAATTATGCGTAGAATTAAAACGGGCGAAGAAGTGATTGTGATAGCGGGAAAGGACAAGGATAAGCGTGGACGGGTGGTTCGTTATCGCACTCCAACGCGCCTAGTGGTAGAAAATGTGAATTTAGTAAAGCGTCATACCAAAGGCAATCCCATGCAAAATACGCCAGGCGGTATTGTTGATAAAGAAATGCCGATTCATATATCAAATATTGCTCTTATCAATCCCAGCACCGAAAAGGCAGATCGGGTAGGCTTTAAATTTCTTGAAGATGGTACAAAGGTGCGCTATTTTAAATCAAATGGCGAAGTCATTACGGATTAATAGATATTATGGCGAGATTACAAACATATTATCAAAATAAAGTTATACCACAGCTTATGCAGCAATTTAGCTATAAAAGCATTATGCAAGTGCCTAAAGTAGAGCAAATTGCATTGAATATGGGTATAGGTGAAGCAGTGGGCGATAAAAAAGTGATTGAGCGTGCCGTCGCTGATATGACGGCGATAGCCGGTCAAAAACCCGTGGTAACAAAAGCACGTCAGTCGGTATCTAATTTTAAGATTCGTCAAGGGTGGCCAATTGGTTGTAAAGTTAACTTGCGGCGCAAGCGTATGTATGAATTTTTTGATCGCTTGATCAACATAGCCATCCCACGTATTCGGGACTTTCGTGGTATTAGTGTTAAGGCTTTTGATGGGCGGGGAAATTTGAGTTTGGGTATTCGTGAACAAATCATATTCCCTGAAATTGATTATGATAAGATAGATGCATTGCGTGGTATGGATATTACGATTAGTACATCAGCACAGACTGATGAAGAAGGTCGCGCCTTATTATCAGCATTTAATTTTCCATTAAAAGGGTGAAGTGGATGGCTAAATTGTCGGTCATAAATCGGGAAGCGAAGAGAAGACGAACGGTCAAAAAATATGCGGCTAAACGGGCTGCATTAAGGGAAACCTTAGCTGATATGAGTATTAGTGAGGTGGATCGCATGGTAGCAAGGCATAAATTACAATCTTTACCACGTAATGCCAGTCCGTGTCGATTGCGTAATCGTTGTGAAATAACCGGTCGTCCACATGGGTATTATAGGCGTTTCGGTCTAGGTCGTAATAAATTGCGTGAATCAGCTATGCAGGGATTTATTCCAGGCCTAGTAAAATCTAGTTGGTAAGAGAGGTTTAAATTCATGAGTATGTCAGATCCCATTGCCGATATGTTGACGCGCATTCGTAATGGTCAAGCGGTTCGTAAGCAGCAGATTTCGATGCCCACTTCAAAATTAAAGGTGGCCATTGCAAGCATTTTAAAGGATGAAGGCTATATAACAGATTATAGCGTTTCACAAGAGATTAAAGCGTCGCTCACTATCACATTGAAATATTATCAGGATAAACCGGTGATGTCTGAAATTAAACGGATTAGTCGACCTGGTTTACGAGTTTATAAGACAAAGAATAAATTACCAAAAGTGTTATATGGTTTAGGTATAGCCATTATATCTACTTCTAAAGGGTTGATGAGTGATCGCAGGGCACGTCTCTCGGGTCATGGTGGCGAGGTCTTATGTTTTGTATCATAAGGTAAGTAGCAGCAAATAATTTACGCAAAGAACTCATTTTTACAAATATTTATTTTTCAAAAATAGTATTTGTTTGAGATTCGTTTGTTGAAACGTTTAGCTTATTGAATATGTCAAGAGTTGCTAAAAGTCCCATCTCTATTCCTCAAGGACTTGAAGTTCAGGTGATGGGTCATAATGTTGAAGTTAAAGGAAAACAAGGGACAGCTGCCTATGCTTGTCCTGCCCTGGTTGATGTTAAATTGACGGATAATTTATTAAACTTTGCACCGCGTAATAATTCTAAAACAGCATCGGCTTTGGCCGGTACCACACGCGCCCTGGTGAACAATATGGTGCAAGGGGTCATGCAGGGATTTGAAAAAAAGTTAAGTTTAGTCGGGGTTGGGTATCGGGCCCAAGTAGAGGATAAATTACTGAATCTTACCCTGGGTTATTCCCATCCGGTGAAATTTAAAATACCAGATGACATAACCATTGAAACACCTAATCAAACGAATATTATTGTTAAAGGTATAAATAAACAACGTGTCGGGCAAATCGCGGCCAATATTCGTGCCTATCGAAAACCCGAACCTTATAAAGGCAAAGGGGTCAGATATGCAGATGAGGTGGTTCTCATAAAAGAAGCTAAGAAGAAGTAGAGAATTATGAATTGTGAATTGTGAATTGTGAATTATTAACAAATAAGAACTGTGCTACCTTCATTAACAACTCACAAATGGTGCCATCTATGGCAAAACGTATATAAGCAACTTTTAAAGTACTGTAAAATATAACAAACTAAAAATATTTATGTACTTTTTTGCTTAAACGGCACCAAATCTTCATTAACAAATCACAAATCACAAATTACAATTACAAAATGAATGGGTACTATGAATAAAAAATTAGCTCGTTTGCGCCGTGCTCGCCGTACTCGTGCAAATATAAAAAGATTAAATATGACTCGGTTAAGTGTACATAAAACGCCTCAGCATATTTACGCACAAATGATAGCCCCTAATGGTTCACAGATACTTGCAAGTGCATCTAGTATAGAAAAGGCATTTCGTTCAGAGAAAGGTTATGGAGGCAATGTAAGTGCTGCAACCCTGGTGGGAAAAACGATAGCGGAGCGTGCGAAATTAATAGGGGTGACAAAAGTAGCATTTGACCGTTCAGGTTTTAAATATCATGGACGCGTTAAAGCATTAGCAGAGGCAGCCCGTGAAAATGGATTACAGTTATAAAAGCCGGAATAATTTATGGCAAATCACGATATCCAACGTACAAAGAATGATGAATTATTAGAAAAGCTCGTCACAGTCAACCGAGTCGCTAAAGTAGTTAAAGGTGGGCGTATATTTAGTTTTACAGCCCTGACAGTGGTTGGCGATGGAAAAGGTAAAGCGGGTTTTGGTTATGGTAAAGCCCGTGAAGTGCCTTTAGCGATTGCTAAAGCGATGGAAGTAGCCCGTAAAAATCTGTTTAAATTTCCGCTCAAGGGAGCGACTTTGCAGTATCCTATCGTCGCTGAATATGGAGCCGCTAAGGTTTATATGCAGCCGGCCTCTCCTGGAACGGGCATTATAGCTGGTGGGGCGATGCGTGCTGTCTTTGAAGTCTTAGGGGTGCATGACGTACTAGCTAAAACGATTGGCAGTAACAATCGTCAAAATGTTATGCGTGCTATGTTTAAAGGTTTAGGCAACATGGCCGACCCAGCTATGATAGCTGCCAAACGTGGCAAATCAGTAGAAGATATATTGGGTTAATAAATAATCATGAAAAGGATTAAGGTTACGCAGATAGGTAGCAGTTTTGGTCGTAAGCCTGGACATAAGGCATGTGTGAGCGGATTGGGTTTACGACGGCGACATCATACCGTTGAGCTTGAAGATACACCTGCGGTTCGCGGTATGATTAGAAAGGTTGCCTATCTATTAAAGGTTCAAGAACTTTAAAAATCATGTATTTAAATACATTAAAACCTGCTCAAGGAGCAAAAAAGTCGAAAATGCGTGTGGGACGTGGTATTGGCTCAGGTTTAGGTAAAACCTGTGGTCGAGGGCATAAAGGTCAACGTTCTCGTTCTGGGGGGTATCATAAGGTAGGTTTTGAGGGCGGACAGATGCCCTTGCAAAGACGTTTGCCAAAAGTGGGTTTTGCTTCACGCAAGGCATCAAAAACGGCGCAGGTGCGTTTACATGAGCTTGAGCTTGTTGGACAAGAAATCGTAGATTTAGTCGTTCTAAAAGCGGCTAATATTGTGCCACAACCTGTGAAACGAGTTAAGGTTATAGCAAAGGGTCAACTGACAAAGGCTATTAAAGTTCAAGGTTTAGCAGTCACTAAAGGTGCGCGTGTGGCGATAGAGGCTGTTGGTGGCACTATTTTCCCATAATAAAGGGATATAGTTTTTCAGATAAATAAGTTCACAAATGTAGGGGCAATCCTTTGCGAAGCCCTCGTGCGTATGAAGTTATTTATCTGAACATCTATAGTATAGAAATTCACAATGAGTAATGAGGCGTTAAGTTAAGTGGCAATTAATACAGCGGCGGGTATAGAACAACTTGGCAAACTAGGACGATTGACCGAGTTAAAACAACGGTTGTTGTTTGTGTTAGGGGCGATTATTGTTTTTCGTATTGGGACTTTTATTCCAGTGCCAGGCATTGACCCGGTCGCATTGGCATCTCTGTTTGAACAGCAGCGTGGCACCATTTTGGATATGTTTAATATGTTTTCCGGGGGGGCTTTGGAACGCTTTTCTGTGTTTGCCATAGGGATTATGCCTTATATTTCCGCAGCCATTATCATGCAGTTGATGACAGCCGTTTCTCCAACACTTGAGCAGTTGAAAAAGGAAGGGGAGAGCGGACGACGCAAGATTACCCAATATACTCGTTATGGTACTTTAGGTTTGGCCACTTTCCAAGCGACGGGAGTGGCTATTGCTTTAGAAAGTCAGCAGGTGGTCATTGAGCCGGGAATTGCTTTTCGGGTGACTGCTATTTTGACCTTGGTAACCGGTGCCATGTTTTTGATGTGGCTAGGTGAACAGGTGACTGAACGGGGAATTGGTAATGGTATTTCGATTATCATTTTCGCTGGGATTGTTGCTGGTCTCCCATCAGCAATGGGCGGAACTTTGGAGTTAGCGCGTACCGGTCAATTACATATTTTGACGGTGTTGTTATTGTTTTCAATTGTGTTGTTAGTAACAGCTTTTGTGGTCTTTGTTGAGCGTGGACAGCGTCGTCTCACAGTTAATTATGCTAAACGTCAGATTGGAAATAAGTTATATGCGGGTCAAAGTAGTCATTTGCCGCTGAAGTTGAATATGGCTGGTGTCATTCCGCCTATTTTTGCATCAAGTATAATATTGTTTCCAGCCACCTTGGGCGGCTGGTTTGGTAGTGCTGAAGGAATGACATGGTTAAAGGATTTGTCTCAGACTTTATCGCCAGGACAGCCTTTATATGTTATGTTCTATGCAATAGCGATTATTTTCTTCTGTTTTTTTTATACAGCATTGATTTTTAATCCGAAAGAAATAGCAGATAATTTAAAAAAGTCTGGGGCTTTCATCCCTGGCGTGAGACCAGGAAGACAGACAGCACAATATATTGATACTGTGATGTCGCGTTTAACTTTAGCGAGTGCTATTTATATGACAGCCGTTTGTTTACTACCAGAATTTTTGATACTGAGGTGGAATGTCCCTTTTTATTTTGGAGGCACCTCTTTATTAATCATTGTAGTAGTTACAATGGATTTTATGTCCCAAGTGCAAGCCCATTTGATGTCCCATCAGTATGAAGGGCTTATGAAAAAAGCTAATTTGAGAGCTCAAAAAGGTACTTTATTGCACTAGGAGTTTGTCGGACTTAATACATAAGTCATTGATTTACAATGACTTTCTGTTTATGCCGTTTTTATAAAAATAACTTAAAATCAATGACTTATGTGAATAAGTCCAACAAACTCCTAGGATGTTTTATTGCACTAAAGATTTTGGGAATTTTATTATACTACTAACGGGTAAATTTTGGACTTTTTTTAACGGTTGGTGGGCAAAAAAACATTTTTAATTGTGAAGGTGGGCAATAAAAACACTTTGCCCACCTTACCTAAAATGTTAATAAACTATTCACTACTGTACACTTTTAATAAAGAAGTCTTGACACGATTATACCTCGTGCTGACCGTTTTGACATTAGCTTATTAAAAATGGGGCTTTGGGTGCTTAAGTACTTTTTAGTTAATCAAATATTATTCCCGACTTCTCTCTAATTATAAATTATAAGTAGGTGACGAGGTTTTAGTTTTTATTCAAAAAACTAAAACCTCGTCAGCATAAATATTTTAACATTTTCAGTAGGATGGTTTCGAGGTTTTAGTTTTTTAAAGACAAACTAAAACCTCGAAAGCGTGTTTTGGCTGCCCACCAGCCGCAGCAAAGGCGTTGCACGAAAACCACCTTGCCCACCTACAAAATGTTAATAAACTTTTGTGTACCTATTTAAGTATTTGATTTTGCTCATTTTATTTTTTAATCGAAAAAGTGAATTCCTTAATAAGGCTTTGTAAGTATTTGTAATATAAACAAATTTTATTCGTTAGCTAATAGATTGAAATAGAAGCTTTTTTTTAAAAGTCAAAATAACTTATTTATTAACTAGAATATACTGCTCACTAGAGCTCACATCTACCCATTTAAACTTAATATCAATAATTTTAGAACCTATTGATTTTTAAGTATTTTTAATATTTGAAATATAAAGTATGAGTCCACTCCTAAAAGTCAAAAAATATCGGTATATTAGAGAATGCTAATATTTAGATTGTTGAAAACTAAGGAGTTAAAATATATATTTCCTCAAACAAAAATGACTTTTCGGAGTGGACTCAAGTATAAATAATCAGGAACAAGTCTAATGGTTTCGTTTTGATACTTATAATATACTGGTTGTCCTTGAATTTCGTGAAAACATTGCCAAAAGACACCTGCTTTTTTTTCAAGCCCGTAGGTGAATGAATTTTCACAAATTTCAAGTACGCTCAATATAAAAACTATAGATGTTCAGAAAAATAAATTTGAATGAACCTACGGCTTGAAAAAAACGCAGGTGATTCAGGCTCAATGAAATTATTTATTTGAAAAACTATAGGATATACTTTAAACGGCTGAAATTTGGATTTTTATGTAGGGTGGGCAAGTTTTGCCAAAAAAAAGTTCAAAATTTACCTGTTAGTAGGATAATTCGTGAGCCGTAAGGTGAAATAATGAAAGTAAGAGCTTCAGTTAAAAAAATTTGTCGGAATTGTAAAATTCTCCGCCGTCATGGAAGTGTTCGAGTAATTTGTAGCGATAAACGGCATAAACAACGACAAGGATGAACTTTTCAATTATCAATGAACAGTGTTAGTTAATTGATGATTGAAAACTGATAATTGACAGGGGCAACCATAAGGAATTGCTCCTACTAACTGAGAAAGGAATAGTTATGGCCCGTATTGCTGGAATTAATATTCCTGCCCAAAAACATATAGTCATTGCGTTGACGGCTATTTATGGGATTGGTATAACCGGAGCACGACGTATTTGTGAGACAACCGGTATCGCTCCAGAGCTTAAAGTTAAGGATCTGAAGGAAAAGGAACTAGAAAGTTTGCGTACTGAAGTGGCTAAGTACAATATAGAAGGTGATTTACGTCGTGAAGTGGCTATGAATATCAAACGCTTGAGGGATTTAGGGTGTTATCGTGGTATGCGACATCGACGTGGGCTACCAGTACATGGTCAGCGCACTCAGACAAATGCTCGTACCCGTAAAGGTCCTCGACGGCCCATAAAAAGGAAATAAAATTTAGGGTTAATTAACGGTTAACAACAGTAGCTGGAGAGTTTAGTTAGAAATAGCAAGTGAGAATGATAAATAACTTATTGTTTTTTACTTACAGTTCAATCAAAATAACCATTGGAATCAATACAAAAAACTTCCAAAAATATGGCAAAAACAGCAAAATCAGCAAAATCAGCCCCTCATTCTCGTAAGAAGATCAAAAAAGTGGTTGTGGATGGCATTGCCCATGTACATGCATCTTTTAATAATACAATTATTACAATTACAGATCAAAAAGGCAATGCTTTGGCTTGGGCGACTGCTGGGGGTAGTGGTTTTCGTGGTTCACGTAAAAGTACCCCCTTTGCCGCTCAAATTGCGGCAGAACGAGTAGGTAATATGGTCAAGGAATTTGGTGTTAAAAATCTAGATGTGCGGGTTAAAGGGCCGGGACCTGGACGAGAATCGGCCGTACGATCACTTAATGCTAAGGGTTTTAAAATCGTATCCATTACGGATGTTACACCTATTCCACATAATGGCTGTCGTCCGCCGAAAAGGCGTAGAGTCTAATCAGTGAGCCGTTATCAGTTATCAGTGGTTTAGAAACAAAAGTTTTTTGGAAAATCTTGCTTTCTTTATTCCTGTATTATTTTTTTAATTTCTTACTTGAGATAACTGATAACTGATAACTGATAACTGATAACTGATAACTGATAACTGATAACTGATAACTGATAACTGACAATGGCGAAATATATTGGCCCTAAATGTAAGTTGAGCCGTCGTGAGGGTGTTGATCTCTTTTTAAAGAGTCGTGTGCGGGGCTTAGAATCAAAATGTAACTTAGAAAAAAAACCAGGGCAACATGGTGATAAACGTCCACGTTTGTCTGACTATGCCCTACAGTTGCGTGAAAAACAGAAATTACGCAGATTTTATGGTGTTTTGGAAAAACAATTTCATAGCTATTACCTAAAAGCGAATCGCTTGAAAGGTTCAACCGGTGAGAATCTACTTAAATTACTTGAATGTCGCTTGGATAATGTGGTTTACCGTATGGGCTTTGGGGTAACACGCGCCGAGGCGAGACAATTGGTGGGCCATAAGGCGATTTTAGTGAATGAACAATTGGTCAATATTCCTTCGTTCATCGTTACGGCGAATGATGTGGTTAGTGTGCGTGAAAAATGTCGTGAGCAATTGCGTATTAAATCGGCTTTAAACACAGCAACTGAATATGGTTTTCCATCTTGGGTTGATGTGGATGTCAATAAAATGCAGGGCTTATTTAAAACAGCTCCAGAGCGTCAAGACTTGCCGAGTGATATTCATGAACAATTGGTAGTTGAGTTATATTCCAAATAAGATCGTGTATCATAGTGAGCATATAGGTTTTCAAAAAAATAGGGTAATTACTCAGCCTTGAGATAAATTTTAAGGTTAACAGCTAAAGTAGGCTAAAGCCAGCTAATTTGGACAGCTTTAGTAGACTTTAGCTTTCAGCCTTGAAATTTCTTTCAAGGCTGAGTAGTTATAAAATAGGAACATTAAAAAACCAAGTTTCTAACAGAAACTGGGTTTTTGATCATGAAAATATGTAACTATTCAGCTAAAAAAAATGCGAATTAAGATTTGAAAAATCCTTTTAAAATCATATAGTTAAAATTGATCATTTTGGGCGATGCCCTGGGTTGGTTTTCTAAGCCATTGTTTTTTGTAGATATACTTCACTGCAATCATATCTTTGAAAATATTTTATGAGTATTGCAACCTATATCTACCAAAGCACTTCAACATTTTTACAAATTTGATTGCAGTGAAGTATACACAAATTTCAACTCTTAATTCGCATAAAAGGTTACATTATATCAAAAAATGATATTCGGGTGGCAACAACCACGGTCGGATTTATTTGAATTATTTTAGAGTGCATTTTTTGCACAACCACTCCTAACTTAACACTTCTCAAGTTGGATATGGATCTATTAAAGCCGCGTATAGTTGATGTTGAACGTATCAATGGTACAACAGCTCAAATAACATTAGAGCCATTAAATCGTGGCTTCGGTTATACCTTGGGTAATGCACTGAGACGTATTCTGTTATCTTCCCTGCCTGGTGCGGCAGTAGTTGAAGTCATGATTGATGGTGTATTACATGAATATACCGCTATTGAGGGAGTGCAGGAAGATGTCATTGACATTTTACTGAATTTGAAAGGTTTAGCCATTCGTATGAGCGGGCGCACGGAAGCAAATTTACAATTGACTAAAAAAGGTCCTGGTTTTGTGTATGCAGGGGACATTACTTTGGATCACAATATTGAAATTGTTAATCCAAGTCATGTCATTGCCCATTTAACTAAGACGCGTGAGCTTAACATGACTTTAAAGGTTATGATGGGACGGGGTTATCAACCTGTCAGTCAACGTACTCAAGATGAGGAGAAGGGAGTTTCTATTGGTACACTAAAGTTAGATGCGTCTTTCAGTCCCATTTCAAGAGTCGCTTATAGGGTGGAAAGTGCGCGTGTTGAACAACGTACTGATTTAGATAAGCTTATCATTGAATTGGAAACTAATGGTACTGTTGATCCAGAAAGTGCTGTCAAAATGGCTGCATCTATCTTGATTGATCAGCTTTCTGTGATTGTGGATTTGGAAGGTTGTGTCAAAATTGAAAAAATCAGAAGAACTGAAAAACATGGAATTGATCCCGTTTTATTGCGACCGGTTGAGGAATTGGATTTAACTGTACGTTCTGTTAATTGTTTGAAAACGGAAAGAATTTTTTATATTGGTGATTTAATTCAAAAAACGGAGAGTGAATTATTAAAAACGCCTAATTTAGGTAAGAAGTCCCTAACTGAAATTAAGAATATGTTAGCCTCGCAAGGATTGTCTTTAGGGATGCGTTTGGAAAATTGGCCACCTTCTAACCTTCCTATTCCTATTCTTCCTGAGAAGGTTGAGAAGGCAGTGAAAAAATAATTAATGATTTATGGTTAACAATACCTTCGCCAAATTGTAAAAACCGTCAATTTTGAGCATCCGTCAATTTGTAACTTATTGATTTTTTAAAAAATTAAAATCAGTATTTTTTTGAAATGGCTAAAATTTTAAATTGGGAAGGTATTGTATTAACTCGAAACGAAATTTTATTAATGATGCGAATTAGGGTTGAAAAATCCCTTTAAAATCATATAGTGAAAATTTCTCATTTAGGGCGACATCCTGGGTTAATTTTCTATTCCATTGTTTTTAGTAGATACACACAGTTAAACTCTTAATTCGCATTAATGCTTTCATATTTAATGTAAGGGACAAGAAATAATATACGCCAATTTTTTCAAATTGTAGAAATGAGTTGTTTACGTAAGTTATTTGCGGATACTTCCCTAAGCCCAAACATCAATTGGGTCTTATAGCTATCCATGCATCTTTAATCACACCCGGAATATATTTTCAGACCTGACACTCGACTATCAAGTTTTTTATAAGTCATTGATTTAAAAATAAATATAATTTTTGACCTAAAAACTAAATAACCTTAAAAATCAAGGAGTTGGCTATTTTAACACTCAAAAATAGAGCTTTGCAAGGCCAAATAACATCAAAAACTTGATAGTCGAGTGACAGGTTTTAGAAACCTGTCAGGTCTATGGCTATATTAAGTAGTAGTAGTACAAAAGTATATTCACATTTTATTTTCGTTCCTGCCACAGTCAATTCATAGTCAAATTGATTATCAAAATTTTTTTTAAATCAAGATTTAAGTAAGTGTACAACAGTTTATTAACATTTTAGGTTGGGTGGGCAAAGTGTTTTTGTTGTCCACCTTCATGAGTCAAAATGTTAAACTTGATGATCAAGTTTTTGATGTTATTTGGCTTTAAGATGATCGATTTTTAGGGTCTAAAATAGGTAACTTACTGATTTTCAAGCTAATTTATTTTTAGCCCCTAAAATAATATTTATTTTAAAATCAATCACTTACAAAAAATTTGATCATCAAGATACAACACTTATGTCCACCTACTGATTTCTTAGACATTAGGCAACTCCCAAAAAATAATATACCCAAACCAAAGGGGCAGCCATAAAGGATTGCCCCTACCGTAATTGAGGGTTTGTAGGCTGCACACCCACGCGCAAGCCCTGGGTATTTTATTTTTTGGGAGTTGCCTTATACCAATTTAATTTAAGTGCTTGATTTCATTAGTTTTACCAAAAAGGGAATTTTAAGTAAATCAATGGGTTACAATTAATTCGGTATAATGTCTAATGGCTTACATTAAATTGCTATTATGTTTAATTGGATAGCCTCTCTGTTTAACACCTTCGGTGTTGGTTCCAACACCGAAGAGGTTACATAAGAATAACCACTGATGAAATCGGTGACATAAGAAATATGACGATATAAAACGGGAAGCTATTTTGTGACCGTTCCTAACCATTATTAAAAGGATGAATATTTATGCGTCACCGTAATAAAGGTAGACACCTCAATCGTACATCAAGTCATAGAAAAGCAATGTTTAAAAATTTGGCGGTATCGATCTTACGCCATGAAATTATTAAAACAACTTTACCTAAAGCAAAAGAACTTCGTCATCACGTTGAACCCTTAATTACCTTGGCTAAAAAAGATAGTGTTGCAAATCGACGCCTGGCGTTTGCTCGGTTACGTGATCGGGATATAGTTACTAAACTGTTTAATGAATTAGGTCCTCGTTATAAAGAACGTCCTGGGGGGTATTTACGTGTTCTTAAATGCGGCTTTAGGGTGGGAGATAAAGCACCTATGGCTATTGTGGAATTGGTTGAACGACCAGAAGAAGGAATGGTTGAAGATTAATTAAACTTGTATGAAATTTATAAGCGTGGTATTCTGAAATTTCTGGAACGAGATTAGGAAGTTTCGATTGACAAGATTTAAAACATATTGATTATACTCCGCACGGTTAAAATTTCGGATTTGTGTAGAGCGGACTTTCGTTATCGCCCTGAGAATTCTGAAGCCATGAAAGCCAGGGCAGACATTCTGCCCCTACAATGAGCTAAAAACTTGACAGCTCGGTAACTACTCTAAACTATAGCATTCGCTGGTTGCCTGACAAAACTCACGACGATACTAAAAAAGGCTTTTTTTTTAAAGTGTTATCTGGCATCAATTGGAAGATTGGATAGCTACGTCCAAAATTTATTTTGGAAACCAAAAACATGTTTTAGCAATTATTCCCAAATCAAAAACAGAAGACTGGCTAAAAAATGTAGAAGAACCCAATAATGGAAGTATACTTTAAACGGCTGAAATTTGGATTTTTATGTAGGGTGGTTTCGAGTCTTTTTGTGCAACGGCAACCGTTAAAAAAAAGTCCAAAATTTACCCGTTAGTAGTATAACCCTTAATGATATTGAAGCAAGCGTTGGGTCACTGCTATTAGGTTAAGGGCATACACACAGGTCTGCCCCTACAAAACGCCACGTATTCATTGACTGTAAGGGCGAACATAAGTGTTTGCCCTCCTTTCAAAAACGCACGGATCGAAAAATAAGGAAAATCTATCCACCAAAAACGGTGCGTGGGACGCACCCTACGTTTACTTGACTTTTACCATCAATTCCACAGTGCCCCAAAATTTTACCCCTGGCTTCCCATTTGCAGCTTCTTTGATAAATATCTCCCAATCTATAGGCTCACTCGTTACTATTGCTTTAAAATATTCTTGCCCCACTTCTAAATTTATTTGCTTCACTGTTGCAACAGACGATTGTCCAGTCAATTGACCATATATTTTTCCTACTTCAACTGGCTCACTGAAAATCATCGCTAAGGAATTAGGATTTAATAATATCCCAAACTTTGGATTCAGTAGGAACAGCAACATAATTCCATTTAGGCAAAAATTCATCAAATTTAATTTTCAGATTTTTTTTAAAGTCATCAGCATATTTACGTCCCGTTTCAAAAGTTTTATCAAGGATAGAACTAAACACTTTCAATCCTTTAGAAGTTGAAGTTTTACCGATTAAATTATTTGCTATCTCAACCGTTTTGAAAATGGCTCCTTTGCAAGCTCTTGTAATATGAGAAAATAACCTATGTTCTATCGGATTGTATTTTGATGTATATGGTGGATAATGAGCAATACGAATTTCAATATCTAAATCATTGGATAATTTTTGTAAATCCTCTTTGAAAATATAATAACGAGCATTATTACTACCACCACAATCACTTCGTTCTAACAACTTTTTTGAATTTTGGTATTCAATTTGACCATGATTTAACCACCATTGACGAATACATTCACAGGCAAATTCAGATGTATCATTACTAAGACCTAAAGTTATATAACCAACATGACGATGTACATCATATAGTCCATGAGGAACCATTTTTCCATCAGCTTGTGAGGCAAAATCATGATCATAAACATTTATAATATCTTGCGTATAAACTTTGCCATCACGAAAAAAATTTCCGATTAATTCTTTCTTTTTTACATCCATACTCATAACGGGATTTCCGGCATCATGATATTCTTGATTGAGACGTTCAATATTTTTAAATTGCTCATCACGATCAGGAATGTTTTTTTTACCAGCTTCTGATTTAAATGCTTGACGGCGACAAAATTTATGTTTTTTTAACAGTTTATCAAAAACTGTCACACTGACTGGAAACCCTTTATCTTTGAGCTTGTTAGCAATAGTTCGACGAGATAAGTTTGTCCATTTTATCGTTTCATCCATTGGAGAGCCTGCTGTATGGTCTTCTATTACTTCTAAAAAAGCTTCATCTATACCTTCCATTGTTTCTATGATTGATAAACGTCCAGCACCAGGTTGTCTAATCCTATCATTTTCTTTAGATATATCTAATTCTAAATCTTGTTTACCATGTAAAATGGTACGATTATCACAATTAAACAGGTGTCGTATATAACTGGCTCCACCATAACCGAGCTTTGGAGCGATGATAGCAGCTTCACTACGGCGGTCTTTTTCTGATAAACTATTATAGAAGTCGCGCATTTTGATTTCAATTTCTGGAGAGTATGTTTGTATTTTCATGGATGCGTATGATACACAATTTGGCATTTTTTGCCAACTTAGTTTGGGATTTTATAAAATCCTCATTCCTAAACAAAATGCTTGTGCGCCATCAACCACACAAAATGTTTTCTCGGCATCAACTTCTGCCATTTATAATCTAACCGTATCATATAACGCGGCTTCGATTCTTTCAATTTGTGAATAATGCGCTTTGAGTTGATTAATGACATTGTCAGCCTCATCCATCGTCATCTCTGTTTTATGAATTTCAACAAAAAGAGACTTTGGCTCAAACATTGGCTCACTGTCATCGTCTTTATCCCCATCTAATAAGCCACTGGTGCTTTTGACGGAGATTTGCGGAAAGAGCGAAAAAATAATGGTTTCCATTTTTTTCACGTAACCGTCATAAATGACCAACGTCAGGATAAGTACCATGACACCGACGATGATGCCTAAAGTACTTAGCCCCACATTGGAGTTGAAGGGCCATTTTTTGGACTTCATTAGGGAGAAGGCTATGTCTAGTTCGTGCTTCATGATGTATTTTCTGTTGTGTTATAACTGTTCTAATATTTCTTTGAACGCCTGTGCGATTTCTTCATAAGTGTTTGAACAGAGTGCTTTCTTTTTCGGATTGTTCGGATCAGGACAGATATAACCCGCTTTAGAAAAAGTCAGTGATTTCGCGAAGATTTTTTGGTGTATTTTGCTTATACTCGATCTTCTAGTTTTTGATGTTATTTGGCTTTGTAAAGCTTTATTTTTGAGCCTTGAAATATACAACTCATTGATTTTTAAGGTTATTTAGTTTTTAGACCTAAAATTATATTTCTTTTAAAATCAATGGTTTACAAAAAACTAGAAGATCGAGTTATAACAATAGGTTTCACCTGAATCTTTTCTGGCTCGTCAATAAATTGACCGGTCACAATGAAATCCACTCCGGTAGGTTCCATCATTTCTTTGATGATTTTCAGGTTTCTTTCAGCCGGTGTCAGATTAGGATCGAAAATTAAATCAACCAGTTTATTGACATTTCCTGCTGTGTCCTTAATTGTGTGACCAGGCGCATTAAATTTAATGACAGGATGTAATTTCGTGGCTTGCACAATGAGAGCTACCATAGCATCATTGAGCAATTCAGATTCTGTGGTTGGTATGTGACAACGAGTTTTAGCATCTATAAAACTCAGGTTTGGTAACATAAAAAGGACCTTGCTCAGGTGGAAATTTAGCCTCTAAGTTCTCCACTACCACATCAATAAGGGATTGACTCACAGGACACTCTTGCTGCCCCATCAGAAGTGGAAGAAACATAACAATAACAAATAGCTGAATAATGGGGATTTTTTCATCCCTTTGAGATTGAGTTTCATTGGGTTTGTTCTCAGTTTTTATTGATTCTGATTCAGACAAATTGGAATGATTATTTCTTTTGAATTTCCTTATAATTGCTCTAACAACAACTCTTTAACCGTCTGCGCGATTTCTTCATAAGTATTTGAACATAAAGCCCTTTTCTTAGGATTAACTGGATCAGCACAAATATATTCATTTTTTAAGAATATCAATGACTTAGCGACAATTTTTTGACTTTTCTTAATAATGATAAAAGGCTTCACCTTGATCTTTTCTTGATCGTCAACAAATTGACCGGTGACAATAACATCCACCTGAGCAGGTACCATCATTTCATTAGACTTGTCCCGAAATAATAGCTTATAAAGTATTAGACTTGTCCGTCAATAAAATTTTAGCTAATAAAAACAAATAGTTAGATTCACAAAACCCTTATTTTCGGACAACTCTATTGATTAACAACGTATTTTTAAATTCCATAATCCCGCCACTTGAAAAATAACTTCATCAACCCAATTTTTAGTTATACGGTTACGAAATTTTGTGGATAAAATTTGGAAAGCTTTCATACCTCCTATTGCATGTTCAACAACAACTCGTTTTGAAGCCATTTTTTGGTTTTGAGCTTTTTGTTTTCGGGTTAAAGAGGGATTGGGATTTTTCGGTGATTTTGGGGGTTTCTTGTTGGGAATAGAAATATGTCGAGCCTCAGAATAATCCTTTTTAATGCCTTGATAGCCAAGGTCAACCGCTATTTTAACCTGAGATAAACTCAGTTGAGAAGGGGGAAGTTCTTTTTTAAACATTTTGTAATCTATGAATTTCCTTTGAATGTACGACCCAAAAATATCACACGTCGTTTGGTGTCAGAAATAAGAGTATTTTTGACGGTATGTCTCTTTTTTTTGCCACTATAATACTTTTTTTGTGTTGAATTATTTTTAGGTCTAAAATGGTTTCTTTCTGTGACATCAATCAAGGCGAGCGGTTCTTCTTCGGTAACCATTTTACTGGCAATAGGGGCATTCTCTATTGTTTTTGGAATTGATACTTTATGTTCAACAGTTGGCGTTTCCATTTCTTTTGAAGTCAAATTAGAAGGTTTGCCCACGGTTTTTAAGGCTTCTTCTAGTTCAAAGTCTGTTTTAAAAGAGCGTTTGGGTAAAACATTTAATTTTAATTGAGCTCGTTTTAAAACGGGTAAGAATTTGTTGATATTCTCTTCGGCGTTAGAAGGATTTAAATCAAATATAAACCCTAAAACGTCAAAAGTGGGATAATTCTTTAAGTAGAAGAGGATAAAAAACAACTTATTCTCAGCACTCAGTAACTGCCCTTTTCGCCCGCCGCCAGGGCGACGGCTTCGTTTCGTACGATTTTTTTGATAAGCTTCATCAGAAATTTCTGGTAAACTTTCAGAAAAAGCAGGTAGAAGTTCGGAAAAGGGTTTTTTACCCAAACCGGTTAGCGATTTTAATTGTCTTTCACTTCGAGTTGAATTATAATAATCAAGCATTGTTATCCACCCATAAATTATAATTTATAATTAACGATACTTTATTATTATAACATAATAAATCATTAACTGTCAAATTGAAACGGGATTTATTTAAGTCATTGATTTTAAAATACTTTTTTTTTGAGGTTGACATAAGTCTCTGAAATATATAACTTAATTATTTCGGGACAAGTCTATTAAAGGATTAGATCGGGGTTGTACTTGGTTTAAATCCGCATCGAATATACAATACATTTTAAACTTAATCAAATAGCAAGTGTAGTACAAAATTTACCTTTCGAGGTTTGAGTTTTTTGAAAAAAAACTCAAACCTCGAAATCAAGAATTTCATAAGTGATTATAAAAAACTTTCAATTGTCTTTATCATATCGCTCAATATTTCAAAGTAAAGTCTTTTTGGGAAAATTTTTGGGAATCTACAAATTGACGGTGGTGAACAGTGATTTCATCAAAATGGGTTTGATGACATTTAATTTTTAATGACTTTTTTTTGCTGGAGCAGGTTTGCAACCTGCTCCGTTACTTTTTTGTGAAACGCCGCATATAAAATATCTTGCCCTCATATTCCGTTTCCATTATTTTGCCTTCTCTGAGAAGATTTTCAACGATAATCCAATCTGCTTGATTTGTCGCCAATAATTCGCGCACTGCTTCTTCACGCATGGGATGGACAGCTGTAATACTCAATAAATCTTCAGTAGGATTGCCCGTAGAAACAAAAGCGTTGCCTTCATAGCCAGTCAAATATTCAATATTCGATATTTTGCGGCTGACAATTTGATAAACTTGATTCAATTCCGCTTCGCTAGGGGGATAAATAGTAGAAATCGCTGGCGGACGAGTCGGTATTAAAAAATAGGCTTTTTTTGGTTCAAGGCGGTGAATAAAATTGGCGATTCCAATCGCGGCTTTTTCACTCACATTACGATCTTTAACTAACATCGTTTCGGTTACCAAAGTCCCCTTATATTCTTTGGCAAATATCATCATTCCTTCCAAAATACTTGTTAGTTTAAGGTTGCGGTGGGGAATATTGAGACGGTGCCAAATTTTCTCATCAACCGTGTCCACTTTCAGGGATACCCAGTCCGCTTTTTTGAGTGTTTCACGCACATCTTCGCGCCATAGCAGCGAGCCATTAGTAATAATAGCAATCTTAATACCCAAAGGACGTAATTTATCTATGGTTTCACCAAGATCAGCATCAAGTGTGGGTTCACCATCTGGCACAAAGGATAGATGATCAATTGCTTCGCCCTGTTTTTTGAGTTGTGCAACACGCTCCTTAACCAATTTCACGAGATAATCTGCACCATAAAAATGACGAAGTGCTATCTCTGTTTCTTCAGTGGGCCCAACTTGGCAATAAGTACAATAATAAGAGCAAGCTTTAGGGGGAATATTGTTAATACCTAGACTGCGTCCTAAGCGTCTGGAAGGGATAGGACCGAAAATTTCCATTATAATTACCTCATTAGATTAATGTAAACTTTTTTGTTTGGGGGGCAATATTAACCATTATATTTGCCATTTCAAGCTTGAATTTTTGAGTTAATTTTTCGGGGCAAACACGCAAGTTTGCCCCTACATACCCATTTTCCCATCCATCAACTTTGCTTCTTGAAAAGAGGGGCGTATTTAGCAGCGACCAGAATCGACTCTGTCATTCCTACTTCTGTAGCAATACCTCTTCCCGCAATATCGAAAGCAGTCCCATGATCAACCGAGGTTCTTAAAAATGGGAGTCCGTTAGTAATAGAAACCGTTCTTTCAAAATCTAAGGTTTTTGCCGCAATATGACCTTGATCATGGTAAAGCGATAACACCGCATTATAGTGTCCCTGTAATGTCTTATAAAATACGGAATCTGCACCGATAGGTCCGACGACTTGATATCCGCGTGCTTGGGCTTCTTTGATCGCGGGTCCAATATATTTGGTTTCTTCATCGCCTAGTAAGCCGTTTTCACCACTATGTGGATTCAAGCCAGCTACCGCTAAAGTTCCATCAGTCACTCCTAATTTTTTCAGGGTTTCAGAGCAGCGTATAATATAGTCAAATACCCGCTCTTGCGTGATGAGATCACAAGCTTGACGTAGCGACACATGACGCGATAGAGAAAAAATCCGAATCCCCCGGACTTCAAGCATAGTCATCGGGTCTTCCGTCTTCGTTATGGCAGCCAATATTTCTGTGTGACCAATGTAATCCATTTGGGCTGCGTGGAGTGATTTCTTATTAATAGGGGCGGTAGCAATAGCGTCCACTTCTCCAGCCAGGGCTAACTTGATCGCTTTTTCAATGTAGTCATAAGCTGCTCGTCCACATATCGCTTGAACGGTACACATTTTCAGTTTTGACACGTCTATATTTTGCATGTCAATTAAGTCAATCGTACCTCGTTGATATTCCCCTTGCCAGGGTTTTTTAATGACATTAACCTTTGTGGTTTTGTCGTAAAGGAACAATGTGTTTTTAAGCACATCTTGATTTCCAATGACTACCGGCCGGCAAACTTCATACACTTTGGGATGAAAAAGTGATTTAACGACAATTTCCGGACCGATGCCTGCTACATCACCGAGGGTAATAGCAATAATGGGTTTTTCCATCTTTGTTGGTATCCTTTATAGTTAGCTAGAAAAGTTTTGTTCAGTAAAATTATTGCCTTAGAATAAATTCTAAGGCTAAAAGCTTAAGTCGGTTAAAACCGACTAAACCCGTTTTGAGTACTCCCCTTTAGGGAACTTAAACTTTTAGCCTTAGAATTTATTCTAAGGTTAAACTCGAAAAATTTTTCAGTCGCAATATTTATCTGGATAACTATATTATAAATTTCGTACCTAAATTTGACAATTTAAATCATAATTAATTATATCAAATTCAATTCCCAATTATATAATGAATTATCCTGAAAATTTTGATGTTATTATTGTAGGTGGTGGACATGCAGGTACTGAAGCAGCCCTGGCAGCAGCCCGCTTGTCCATGCGTACCCTTTTGCTAACGCATCACGTTGAAACTTTGGGGCAAATGTCTTGTAATCCCGCTATTGGGGGAATTGGTAAGGGGCATTTGGTCAAAGAAATTGATGCTTTAGGGGGCTTAATGGCAAAAGCTGCTGATCAAGCCGGTATTCAATTTCGTATACTGAACGCAAGAAAGGGACCTGCTGTTCGTGCAACGCGCGCTCAAATGGATCGTGTTTTATATAAAGCGGTAGTCCGAAAAGCGATTGAAACCCAAAATAATTTACAACTGTTTCAAGAGGCGGTTGATGATTTAATCATTGAAAATCAAAGCGTTATCGGTGTCACGACCCAAACGGGTATCCGCTTTTTTGCACCCACTGTGGTATTGACGACTGGGACTTTTTTAGCCGGGTTAATTCATATTGGTTTAAGCCATACTCCTGGGGGAAGGGCAGGGGAGCTACCTGCAAATGCGTTGGCACAGCGTTTACGTGAATTGCCATTTCGTGTGGGTCGTTTGAAAACAGGGACACCGCCCCGTTTAGATAGTCGTAGCCTAGATTATTCAGTGATGACCAGGCAACCTGGGGATGAGCCGATACCGGTATTTTCCTTTCAAGGCGATGCGAGTCAGCACCCTGCCCAGGTGCTTTGTCATATTACACGGACTGATGAACGTACCCATGAGATTATTCGCGGCGGGCTAGATCGTTCTCCGATGTATACGGGTGTGATTGATAGTATTGGTCCCCGCTATTGTCCCTCTATTGAGGATAAAATTGTTCGTTTCGCTGATAAGGCTTCGCATCAAATTTTTGTTGAGCCGGAAGGTTTGGAGACGTATGAAGTTTATCCAAATGGTATTTCAACCAGTTTACCGTTTGATATTCAATTAGCATTGGTGCGTTCTATCCTGGGTTTTGAAAAGGCTCATATTACACGCCCAGGTTATGCGATTGAATATGATTTTTTTGATCCGCGTGATTTGCTGCCAAGTTTAGAAACAAAATATATCAAGGGTTTATTTTTTGCAGGGCAGATCAATGGTACAACCGGCTATGAAGAAGCAGCAGCTCAGGGTTTGATAGCGGGATTAAATGCCGCTTTACAGGTACAAGGCAAAGTGCCTTGGACTCCGCGCCGCGATGAAGCTTATATAGGTGTGCTTATTGATGATTTGATAACGCGGGGTACGAATGAGCCTTATCGTATGTTTACTAGTCGTGCGGAATACCGTTTACTACTACGCGAAGATAATGCGGATTTACGTTTGACTGAAAAAGGGCGGACATTAGGACTCGTTGCTGACAAGCAATGGCGAGCTTTTGAAACGAAAGAAGCCGGGATTGAGGCGGAAAAAAAACGCCTAAGTCAATTATGGATTCGTCCCAATGATGAAGAAATAGCGGCACTTGATATGACAACTATACGTCGGGAAATTACGGCTTTAGAATTATTGCGCCGCCCGGAGGTGACTTATGAACATTTACTCCGTTTATCCCCCGTCGCTTCTACTATCGTTCCCCTGGAAATTCAGCAACAGATTGAAATACAACAAAAATATGGGGGATATATTGAACGCCAACAGATGGAAATAGCGCGTTTGCGCCGCTATGAAGAAACGGTATTGCCTGCAGATTTTGATTATACCCTGGCTAAAGGGCTTTCTAACGAGGTACGCCAAAAGTTGATAGAACATCGCCCTACAACCATTGGGCAAGCATCGCGGATGCCTGGTATAACGCCGGCGGCTATTTCGTTATTGTTGGTGTATTTGAAAAAAGCAAGTTGATGCTTAATGGTTAATGGTTAATGGGATATATAGTTATTTATGTGAAAAACTATAAGGCTAAAAACAGTTTTGCAAGAGCCTCCTTAGAAATACTATTTTTGTCAAAAATAGTATTTTTTGATGCTGTCAGACTTTAAAAACTTAAACATCAAGTCAAAAATTCTTTGCTTGATAAAAGTTTTTTTAGGTTATAATAATCCGGGTACGTTCCCAATTTTTCGGGTAAGTATAAATTAATTATTAGCAATTAGGAGAAAATGAATGATCAAGCCACATGGCTCTGAAACTTTAAACCCTTTATTTGTTTATGATGTCAAGCAGCATCATGAACTCCAAAAAGAAGCTGAAGGTTTACCTTCTTTATTACTCAATTCGGCAGCCGCGGCGAATGCCGTGATGCTCGGTGCCGGTTATTTTAACCCATTGACCGGTTATATGAATGTGGCTGATGCGATGAGTGTTGCCAAAAAATTGCATACCACCAGTGGCTTATTTTGGCCGGTGCCTATTTTTAATCGCACTGATGATATTTCAGCGATTAAAAATGCTAAACGCATTGCTTTGCGTGATCCTAATTCGGAAGGCAACCCGGTAATGGCAATTCAAAACATTGATGCCATTGAAGAAATCAGTGCTGAGCAACTCAAAGCGATGACTGAAAATATTTTTACCACCTCAGATGCAGAACATCCAGGCGCGACGACTTTTAGCAATCTGGGTAAATACGCTATTTCAGGTCCCATTCAAGTTTTGAATTTCAGCTACTTTCAGCAAGATTTTCCGGACACCTTCCGCACCGCTGTTGAAATTCGCAATGAAATTGCTGAACGTGGTTGGAATAAAGTAGTTGCCTTTCAAACGCGCAATCCGATGCACCGCGCTCATGAAGAATTATGCAGGATGGCACACGAGACCCTCAAAACGGATGGTATCCTCGTTCACATGTTGCTTGGTAAATTGAAGCCTGGTGATATTCCGGCGCCAGTGCGTGATGCTGCGATTCGTAAGATGGTAGAAGTCTATTTTCCGCCTAATACTGTCATGGTTACTGGTTACGGTTTCGATATGCTCTACGCTGGACCCCGTGAAGCGGTATTACACGCGACATTCCGTCAAAACGCAGGCTGTACCCATTTTGTTGTGGGTCGTGATCATGCTGGTGTAGGTGATTACTATGGTGCTTTTGACTCTCAAAAGATTTTTGAAGAAAGGGTACCACCTGGTGCGCTTCTAATCGAAATTTTCCGTGCGGATCATACTGCCTATTCCAAGAAATTGAATAAGGTGGTGATGATGCGTGATGTACCTGATCATAGCAAGGAGGATTTTGTCATACTTTCGGGTACGAAGGTGCGTAAGATGTTATCTGAGGGCAAAGATTTGCCGCCTGAGTTTTCACGTCCAGAGGTGGCTAAAATTTTGATGGAGTATTACCAAAGTCAAGTTGCTAAATAATAATGGTTAATGTTTAATGGTTATTAGAAACCAAGTTTCTTTAATAAACTTGGTTTTTAATAATTTCTTTGTACCATTAACTATTAACTACTAATCATTAACAATATTATGAAAAAATTTATCCTGATTATTAATTTTGTGCTACTGTTCCAAGTAACCAACGCTGAACCATTGTCCATTTCGCCCCTAAAATATAAATCCCTAGAAATCAAGGAAGCGAATATTACCATTGAAGTGCCTAAAAACTGGATTCAACAGGGCAAAAAAAGGGTTTGGTCCCCCAAAAAAGGTGCTTTACCATTAGTGGGTTTTAAATGGGTCCATATTGATTCAGATGATTGGAAACCGACTGACATGTTACCCAAAAACAGTGATTTTTTAGGACCCTTCATGCTCAGTTTAGGTTGGGGAGAGGGCTTACTGTATATCGTACAAATCAAAGCGAATAAAAAAAATCCCACCGGTCGATTTGAAATACATACAATAATACCTAGAATGGAGGCATTCCTGGCTTATAATTTTTATGCCACTGCCCTTAATTTAAGGCAAATGAAGAGCATAGAATATGTCTATCAACAAATAAGACAATCCGGTACACTTCATAGTTTCAAGGAGTATGTCAGCGAAAATAAAGAAGAATGTAAAGACGAAGAAATTGAGTTAAATTGCGAGTTTGTTGAAGATGAATTTTTTGATGAGAAGGGCTGTGGATGTCTGATTGCCCCAGAAAGTGATTATGTTCATGATAATTAGTGTGTGAATTTCCGGGCAGATATGACAGGTTTTATAAACCTGTCAGGTCTTCAAACTAAAGGAAAAACTGATGACTTCTGAAAACATCACATTGTATTTTAAACAGGGTACAAGCGATAAAGTTTACAAAGCTTCTATGGAAGAAGTTGAGAGCCAGCTTTTTGTGGTGAATTTTGCTTATGGTCGTCGGGGGGCGACGCTCAGAACAGGCACTAAAACAAAAACACCTGTTGATTATGCTTCCGCTAAGAAAATATACGATAAACTTGTAAAAAGCAAAACGTCGAAAGGTTATACACCAGGCGAAGAAGGTTCAAAATATGTTCATACAGACACGGATATGAAGGATACGGGAGTCCACTGCCAATTATTAAACTTTGTTGAAGAAGCCGTTGCGCTTCAACTCATTAAAGACAATAAATGGTGGGCGCAGGAAAAGTATGACGGGAGGAGAATGCTGCTCCACAAAACCGATTCGATAACAGCAATCAACAGAAAAGGGCTTTCTATCGGTGCGCCTGATACAATACTCAATAGTGCCAGTCAAGTTGAACAATCTTACCTAATTGATGGTGAAGCCGTCGGGGAGCAACTGTTTGTCTTTGATCTATTGGAAATTGATAATACTGATGTCAGATCTGCACCCTACAGCGAAAGGCTGTCACACCTTGAAAACTTGGGTTTTAACGGTTCAATCGTCATCGTTGAAACAGCAAAAAAAGAAAAACAACAATTGTATGACCGCTTAAAAGCTTCAGGCATGGAGGGCATTGTCTTCAAAAAACCATCAGCCCCCTACACTGCTGGCAGACCTAACAGTGGCGGAAATCAAATGAAATTCAAATTCTATGCCACCGCATCGGTCATTGTTACCTCACACAATCAGAAACGCAGTGTTGCGGTTGCGGTTATCGCCGATAAAAAGCAAGTAAATGTGGGAAATGTCACCATTCCACCCAATAAAAAAATACCGGCGGTTGATTCAATTATTGAAGTTCGATATCTTTATGCCTATAAGGGTGGTAATCTTTACCAGCCCACTTATCTTGGTGTGCGGGATGATATTAGTTTTGAAGATTGTCTCATATCACAGTTGAAATATAAAAAAGAGCTTATCTGATAAGGAATGAGATTTTAAGAACTGAAAAAACTTTCAAGCCAAACCTGCCAGGTTTAAAAAACCTGGCAGGTTTAGTATCGAAAGTATATTATTCAATACTCATTCCTAAGTATACAGGATTTTAATTAATTATTAGTTATCAGTTATTATCAAACAATAAAGTATAGAGGATCGATCAAAACTCGCTTTTTGAACTTAGAAATCCGATTTTTGAAAAAATCTTATTTCTTAAACTTATAGAATAAATTTAGAATCATGACAGAAAATCAAATAAATACATACAAGGGCGATATTCTGATTGTTTCTAGTTTGCCTGAAAATTTACATATCTTAATTGAAATCTTAAACAAGCATGGGTATAAAGTTCGACAGGCACATAGTGAATCTCAGGCACTATTAGTTGCACAATCAACTCCCCCTGATTTGATTTTGCTTGACATTCTCATGCAAGAAATGAATGGCTATGAAGTCTGTCAACAATTAAAAGCTTCTGCCCAAACTCGTCATATTCCTGTTATTTTTATCAGTGCTATGGATAAAGTGCTAGATAAGGTAAAAGCCTTTGGTGGTGTGGACTACATTACCAAACCCTTTCAGATAGAAGAAGTCATTGCCCGTATTGAAACACATTTAGCCCTACGGCACTTACAAAAGCGTTTCCATGAAAAAAATGAACGCCTAAAGCAGGAAATAAAAGAACGCGAAGAGATAGAACAGGTACTACAAAAACGTGTTGACGAATTAGCACTAGTGCGAAATAACTTACTCAATATGATGGCTGATCTTGAGATAGCTAATCACCAGGCAAATGTTGCTAAAGAAATGGCAGAACAAGCTAGCAGGGCAAAAAGCGAATTTCTTGCCAACATAAACCATGAAATTCGCACGCCTATGAATTCGATCATGGGCTTTACCCAACTTACTTTAAACACAGTACTAAGTGATAAGCAACGAAGTTATCTAACCCGTGTACACTCTTCATCTGAATCTTTACTAGAAATTATCACTAACATTCTTGAACTTTCCAAAATTGAAGCGGGTAAGTTAAGTATAAAACCTATCAATTTTTATTTGGATGACATACTCAACTATTTATCCAACCTGCTAAAGATAAAGATTGAAGAAAAAGGGTTGGCATTACACATCACCATAGATAAAAATGTTCCCCGTCATCTGGTAGGGGATTCTTTACGGCTCAGACAAATTCTTCTTCATCTTCTAAGTAATGCGATTAAATTTACGGAAACGGGCAATATTGTCATTAAGGTAAAATTAATTTCAACCGAAAATGAACAAGTCAAGCTGCTTTTTTCCGTTAAAGATACTGGTATTGGGATATCCAAAGAGATAATCTTCCATTTGTTTGATGCGTTTATCCAAGCCGATGCTTCTACCACGCGCCAATTTAGTGGCAGCGGGTTAGGACTCGCCATTTGTAAACCGTTGACGAAAATGATGGGTGGAGAAATTCGGGTAAATTCCAAACTGGGCAAGGGAAGTACCTTTAGTTTTAGTGTAGTGTTATCACTCCATAAAAAAACGGATATAACAACTACAGCAAAGAGTATCAAGGAAGAACGAATTTTAATAGTTGAGGACAATCGCATTAATCAACAAGTGATACGAAAAATGATAGAATGCCATGGTTTAGTTGCAGATATCGTGGATAATGGCAAAAAAGCGGTGGCAATGCTTGCTGAAGTTAATTTTGATGCCGTGCTGATGGATATAAAAATGCCAGAAATGGATGGTTATAAAGCAACCAGATTAATTAGGAAAAATCCCCAACATGATAAGTTACCGATAATCGCTATGACTGCTAACACCATGAATGGTGAACGGGAAAAATGCCTGGCAGCGGGAATGAATGACTATATTATTAAACCTATCAATATGGATCAATTATTTGCCACATTAGATAAATGGATAACGCGAAGCGATGTCATTCAATAGCTTTGAAACAGACAATGAAACACTACCGAATGAAATACTGATGAAAACACTATCCGTAACTACTCAGTAATCCGTTGTATTCAATTTTTTGAAATAAAATAATTAAATTTAAGTTCTAACTAATTGAATAATATAATAAAAATAAAGAATTTCAAAAAAATCACAAAAATTCCTTGACAATTTGATTTGTAATCACTATAATTTACTTTAAGAATAAAAAATGATTTCCATAAAAAATCAATAAAACCACTTTTTGGGGGTGACTTGGTTTCGACGTGGGTTACAAAACTTGCGGGGCATGTCGAGGTGCAGCTACCTCGCAAAACCAACTGCAAAACAAAAGATAGTCGCCAACGACGACGTCTACGCTCTGGCAGCTTAAATAGCCAGTCTCTGACTGAGTACGTGCTTGTGCGCTTAGCGTCGGTGCTTTTTGACCGGCTTTCAGAGATCGACTCTCACAAGATCGCGGGTAGATACGTCTGGGATTGATTCCGCTAAACTTTACCAGAATCACGGTTAGATTATCCTGCCCATCGGATAACTAGTCGTTAAATTTAAAGATAGGGCTAAGCATGTAGAACCAAAGGCGGCGGACTTGCGGACGCGAGTTCAATACTCGCCACCTCCACCATTTTTCAATTCCTCCTTGTTGAAGTGTACGTCGTTAGGCGTACACTTTTTTTTTGCCTGAAATCACACTTCCGTTAAGCGTAGGGCTTTTTACACTTTTTTTCTTGTTTGCCTTAACTTCCATCACTATATTCTAAATAGTGCCTAACCGAAAACGCCGATATAAACCAGGCAGATTTTTATAGGTTCACTAAATATGCCAAACTTTGGCATCGTTTAATTTGACTTTTATCGAAAAAACCGATTATTAAAATAAATGAGTATAGAAAACAGCACACTGGCATTAGCAGGCATGTTCCAAACGGCTGACTTAGTACAGCAAATTGCGTGTAAAGGCTTGTTTGATCAAGCTCCCTTTGAAGCCAGTATTCAAAGCCTGTTAGAAGTTGATGCTTCCTCAGTTGAGGCGGTTTATGGTGGACTCAGTGGAATCAAAACGGGTTTGCAAGTATTATGTGGACAATTGGGAGCGGGACAGCGAAATATGGAAGTCATGCACTATGTGCTTGGAATGATTATTTTAGAACGTAAGCTGATGAAAAAGGAAGATATGTTGGCAAGCATTAAGGGAGGCATTGAATCAGCTCAAGCACAGACAGAAATGTATGCGGTGGCTCACCCTAATGTGATAGTTTATTTAGCCAATTTGTACATTAACACTTTAAGTACTTTAGATTTTCGTATTAAAGTAAATGGTGAACGACGTTTTTTAGATAATCAAAATAATGCTGATAAGATCCGTGCATTATTATTAGCAGGTGTTCGCTCAACCGTATTATGGCGGCAAAAAGGGGGGAGACGCTTCCAATTTCTTTTTTCACGCGGCAAAATTTTACGCACCGCTCAACTGTTGTTAGCCGTTAATGATGGTTAGCGGTTAATGGTTATATAGTTTTTCAGGAAAATAAAAGTTATCAGACCTGCCAGGTTTTCAAAACCTGGCAGGTCTTAAAGCAAAAATATTTATCTGAACATCTCTAGAAATACCATTTTTGTATCCATCTTGAATATTATTAAGAAATCCGATTTTTTCAAAAATCGGATTTCTAACACGTAAAACCCTATCCTTCATTAATCATTATTAAAAATAGCATCTATTAACAATATAACAACCCCCATACTAATAGCACTATCCGCAATATTAAATGCCGGCCAATGCCACCCCTGGTAATATATATCAATAAAGTCAATAACATACCCATACATAAGTCTATCAATCACATTACCCAGCGCCCCACCAATAACGAGTGCTAGTGCAAAACCTAACCAATATTGTTGACGCTTGATGCGGCTCAACCAGACAATGATGACACCCGTCACGATAATCGCTAATCCGGATAAAAACCAGCGTTGCCACCCGCCAGCGTTTGCCAAAATACTCCAAGCTGCACCTGCATTGTGCAATAATCTCAGATCAAAAAAGGGTAATACGTTCACCGGTTGATTAAACTCTAAAGCGGCACTCGCCCATATTTTAGTTACTTGATCCAGTCCCACGACTAATAGGGATAACCATAACCAAATTAAAGCACTCGCTTCCCCCTTTTTAAGAGCACGCCATTGAAAAAAAGGCTGTTTGTCAGGCATAATCACGTTCCTCCCCTTTCCCTATCACATTTTCTACACAACGTCCACATAGTTCTGGATGTTCCGAATGAGTTCCCACGTCTTCACGATGATGCCAGCAACGGACACATTTAGGATGTGCTGACGGTTTTGCTTGAAGCCAAAAATCCTCCCCTGCGACAGCTTCTGCTGGTTTAGCATCTATCGGAAGTACCCTCGCATAAGAAGTGATAAACACAAAACGTAATTCATCGCCCAACATGGTTAATTGTGTATAAAGCACATCATCACAATACAAATCAACTTCGGCATCTAAGGAAGAACCGATGGTTTCTGAAACACGCAGTTTTTCCAATTCCTTATTGACGACTTCACGCACAGCAAAGATTTTTTCCCATTTGTTTGTATCAACCGTGTATGGAAAAAGACCATCATACCAATTTGCCTCTAATAATACCGATTCGCCCCGCTTACCAGGCATATAACGCCAAATATCCTCAGCCGTAAAACTGAGTATGGGAGCAAACCAACGTACCAAGGCTTCCACAATATGATATAAAGCCGTTTGTGCAGAACGTCGAGCCAGACTATTGGTTTGACAGGTGTATTGACGATCCTTAATAATATCAAGGTAAAGACCGCCTAATTCCATCGCGCAAAAATGATGCAGTTTTTGATAAACAACATGAAATGAATAAGTATCGTAGGCTTCAATCAACTCTTTTTGTAAATGAAAGGCGCGATCAACCACCCAGCGATCCAGGGCTAACATCTCATTAGGTACCACGCAGTCTGCTTCCGGATTAAAATCATGCAAATTCGCCAATAAAAACCGAGCCGTATTACGTAATCGCCGATAAGCATCCGCCACTCGTTTTAAAATTTCATCAGAAACGGACATTTCACCACGGTAATCAGTCGCTGCTACCCATAGACGCAAAACATCCGCACCTAAAGTTTTAATCACCTTTTGCGGTGCGATCACATTGCCCAAGGACTTAGACATTTTTCTGCCCTTCGCATCTACCGTAAAACCATGTGTCAGCACCCCTTTATAAGGTGCAGCACCCTGACGCATGGCAATAGAAGTCAGTAGTGAAGATTGAAACCAACCGCGATGTTGATCCGAGCCTTCTAAATACAAATCCGCCGGTACATGATGATGCTCATGATTTTCCAAAATCGTCGTATGAGTCACCCCAGAATCAAACCATACATCTAAGGTGTCAGTGACTTTTTCATATTCTTCAACTTCATTTTCTAATAATTCAGCAGGTTCAAGTTCAAACCAGGCATCAACACCGCTTTGTTCTACTCGTTGGGCGACGATTTCAATAAAATCTTGGGTGCGAGGATGCAATTCTCCTGTTTTTTTATGGACAAACAAAGAAATAGGTACACCCCAATAACGTTGTCGTGAAATACACCAATCAGGTCGATTTATCACCATACCTTCAATACGTTGAAAACCCCAATCAGGAGTCCAGGTAACCGTTTTAATCGCCTCTAACGCCTTTTGACGCAAATTTTGTTTATCCATACTGATAAACCATTGCGGTGTCGCCCTAAAAATAATTGGGGTTTTATGCCGCCAGCAATGGGGATAGCTATGGCGAATACGACACTCATGTACCAATTGACCCCGCCCTTTTAGAACCTCAATGACATGTTCATTGGCACTAAACACATGTTCACCGGCAAATAAGGGTGTATCCGGTAAAAAATGACCCTTGTCACCGACCGGATTATCAATAGGTAAATCATAACGCTGCCCTACCACATAATCATCTTGACCATGTCCAGGGGCAGTATGTACAGCACCCGTTCCCGCTTCAAGCGTGACATGTTCACCTAAAATAATGGGCACTTGACGCTCATAAAAGGGGTGTTGCAAATACAAACCTTCTAAATCCTTACCCTGGCAATAAGCCACGACATGATAATGTTCTATGCTATAACGGAACATCGTATCTTTGAGCAAAGCTTCAGCTACAATTAAACGCTCAGGTCCATATTGGCTATCTTCACACTGCACCACTGAATATTCTAATTCCGGATGCAACGCCACAGCCTGATTCGCAGGTAAAGTCCAGGGAGTCGTGGTCCAGATGACCATTGACAATGGTCCGGAACCAATATGATCAGGTGCATGATGACAACGTGCTAACAAAGCTTCTTCATTGATAGCGGCAAAGCGTACATCAATTGCTATCGATTCCTTATCTTCATATTCGACTTCTGCCTCCGCTAATGCGGAACCACAATCGCTACACCAATGGACGGGTTTAAAACCGTTAACCAAATAGCCAGCGGCGATAACCCGCCCTAAGGCACGAATAATATTAGCCTCAGTGTGGTAATTCATGGTTAAATAAGGATGCTCCCAATCCCCAATAACACCTAACCTTTTAAAATCAACACGCTGCCGTTCAACTTGTCGTGTCGCATATTGGCGACAAGCTTCACGAAACTTTTGAGCATCCACTTTATGACCGGCTTTACCCCGTTTTTTCTCCACCTCCAATTCAATGGGAAGCCCATGACAATCCCATCCAGGCAGGTAGGGGGCATCAAAACCGTTTAAGGTCTTGGCTTTGACAATAATGTCTTTGATAATTTTATTGACCGCATGACCGATATGAATATCGCCATTAGCATAAGGGGGACCATCATGTAGGATAAAAGTGGGCAGCTCTTGCCCCTGTTGCCGAAGCTTTTGATATAAATTGATTTCTTCCCAATGCTTTAGAAAATCTGGCTCACGCTTGGACAAATTGCCCCGCATGGGAAAATTTGTTTTAGGTAAATTTAAAGTATCTTTATAGTTATTCACAATTTTCTCGTTACCAAAAATGAATGTAATAATTGCAACATGGTATAGTTGACTAGTATATTAAGTAGTAGTACAAAAGTATTTTAACATTATTTAAATATACGTAATAGTATATTCATCAGAGCCAATATTTGCTAAAATGTGAAATAAATCTGATTTGAGATAATTAAAAGACTGAAAAGCTGAAAAAGGTATCCAATCATATTTAATTTTTCGCCATAGAATCTCAATCAGATTTAAATCAGGGGAATAGGAAGAAATAAATTTAACATAAAGATTAGATTGCTCCCATCGCTCTATAGATTCTTTAAACAGATGACTAGTATGTGTTGGAGCATTATCAATTAAAACATAAGTGGTTTTATCAATCGTTTTAACAAATTCATCGAAACAGGCGACAACCATCGATGAATTAAATGGTTGTTCAAAAACATAAGATTCAAATTGACAGCTATGGTTAATGAATCCTAACACATTACTTAACAAGATACTGTGGGCCCTTTTTCTCGTTATTGATAATTCATGTTTATCACGCATCTGTTCCAGAGTTTCTTGTTCCCATAAGTTTAAAGCTTTGATAAATTTCATTTTGATTCCCCTGTTTTGATTAAATTTTTAAACTCTTGTTTATTATAGTCTCGTTTTCGTTTTTTATCTATACCTAATCACCCAAAAGTCTAATTTAAATCTTGAGTCAAAAAAACATTTTGATAATCAATTTGACTATGAATTGACTATGACAGGATCGGAAATAAAATGTTAAGATACTTTTGTACACTTACTTATCTGGTGAGTTTACTGTGTATATTGGCTACCGTTTAGAAACAGAGCAGAGTATTATTTTTAATGGATATTCGCCCCTTGAATTTTCCGTGGAAGGCAAAGAATAGGCTCTGTATTATGTGATATGTAGGGGCGAACCTTTTTGATTAAGATAACCTTGTGCCATTTTATGGAGCACTTCCATGCCATTTTTGTGTATTTCAGCTTCTACATCCCCAAAAGAGGCTCCTGCAAATTCTGCACTAGAAATTTTGGCAGCCAATTCATCAAGTGCCTCAAAAGCTTGAAAATAATGTTCGGTTTTATTTTCTGCTATTTTAATAATTTGGATCAGAGTAAAATAAATTCTGCAAGACTAGGTCGTTCCAAAAAAATAATTATCCTGATGGATGTAATGGCAAAATACGAACAAACCATTTTTCAAGTCCAGGCAATCTTTCAAATCTCTTTTCAAGTTCATTCATTGCCTTCGTCGTCAATTTAACACCTGTATGACATAGGTGTTCGGGATTTTTATAAGCCCTTGTCTAAAGGCACTTTAGCTCAAAATGATTTTCAGGACTAAAACTCATAAATAGGAGGTTTTAGACTTTTCAACTTATTGACTGCACAAGTGTCATTTTGCTCACCGCATGAGTGAAATAAAAAATATTTCTTATAAATCAATCTTGAAAAAATTCCGAACACCTATGTTCTTTTAATATAAATTTTTGTGGTGTTTTCATAATATTTGAATATACTTAGTTACCACAGGTGGAACATGTGTTAACTCACGCAACAAAACGGGAAATTAT
>Ga0190358_1000015_pt1 | contig 80463 bp, 65 predicted proteins | sample 48721812_MG_FD_161666 | JGI IMG/M metagenome (GOLD analysis project Ga0190358, IMG submission 161666) | Hydrothermal vent microbial mat bacterial communities from Southern Trench, Guaymas Basin, Mexico - 4872-18-1-2_MG | ecosystem: Environmental > Aquatic > Marine > Hydrothermal vents >... | reverse complement strand
AATGGCAACAAGAGTTCTTTAAAAATAGCCTGCAGGCTCGGCGGATTGCTACAAATCTTGCCACAGAAACGGAACAAAAGTCGACTTAATGATTTAGGGGAAATTTGAAGGATTTTCACCAACCCAGATTTAAACTCAATCACCCACTGAAAAATCTGAACTTTAAACCCTTTTAAAACACGACACCAATACTTATTATTCACCATAATCTTACCCTGGCAAGCCGGTATCCAAAATCTATCAGCGTCTCAGTCAACGCCTGAGTGATTTTTTCTAAATCCTGACAAACAAAACCATCCCGCAAATACGGAAAAATTTGTTTATATTACAAATACTTACAAAGCTTTATTAAGGAACAAGTCTATTAAATAATTAAGATATAAGATTAAGATATAAGATTAGCATTTAATGCCTTAAAAAAATAGTAATCAGGGCAACCACAAGAGATTGCCCCTACGTATGATTTCAGAACGAAGAGCGCGGCAAGTGGGATTGCCATAAAAATATTGTTGTAGGGCATCCCTTGTGGTTGCCCTGAGTAGTTACTAGAAATACTAAATGTTTTAAAGAAAAAGTATTTTGGGCATCGCCATTCTTTACAGATTTTGAGTATGTTCAATACAAAACGTCTTAATAAAGGAACTAATACGATGTACCGCTTCAACACACTCTTCTAAAGCTGCCACTAAAGCAATACGAATACGATTTTGCCCAGGATTGATACCATTGACAGTGCGTGATAAAAAGCTGCCAGGTAAAACCGTGACATTTTGCTGTATAAATAATTCACGGGCAAATTGAATATCAGATATTGGCGTTTGTGCCCATAAGTAAAAACCAGCAGGGGGGCGGGTGACGGGCATCACCGGTGCCAAAATTTCCATCACAGCATCAAATTTTTGCCTGTATAAGGCGCGATTAGTAGCAACATGCGTTTCATCTTCCCAGGCGGCAATACTTGCTGCTTGCACTGCTACCGGCATGGCACAGCCATGATAAGTGCGATAAAGTAAAAACTTAGCAATAATGTCAGCATCCCCGGCGACAAATCCGGCACGTAAGCCCGGCGCATTGGAACGTTTGGAAAGACTATGAAAGACTATGCACCGCCGATAATCTGATTGCCCCAAAGCCATGCAAGCTTGTAATAAGCCCACCGGTGGCTGCAAATCATCAGCATAAATTTCAGCGTAGCATTCATCAGCGGCTATGATAAAATCATATTTATTGGCATATTCAATTAAGTTTTGCAAAGTGGATAAGTCAAGTACGGTACCACTAGGATTATTGGGTGAGCAAATATATAGTAATTGACAACTTTTCCATACTTTTTCGGGAATATTGGTAAAATTGGGTTGAAATTGAGTCGATTCCAAACAATTAATGAAATAGGGTTGTGCCCCGGTTAATAATGCAGCCCCTTCATAAATTTGATAAAAAGGATTAGGGATTAACACCTTTGGATCTGGGGCATGGTGATTAACCACGCATTGTGCAAATGCAAACAAGGCTTCGCGGGTACCATTGACAGGTAAAATATGTTGATTAGGATCAACACTACCTGTTGTGAGTCCAAAACGGTGCGTCAACCAATATGCTATACTGGAACGCAAAGCTTCACTTCCTCGGGTGCTTGGATATTTACCTAGCCCGTGTGTAAGTGTGGCATTCATAGCATTGACTATAAAGTCCGGTGTAGCCTGTTGTGGTTCACCTAGGGAAAGGTTTATAGCCTTTAGGTGTGAAGGTGGCACACCGTTTTGTTTCAGTTGGGCTAATTTTTCAAATGGATAAGATTGTAATAACTGAAGATTAGGATTCATAATGGTGATAGATTTTATTAAGGGCATCAAACAAATACTATTTGTTCAAAAAATAGTATTTGTCGTTCATGCGTGACTTTAAAATTAGACTCATTCATTAGACTTGTCCGTCAATAAAATTTTAGCTAATAAAAACAAATAGTTAGATTCACAAAACCCTTATTTTCGGACAACTCTATTATAAATAAGATTGTAACCTAAAAATAATAACTTGAAATTGAGTTAATAATCCTGATACAATAGATCAGTTATAACCTAATAATCTATTTCGAGTCGCTTTAGGAATAGCTTGATTGGGAATTGGAAATTGGAAATTGGGAATTGGAAAAATTTTTAAAATGATTAAAAAAAGTGAGATTTAGTTTTCCTTCAGCTTTATAGTTTTTCAGATAAATATTTTCACTTATATTTAAAGAAACCAAGTTTTTTGAAAAAATTTGGTTTTTCAGAATTTAGAATATTTCAGTCTTAAAATTAAACTTAATGGCGTGTGCTGGAGCTGACATGATTTATAATAAAGTGGGCCTTGTGCCCATTTTTTATTGTTATTAAAGTCAGTTGAAAGTTTTGGTTAAATTCATCGCCATGCCTGAATAATAAAATTACTTTGTTAGATAAAGAACTACAAAAATTATTTGCCCCTGTGGTGACAGCGTTGGGCTATGAGTTAGTGGGCGTTATATGTCTTAAGCAAAAGGGACGTAGTACTCTTTTGCGCGTGTATATTGACCATCCTCAAGGGATTAATTTGGATGATTGTACAAAGGTGAGTTATCAGGTAAGTGGGGTACTTTCTGTCACCGAGCCCATACCTGATCATTATACTTTAGAGGTTTCTTCGCCTGGTTTGGAGCGGCCCTTGTTTACACTGGATCATTTTATACACTTTGTCGATCATAAAGTCAAGGTGTCTATGATGCAGCCCATTTCGGCACAACGTCATTTTACAGGTCTATTGCAGCGAGTAGATGGCCATAATGTGGTCGTTATGGTGGATGGAATAGAATATAGCTTACCTTATGCTCAGATAGATAAGGCACACATTGTGCCTTAAGGACCACTTTATGATGAAATGTAATAGATTGATTCGATAGCAGGTGGTGATGATGAATAAAGAAATTCTTTTGGTTGTAGAAGTGGTATCTAACGAAAAGGGCGTAAGTAAGGAGGTTATTTTCGATGCATTGGAATGTGCAATCGCAAGTGCCACCAAGAAACGTTATGATAGCGAAATTGATGTGCGTGTCCATATTAATCAGCAAACAGGTGATTACAGTGCCTTTTGTCGCTGGCAAGTGGTTAAAGATGGCGAGCTAGAATTACCTGATTCCCAGATTAGCCTGACAGATGCTATTTCATTCAAAGCTAATATTGCTGTAGAAGAGTGGATTGAAGAACCAATTGAATCGGTGAGCTTTGATCGAATTGGCGCACAGACTGCTAAACAAGTGATAGTGCAAAAAATCCGTGAAGCAGAACGGGTACAAATCTTTGATGCCTATAAGGATCGGCAAGGTGAGTTAGTCAGTGGGGTTGTTAAGCGCGTGGAACGTGGCAATGTTGTTCTTGATTTAGGGGGCAATGCAGAAGCCATGATTGCGCGTGAAGAAATGATTCCCCGCGAGGCTGTTCGGCCGGGTGATCGCTTACGTGCTTATTTACAAAGTGTTCGTCAGGAACCGCGTGGGCCACAATTATTTTTGTCACGCACCACACCGGAATTATTAATTAAATTGTTTACGATGGAAGTACCTGAAATTGGTGAGCATTTTTTGGAAATCTTGGGAGCTGCTCGCGACCCAGGCTTACGTGCTAAAATAGCGGTAAAAACTAAAGATCCTCGTATAGATCCGGTCGGTGCTTGTGTTGGGATGCGTGGTTCACGAATCCAGGCTATCTCGAATGAACTAGCTGGTGAACGGGTTGATATTATTGTATGGGATGAAAATGCAGCACAGTTTGTCATGAATGCTATGTCACCGGCGGAAGTCGTGTCTATCATTATGGATGAAGAGACTCATAGCATGGATGTAGCAGTGCGTGAAGATCAGCTATCTCAAGCCATTGGACGTAGTGGGCAAAATGTGCGTTTGGCAACGTCATTGACGGGTTGGAATTTAAATGTCATGACCGAATCACAAGCGACGAAAAAGCATGAACAAGAAGCCATGACGGTGTTAAAAACGTTCATGACGGAATTAGAAGTTGATGAAGAAGTCGCTAGTATTTTGGTACAAGAAGGTTTTTCTAGTCTTGAAGAAGTAGCTTATGTGCCGATGAATGAAATGCTTGACATTGAAGAATTTGATGAAAATTTAGTTAAGGAATTACGTTCGCGTGCTAAGGATGCCTTACTGACTCGTGCCATTGCCAATGAAGAAGAATTAGATAGTGAAAAAAAAATAGATAAAGTTCAACCGACTGAAGATTTGCGTGAGTTAGCCGGTATGAATGATAAATGGGCACAAGTACTAGCTAGTCGTGGGATTATTAGTCAGGAGGATTTGGCTGAACAATCCGTCGATGATTTGATGATACTTGAAGATATAGATGAAACGCAAGCAGGTCAATTAATTATGACCGCTCGTGCTTCTTGGTTTGCTGATAAAAAAACGTGATGTCAGTTATCAGTTATCAGTTATTAGTTATTAATTATTAGTTATCAGTTAAATCAGTTATGAAGTAGCTTACTGTTTGAGTTAGGTGATTTCTTTAAAAGAATATACCGGTTTTAAAGAAATACTATTTTTTTAAATAGTATTTCTAATACCCTTTACGTGATGGTATATTTTTGTATAAGAAATCACTATTCAGAGTCGGTTATTAGAAACACCTTTTTTAAAAAACGGTGTTTCTCAGAATTAATTTTTCTGAACATCTATAATAATAACTGATAACGGGTAATTTATAACTGATCACTGATAACTGATAACTTATAACTTATAATGAATGAAGTGACCGTAAAACAATTTGCTGTAGATGTGGGAACGCCTATTGAACGTTTATTAACGCAATTGGGTGATGCCGGGCTGTCTGCAAAAAATGCAGACGATAATATTAATGATAATGAAAAATTGCAGTTATTGACTCATTTGCGCCTTATGCATGGTAAAGAATCTGAAAAAACGGCTCTGCACACGCCAAAAAAAATTACTCTGAAGCGTAAAACTAAAAGTGAAATCAGAGTGCCGAGTGCGGCAGGGCGTGCTAAAACAGTGCCGGTTGAAGTGATAAAAAAACGCACCTACGTTAAGCGTGGTGGTGGTGATTCACCACAATTAAATAAAGAACGTGCTTCACAACAAAAATTAGAGGAAAAAATCCGTTCTTCACATGTACCGGTAACTTCTTCCGATGTGCAAGCAGAAGAAGAAAAAGCCAGTGCGGTTGTTGATAGCAGCCGTGTTCCTCAAAAAGGTGAAGAACGTGCCTTAGTTGATTCAAAAGATAAAGCAGCGACTACGCTTAAGTCAGACCAGGATAAAATACCCCAACAATCAAAGGAAGCCAATCGTTCTGCTTCTTCTATTGAATCCCAAAAACAACCTGAGTGTATGGTCAAATCAGGTAAAAATACGCAAGCTGCTAAAACCAAAAGACCTCAATCAATGGAGGCAACGAGATTTAATAAGAATAAGAAGGTCACGCAAGTCACAATCAAAAAACGCCAACCTAAAGAGGTGGCTACGCCTAGATCGGATAAAGACGCAACCCAACCCATATTAGATAAAGGTGCAACCCGGTCGGTACAAACTAAAACACCTCAATCTACTCAAAAGGTAGCCGAAAAACCAGGCCTTCGTGGGACTAATCAAAAGGTAGCTGAAAGACAAAAACAACGTGGGACTCAAAAACGCCAAACTTCTCAACCGATTACAGATAATAGAAGAATGGAAAATCAGCCCACTGCTGATAGTAATAAAAGAAGAGAGCATCAGCGAAAAATGGATACCTCTTCGGGTGCTAAACCGACGGCGACACATCAATCAAATCGACCAGATAATAAACGTCAATCTGTAGTACCTGCCGGGATTGTTGATAAGGATAAAAAAGTTACCTTTCGTGACAATCAAGGGCAGAACTCCAAAGCGGATAATAAAGTCGTGCGTAAAAGACCACCGGCTCAACGCGCTGCTCCTAAAAGGGAGAGAGCGACTAAATCTGCTACTGGTAAAGACAAAAAAACGATATCCCATGGGCGAAATTCTGATTCTAGGTCTAACAAGCGTGAACGGCAAATATTACGGTTGCAAGACGATGGAGATTTAAAGAAAACGAGGCGAAGAAACAAGCGGATAACGAAACCACTCGAACCGCAACATGGTAGCTTTCAAAAACCGACCTCCCCAATAGTTTACACGGTCAAACTGGCGGAAACCATTACGGTCGCTGAATTAGCACAGAAGATGTCGGTTAAGGCTGCTGTGGTCATCAAAGCTATGATGAAGATGGGTACCATGGTCACCATTAATCAGGTGATTGATCAAGAAACGGCGGCTATTGTTGTCGATGAAATGGGACACCTCTCTAAGTTATTGAAAGAAGATGAAATTGAAGATGGCTTAATTCAAATAGGTCAGCAAGTTGGTAAACGTGTTTCTCGTGCCCCGGTGGTGACAATTATGGGCCATGTTGATCATGGTAAAACCTCTTTACTTGATCATATTCGCGTGACTAAAGTGGCGGCCGGTGAGGCTGGTGGAATTACTCAGCATATTGGTGCTTACCATGTGGATACACCTAAAGGTACGATCTGCTTTTTAGATACGCCTGGACACTCCGCTTTTACCGCGATGCGAGCGAGAGGGGCAAAAGTGACCGATATTGTCATTTTGGTGGTAGCGGCTGATGATGGTGTTATGCCACAAACTATTGAGGCTATACAACATGCTAAGGCGGCAAACGTACCTATTGTGGTTGCTATTAATAAAATTGATAAGCCCGAAGCTGATCCTGAACAGGTGAAACAAGAATTGGTTGCTAAAGAAGTTGTTCCGGAAGAATGGGGTGGCGATACCATGTTTGTGCAGGTTTCTGCCAAATCAGGAACAGGGATTGATGAATTGCTGGATGCCATTCTATTGCAGGCTGAGGTATTGGAATTGACCACCGTTGCTGAAGGTTTAGCAACAGGTGTCATTGTTGATTCGCGTTTGGATAAAGGACGGGGTACAGTCGCTACAATGCTGGTGCAAAGTGGTACTTTGCATAAAGGCAATATTCTATTGGCCGGTAAAGAGTTTGGTCGTGTTCGAGCCATGCTAGATGAAAATGGTAAACAGATAGATAAATCGGGGCCTTCAATTCCTGTTGAGGTGCTGGGATTATCTAGTACGCCGAGTGCCGGAGATGAAGCCGTTGTCGTGCCTAATGAACGTAAGGCACGGGAAGTTGCTTTATTTAGACAGGGCAAATACCGTGAAGTGAAATTTGCTCGTCAACAAGCGGCTAAACTGGAAAATATGTTTTTGCAAATGCAAACAGGGAAGAAAAATACCCTGAATATTGTACTTAAAGCAGATGTGAATGGTTCGGTAGAGGCGTTATATGATGCTTTTGTTAAATTGTCTAACGATGAAGTCAAAGTCAAGATTATCGCTAGCGGTGTGGGTGGTATTAATGAATCAGACGCGAATTTAGCGGTTGCTTCTAGTGCGATTTTAATGGGTTTTAATGTGCGAGCTGATGCCAGTGCTAAACGTTTGATTAAGGAAGAGGATGTCGATTTACATTATTATAGTGTCATTTATGAGGCTATAGATGAGGTTAAACAGGCATTAACGGGTATGCTGGCTCCGGAAGTTGTTGAGTCAATTATTGGTTTGGCTGAAGTACGTGATGTGTTCCGTTCGCCAAAATTTGGTTCTATTGCGGGCTGTCTTGTAGTGGATGGCATAGTCAAGCGTCATAATCCTATCCGTGTATTACGTGACAATGTGGTTATTTTTGAAGGTGGATTGGATTCGTTGCGCCGCTTTAAGGATGATGTGAATGAAGTTGTAGCGGGAACCGAGTGTGGTATTGGGGTAAAAGATTACAACGATGTTAAAGTTAGTGATCAGATTGAGGTTTATGAAAGGAAAACCGTGGCGCGGACACTTTAATGGTTAATGGTTAATGGTTAATGAAACATTCATCTGAATTTAGCCGTACTCAACGTGTGGGTGAACAAATCCGGCGCGAATTAGCCGATATTATTCGCAGGGAAATAAGTGATCACCGTTTAGGAATGCTTACCATTTCTGGGGTAGATGTGTCGCCGGATTTGAAATATGCCCGTATCTATGTGACTATTCTTAATGAACAGTCAGGTGTTAAAGAAACGGTGCTGCACTTGAATAATATTGCAGGACGGTTACGACACCATTTGTCCCAACGCTTAACGACACGCACAACACCACGTTTGCAGTTTGTGTATGATAGTTTAACTGAGGACGGGAATCATTTGTTAGCGTTAATTAATTCAGTGCAAACCTAATTTTACTTTGTTAGATTATAATTAAGTCATTGATTTTATTATATTTTATAGATTTTCGTCTTTAAAAAATCCTAAAAATCAATAAGTTATTTTGAATCTAACAAAGTAGAACTAAGGATGATGAAAATTGTGAATTGTGAAACTTCGTTACCGAAGTAATTGTTCATTTCAACCCAATTCTTAATTATTTTTTTAAATGAATATTTGTAACTATTCAGCCTGATTCTTTAGTTAAGAGGGCTATCCGAAAGTCTTGCCCCTACAACACAAACAGTATTCTTTTGTGGGGGCAATTCCTTGCTCAAGCTCTGAGTAGTTACAAATATTTTTTTGTCAGGGAATAAAAATGGAAGCCACTTTTTGTAAAAAAACAAGATTTTCATCATCCCAGTACAAACTTGAAAAATGTGAAACAATGAACTCAGCCTTGAGATATAGTTTTTCAAATAATGCGAATTAAGGGTTTAAAAATCCTTTTAAAATCTTATGGTTAAAATGATTCATTTTGGGCGATGCTCTGGATTTGTTTTCTACCCCATTGTTTTTAGTAGATACACAAATTTAAACTCTTAATTCGCATAAATAAATAATTTACTTCGTTACTGCATTTCACTAAAAAAACTAAGTTTTTTGATAAAAATGTAAATGTAGGTGAATAAGAATTTATTTTATCGAAGCTACGCAAGCTCATTGTGAATTGATAACTGATTTTCACGCAAACGTTTTTGCAGCAGCAAAAACGTTTGCGTGAAACTGATAACTGATATATGGCTAGGCGACGATCCGGACGCGAAGTACATGGTATTTTGCTATTAAATAAACCGGTTGGCATTAGTTCAAATGCGGCTTTGCAACGTGTTAAACGCTTATTTCAGGCACGAAAAGCCGGGCATACGGGGAGTTTGGATACCCTGGCAAGTGGTCTATTGCCTTTATGTTTAGGTGAAGCAACTAAATTATCAAGTTTTCTACTTGAAGCGGATAAATATTATCAAGCAGAATGTACCCTTGGTGTGACTACAAGAACCGGAGATGCAGAAGGAGAAATTTTACAAACCCGCCCTATGGTGGGCATTGATAGAAAACGGATTGATCAAGTTATTAAGTCATTTATTGGTCCCATTCAACAAATGCCCCCCATGTATTCAGCCATTAAGTTAAATGGGCAGCCACTTTATAAACTAGCACGTCAAGGCAAAGTGGTGGAACGTCAACCTCGCTCGGTTAATATTTATCAACTTACCGTGCAATATTTAATTGAAAATCGCCTTTCCATAGAGGTGCATTGTTCAAAAGGTACTTATATTCGTACCTTAGCGGAAGATATTGGTGAGGCGCTGGGGTGTGGTGCTTATATAAGTGCTTTGCATCGTGTGGGCGTTGGGAATTATCATGACATGTTTGATTTTGAAACGCTGGAACACTATGCTGAACAAGGTTTTGATGCTTTAGACCAATTGCTTATACCTACGCATACTATACTTAGCCACTGGCCAGCAGTTCGGTTGACAAGTACACTTGCCTATTATGTGCGACAAGGACAGGCTGTACAAGTGTCCAATGCACCTACTCATGGTTGGGTCACATTGTTCGCCATTCCCCCAACCGAGGAAAACATCGATCAGTTTATAGGAATTGGTCAGGTGTTAGATGATGGTCGTATAGCACCTAAGCGGCTTATTAATATGAATTAAATAAGGGAAAAATTCCCTTAAAATCGACTTTTTATGTGATACCAGGAGTATTGATTGAATGTTAAGTACTGAAACGACAACTAAACTGATTAAAGAATATCAACGTTCCTCTAGTGATACAGGTTCAACTGAAGTACAAGTGGCTCTATTAACAGCCAATATTACTAGTCTTTCCGAACATTTTAAAGTTCACAAAAAAGATCATCATTCTCGTCGTGGTTTGATTAGAATGGTAAACAGGCGACGGAGTTTGCTTTCTTATTTGAAAAAGAAAGAGCTGGGTAGGTATCAAAATGTGATTGCCAAATTAGGGCTACGCCATTAATTTTAATTATTAATGGTTAATTGTTAATGCTTAATGTTTGTCGATAAACGCCATCAATTTTTTGAAAAATAGTATTTTTTGCACACCAACATAATGGTGAAAGTGTTCATAAGTAGAATTAATCATTAACCATTTACCATTAACCATTGATAACTGATAACTGATAACTGAATATGACTCCTCATAAGAAAACATTTCAATACGGTCAACACAGCATTACCATTGAAACAGGTGAAATTGCCCGTCAAGCTGACGGTGCGGTCATCGTCAGTATGGGAGATACGGTGGTATTAGTCACTGTCGTTGGTAGCCAGTTTGCTCCCCAGGAAAAAGATTTTTTTCCTCTCACAGTGGATTATCAAGAACGTACTTATGCTGCGGGTAAGATTCCAGGTAGCTTTTTCAAACGGGAAGGTCGTCCCACCGAAAAAGAAACTTTGACATCACGATTGATTGATCGTCCGTTGCGCCCACTGTTTCCTGACGGTTTTAACCATGAAGTGCAAGTCGTTGCTACTGTCATGTCTTTGGATCCAGACATTAATCCTGATATCCCCGCCTTGATTGGTTCAGCGGCAGCGGTGGCTATTTCTGGTCTACCTTTTAATGGCTTTTTAGGGGCGGCACGAGTTGGTTATATTAATGAAGAATATGTACTCAATCCGACTTTTGAACAATTGGATAGCTCTGAATTAGAGCTCGTTGTGGCAGGTACTCAAACTGCTGTGCTGATGGTTGAATCTGAAGCTAAGGAACTCAGTGAAGAAACCATGTTGGGTGCGGTGTTGTTTGGACACCAACAAATGCAAGTGGTTATTAATGCCATCCAAGAATTAGCCACGATAGTGGCAAAACCAATGTGGGACTGGCAACCTAAATTGGTAGATGAAAAACTCACTCAACGAGTTACTGAGTTAGCTTCACACCGTTTACGTGAAGCATATCAAATTCGTGATAAATTGGTCCGCCGTGATGCTTTAGAGGAGATTCGTCAAGAAATCACCGTTGAGCTATCTAATTTAGAAGATTCAGGCTGGACCGAAAAGCAAGTGATTAATATCATAGAAAAGCTTGAAAAAAACATTGTGCGAGGTAATATTATTGCTGGAACCCCTCGCATTGATGGACGTGACAATCAATCCGTTCGTTCCATTACTATCCGCACTGGCGTATTACCCCGTACTCATGGTTCTGCCCTATTTACCCGCGGTGAAACCCAAGCTTTAGTTATTACGACTTTAGGCACAGAGCGTGATGCTCAAATCGTTGACGCATTGGAAGGAGAGTATAAAGAAGGTTTTATGCTACATTACAACTTTCCACCTTACTGTGTCGGTGAAATTGGGCGAATAGGTACCCCTAAACGCCGTGAAATCGGACATGGACGTTTGGCACGGCGTGGTGTACAGGCTGTCATGCCAAACCAGGAGACTTTTCCTTACTCAGTACGTTTAGTGTCAGAGATTACTGAGTCCAATGGCTCTAGTTCCATGGCGAGTGTCTGCGGTGCGAGTCTCGCTTTGATGGATGCGGCGGTACCGATTAAAGCCCCGATTGCTGGGATTGCTATGGGACTTATCAAAGAAGAGGATAAATTTGTTGTCCTTTCTGACATTATGGGCGATGAAGATCATCTTGGTGATATGGATTTTAAAGTGGCTGGGACAACTCACGGTATTACTGCTTTGCAAATGGACATCAAAATTGATGGCATTACCCGTGAAATTATGGAAACTGCCCTGGAGCAAGCCAAAAATGGTCGTTTACATATTTTAACGGTTATGTGTAAAGTGCTTGCTAAACCCCGTCGTGAAATGTCAACACACGCACCGCGCATTGTGACTTTCAAAATTAAACCCGACAAAATCCGTGAAGTCATTGGTAAAGGTGGCTCCACTATTCGTACTATTACCGAAGAAACGGGGACCAGTATAGACATTAGCGATGATGGGGTGATAAAAATTGCCTCTGTTGATATGATGGCTGGCGAAGAAGCTCGCCGTCAGATTGAACTGATTACCGCTGAAGTTGAGGTGGGTAAAATTTATGAAGGTAAAGTGGTCAAATTAATGGAATTTGGTGCCTTCGTAACCATTCTTCCAGGAAGAGATGGCTTAGTTCATATCTCACAAATTTGTGCAGAACGAGTTGAAAAAGTCACTGATAAGTTAAAAGAAGGTGAAACCGTCAAAGTCAAAGTTCTTGAAATAGATAAACAAGGGCGGATTCGCTTAAGCATGAAAGCAATTGTTAATGATTAATGGTTAGGGACTTCCAAATAAATAACATACCCAACTTCAAATGTCGTTCTAAAAAACCCGTTTTTTTATAAGAAAACGAGAATTTTCTATAGATGTTTAGAAAAATAATTTCTCGATCAAACCTGCTATGTTTTGGAAACCTAGCAGGTTTTGTGAAGTTATTTATGTGAAAAACTATAGATGTTCAGAAAAATAATTTCATACACATAAGGGCAACCCGTAAGTTGCGCCCCTATATGAATTATAAGTATTTGATTTAGCTCATTTTATTTTTTAATCGAAAAAATGTACGGTAGTGAAACCATAAAGGTGTGCAGCCTACATAATATAAAGTTTCGTAGTGGTAATCCATTGTGATTACCCTAAAATTGTCGACGTTATTTCAGGCACGTTCCTTAGTGACAATTCTGGAACTGGCTTACCAAAATGATTTTGGGTAGTTACAGAATTTATGGCTGGATGTAATTGAGGGAGGATTAAGCAATTATTTAGATATTTTCTTAAAAAATATAAGGAACTATATGTATCAAACGAAACACAATGAACAGATTACAACTGCTTTGCTACTGGCTGCCGGCATTGGACACCGTTTATTGCCTTTAACCAATAATATGCCTAAATGCCTAACGAAAGTTAATGATAAGGAAATCTTAGCTCACTTAGTCCATAGTCTTCACCTATATAATTTTCGACGTTTAATTGTGGTTGTAGGCTATTTGGAACAAAGTATCCGAAAATTCCTGGATAGGATAGCAGGAAACCTTACTATTGAGTACATTGTCAGTCCAAAGTACAGAACGACCAATAATATCTATTCGCTTTGGATGGCACGGAATGAAATTCACTCCCCCTTTTTGTTGTTTGAAAGCGACTTGGTTTTTGCTCCCGCCCTGCTGAAAAATATGCTTTATCCAGATAGAATGGCTATTTCGCATATTTTGCCATGGATGAATGGTACAACCATTACTACTAACCCTGATCTACCACACAATGTAATTGCGTTTAATCTTAATTCTCTCTCAACCAATACGCACGATATTACCTACAAAACTGTCAATATTTACAGTTTTTCACGCCAAACTTGGAAACGGGTTGCTAAACGCTTAGATAACTTTATTTCTGCTGGAAAGGTAAATGACTATTATGAAACCGTTTTTGCGGAAATGATCGCTGATGGCAGTCTAAATTTTCAAAGTATTTTGTTTGCGAAGGAACGTTGGTATGAAATTGACACCGTGGAAGACTTGCATGCGTGTGAGCGGATGTTTTTAAACCAAATGTTGCCCAAGATAAAGCCAAAAAGTCACGCAGTCCAATGAAACAACAAGCATCGAACAAGGTAAGTTATACCAAAATCAATCACTATTGGCAAAACGCTACTCCATCTATTTTGGGTCCCTACATGATGGATGGATTGGGTTTTCCTGCCAGTGCTGGACAATTTCGTTTCCAAGCAGAATGCAAAATTGTCAAGAAACTTTTGCAAGATCAGGGGATAAATTATAACACTTTGTTAGATTTAGGTTGCGGCATTGGTTATTGGACAGAATATTTTGCTCGACAATTTACCAAAGTTACGGCGGTAGAAGCAAGTCCTCCTTTGTTTGAAGCTATGGTGCAACGCTGTTCCACATATCCAAACGTGAATTCGGTGCAAGGCGATGTTCTTTTGTTTGAGCCTTTAGAGAAGTATTCTATGGTTTTTTTAGGTGGGATGCTTATGTACCTTAATGAACACGATGTTATTGCTCTATTATGCAGACTTATTCCATTTCTGGAAAAAGGCGGGATTATCTTATGCCGTGAAACGACTGTGCGTGATGGAACCGTTATCAGAGAGGGTACATACCAAGCTGTCTATCGTTCAATACCAACCTACATGAATATTTTTGAGAAATGTCATCTAAAACTGATTAAAACGGAAAGCAATTTGCCATACAATCTTTTGCAGATGGGTTGTGAATCCATGGAAAAATGGCAAAAAATCACTCCTAAACCGTTGCAAGCCATTCCAATTATTGGGCGACTGATCTATTGGGGTTTAAGACTTTGTAATCCTTGGATTATCCGTGTTCCTGCGGTTTTCAATTCCACTTTTCCTGAGTTGACCAATCACTTTTTCTTACTTCGTGCAAGCAACAATTGATAGGAAGCCCAGCATATAGCAAAACCTACCCACAAAATATAGTTTTGTGGGTAGTGATGCAATATGAGTGATGGAATCCAAACTTTAGTTTGGCTATTCCAAGATAAATCTTGGAGTCAGTCACTCTCTTTGCAAGACGACCAAAGAAAGCAAGTTTCGAGGTTCAAGTTTTTTTATCGAAAAAACTTGAATTGAAAAAACGTTGCTGGATCACCACTACTTATTTGGACACTACCACATCATAAACCGAAATCTTAAATGTCACAAAATAATTATAAGACTCAATCTGAAAAATACGATTTCCTCTCTGGTCAACACGGTGGTTATTATCGGCATAATTTTATAGATCATGCCTATCTTTATAATCTTTATTTTCCGCCAGAGGCTGTTTTTACAAATTTTAAAGATCAAATTCACGATCTTGTCCTAAATTATCCGGTGGCACAAGCTGCCCTTGCAAAGCTTATTGGCAAAATAATTGACCAACCCGCTACAAGAATTGTTGTGGGAAACGGCGCTTCAGAGTTAATAAAAATAGTATCCTGTCACATATCCGGCAAGTTAATCGTCCCAGTACCTTCTTTCAATGAATATGCCAATGCGGCACCTTCAGGCCAAGTCATTGAGTTTCCTCTTGAATTTCCATCCTTCCAGTTGGATGTCGATAAATTTGCGGCGGTTGCTACAAGAGTAAAAGCGAATGTTGCTGTTGTGGTAACGCCTAACAACCCAACATCTATGTTAATTCCCAAGCCCGATCTCATTCGGCTTGCAAAAAAACTTGAAACTCATGATTGCATGCTGATTATTGATGAATCATTTTTAGATTTTGCCGAGAATCCTGAGCAAATAAGCCTCGAACCAGAAATCGAAAATTATCCGAATGTGGCTATTTTTAAAAGCATGAGCAAAGCCTACGGTATCTGTGGGCTTAGGATTGGTTATATGCTGACTGCAAATTCAAAATTTGCTGAAGCTGTGCGAAACGGCGTGCATATTTGGAATGTTAACGGATTTGCAGAAGAGTTTCTACGACTTTTACCCGCTTACAAACAGGAATTTATTGAAAGTTGTAAACAAGTTCGAGTCGATAGGGACAGTCTGTATAAAAAACTTGCTGGTATAGAAGGTATGACTGTTTTCAAACCGGATGCCAATTTTATTTTCTGTCGCCTGCCCGATTATGTGCAAAGTGCTCCTGAAATTACGAAAAAATTATTTACTGAATATAATATGTATATAAAGGATTGTGTGGGTAAAACTCAACCGGATTCTGATCGTTATCTTCGGATTGCCAGCCGTACCGAAGCAGAGAATTGTCAATTAGTTGCAGCATTAATTGATATAATGGACTTAAAAACCGTAGAGGCATAAAATGAAAAATCCCAAACCTCAACAACCCACAATGCTTTCTTTTGCTAGGGATCTTCCCAATATCTGTTCGCTTGCCGGCTTGTTATGTGCAATGCTTGGTATTTACTATGCTATTTTGGGTCATTTTCCAGCGGCGATAATTGGAGTTCTGTGGGCGGTTGTATTTGACTGGGCTGACGGAATCATTGCTCGCCAAATGACGGGGCGAACCGATCTGCATCGAGCTTTTGGGGGCCAACTTGATTCGCTGATAGATATTGTCAGTTTTGGAGTATTCCCTGCTATTTTTCTTTTAAGCTATGGTAAGTTCAGTCTGTGGTTCCTACCGGGAGCATTTCTTATTGTTGCCGCATGCGCTATACGATTGAGTTATTTCAATATTTTTGGGTTGGTTGACAGCAAATCCTACATGGGGATGGCAGTAGACAACAACGGAATTATTCTTGCTTTTGTGTTTTTATTTGAAGGTTTTTTTAATCACGCCGTTTTTTCAATAATCCTTTATACACTGTTGATAGTAATTGCGGCATTAAATTTAGCCCCTATACGTCTACCTAAATTTGCCGGAAAATGGTTTTATGTTCTTATAATCTACACCTTGGTATTGACAGTTATCTACGGTTGGATACATTATACTGCTAACGGTTGAGTTTTATACCATTAATTCACGCCCATTCTCTTCTTAATATCTTCGCTACGTTGTTTGATAACGTCGCGCGCCTCTCCTGCCAACCATCGTTTTTCAATTTCCCAATATTCAGGTGTTCTTTTTTCGTTTAATACTGAGTTTGCAGCCAATGTGATGAGAATGGCTTGCGCTTTTTGAGTTTGGATAGACTCCTTGGAAAGCGCAGCCCAATCAATAATTGTATCTAAGGTATTACCTTTGGTATCCTTCAGATAAGGCTCATAAAATAGCCGTTCATCTATAGAAAATGAGTGTATCGTTTTACCATCATATTTATCAATCACTTCAATGGTTTCAACCGAACGGTAAATGACTGCTAGTAAGCTATATTCACCACTGCTTTCATCAATATTAGTTAAAATATAATGTTCACTATCTGAAATACCATATTGCTTTAAAACTTGTTGAAAAAATTGGGTTGCTTGTTTCATATTGAAAAAAACAACGCCTGTATTACCACTTTGAGGTACCTCAGAAAGATGTTTACCATAAGCCGATTCATAAGTGTTATCTAATGTAATATCGGCTTGTGCGTTAACCAATCCTTGGTTAATTGTTTGTAGTTGTGTGGAAAGATAATAGGGAAGTGAGGCAATACCCTCCAGTAATCCAGCGGCAATTTGAATAGGAGAAAGCAATAAATACCCTAAGCCTCCTAAAGCCGTGGAAAAACCATGTTGTACACTTGGGCCTTCTTTTTGGGGGGTAGCACAACCCAAAATAAGACACAAACACAATAAGACACAAAATAATTTTTTCATGATTAACAATTCCCAATTTCCAATTCCCAATTTAGAAATCCTCCCATTCACTGTCTTGTTGGAAATGGGGTTTTGAAGGTTTAACGGGTTTCAGGCTAGATTGAATAACCGGGCGATTGATAGGAGGTTTTTTCTGATTGTCTTGAGGTAATGGCATCTCACCTACATTGAAAAACGCTACTTGCCCTTTAAAACTTTGTGCTTGTTCCTTCATAGCACTGCTTGCCGTCGCTGCCGCTTCAACCAAATAAGCATTTTTTTGCGTCATTTCATCCATTTGGGCAACCGCTCTATTAATTTGCTGGAGACCCAAAGATTGTTCCTGACTGGCGGCGGCGATTTCGGTAATAATTTCGCTGACTTTTTTCGCCGCAAAAACAATTTCCTTTAAGGTTTCCTCCGATTTACTCGCAAGCTTCGTGCCTTCTTCCACTTTAGCAACGCTCTCTTTTATTAATCCCTTAATTTCCTTTGCAGCCGCAGCACTGCGTTGAGCAAGATTACGTACTTCGGTCGCCACAACAGCAAAACCTCGTCCTTGTTCACCTGCACGGGCTGCTTCAACGGCTGCATTCAGGGCTAACAGATTGGTTTGGAACGCAATTTCATCAATGACTCCAATAATGTCTGTCATTTTTTGACTACTGCGGCTAATTTCTGTTATAGCTTGTATGCCAGCACCAATTACTTCCCCCCCTTGTTCAGCCCGATTTTGAGCCTCGAAAGCCACTTGTTTAGCTTGTTGTGCATTCTCCGTATTTTGCTGTACCGTGCTAGTCATTTGTTCCATACTCGCGGCGGTTTCTTCTAAAGAAGCTGCTTGCGCTTTGGTGCGTTGACTGAGAGTCATATTACCTTGGGATATTTCCTCAGCAGCATCATTAAGTACCCTTGCCGTTAGCAGTATCGCTGTCATAATATCGGTTAATTTATCTACCGTTGAATTAATATCATTTTTTAATTGCTCAAAAGTACCGACATACTGATTTTCAATCTGTTGAGTCAAATCACCCTCAGCTAGAGCGGCGATGATATGGATAATGTCTTCAATCGCCTGTTGATTGAAATCCATAATTTGATTAATACCATCACTAAAGGTTTTGAAAAATCCAATTTTTTCCGCCAGATCAATACGCTGTTGAAAATCGCCTTGAGAGGCGGCTTTAAGCACTCGATTAATTTCTTGCTCAGTGGCGATTTCAACTGTGCGATTATGAAATTCAATCACCATACCCAAACGTTCACCGTTAGCATTAATAACCGGGGTAATGATATGATCAAGTTTTAAGTTGCCTATCGTTACCTTTGTATGGTGACTAGTCACTAGTTTTTGGAGAAGTGGGTTTTGATGACCCCTTATTTTATGGAACAAGTCAAAATTGGCACCCAATAAGTGATTAGCATCAAAATGAGGAATGAGCTTGCGAATTTCCTCTTCTTGCGTTTTAAATAAATGTTGCGCTGCCTCATTCAGGTAAATAATATCGTAATCCTTATTGGTAATCAAAATATTGGTCGTTGCCTTATCCAACGCACGGTTGATACGTAAAGCTTCTTCAACCACCCGTTTTTCATCCTCAATACGTTCACGTAACTGGGTTTGCATACGGTCAAAGGCATAGCTAAGTTGTCCTGTTTCATCTTTGTGCTCAATATCAATTTGATTATTCAAATTGCCTGTGGCAATCTGATTGGCAACCCATACGGCTTGACTCAGATGTTTGGTGGTATCTGTCAAAATAATGACGAAAAACAAGATGGCGAAGCCGATAACAATTACTATTGTCGTTATCAAGGTGAAAACATCAGCATAAGCTGTTTTATAATTTCTTTCCGCCTGGACATATAAATCGTGTGCGAGTTTATCTCCCGCTTTTTTGAACAAGTCAATTTTACCTGTTTGCATTTTAAACCAATATTCAGGTTCAACTTTATCTTGCAATTGACCATTATGAGTTTCGGCGGTGTAAACCATTTCACGCATTTTTGTCGTTTGTTCGATAAATTGATTGGATGATAACTGGGTTGTTATAAATCCTCTTTGTTCATCACTCAGATAAAGCATGACATCGTGATTCAAATAGGCTTCTTGTACTGTGACGAGTTCAATAAATTGTTGAAATTGTTCAGGTTCAAGCGTATTTTGACTAAATATGGCTGATAATAAAGCACGCTCTAATCCGGCTTTTTCCTTAGCTTCTAAGAAATTAATATAAGCCAGTTTGAGTGGAAAAACATCTTTATGCTCATTATAATGAGTCGATTGTATGAGGAATTGAAATAAAGCTTGATTAATTTCAGTATAACGTTTCACCGCTTCAGGTTGTTGGATAGCCAATGCTGTGACTTTGGCACGGATAGAAGTTATATGAGCCAACATTTTTAATACGTTTTCTATTTTCGTGTTAAATTCAAGCTCCGATTTGCGGATATTGCATTTTTGCCAAAAATGCTTTAATGCGGTGACAGATTCATCTGTTTGCATAAGATACTGGGATAACTCATCAGAAAATTTTTGGCCTTGGTTCTTCAAAAATAAGCTACTTGCCCCCCGTTCCAATTGGATGGCATGAACGACATGACTGAGATTAATTGACAATTGCGTAAATTCTGCCAATCCGGCCATATCTCTAGCTGTTTGCGCTTTTTCAATCATCAGACTGAGGGAAAAATATAATAAACCGACGAGGGGAAAAACGAGTATGAGGGCTAATTTATATTTGATTTTCAAATTAGTAATAAATAACATATCAGTTATCAGTGATCAGTTATCAGTTATCAATTATTCAGTGGTTATACTGAATGTACTCAAAATCGGGGAAAATGGTGTGCCAGAATGCCCAAACTAGTATAGAAATCCGATTTTTTTCAAAAATCGGATTTCTTATTCTTGATTTAAAAAAATGGTATGCACTTTAATTAGAAAGCAAATTTTTTAAAAAACTTGCTTTATTTATCAGTATACATTCCTTATGACTTAATTATTGAGAAAGACTTTCAACAATCGCTAATTCAGCTGAATTAAGTAAACGATCCAAATCTAACACGATTACCATTTTTTCATCTACCGTCGCTAAACCTCTCACAAATTCGGTGTTGATCACACTACCAAAATTCGGAGGGGGTTTAATTTCATTTTCCGCGACATCATAAACATCTGACACCGCATCAACTACAATACCCATGATGCGTTCTTTAGCATCCTGAGATAGCACTTTGACAACGATGACAACCGTCATAGCTCCATATTCTTGACATGGAAGATTAAAGCGCAAGCGTAAGTCGATAATAGGTACGATTGTACCTCGTAAATTAATCACTCCACAAATATACTTAGGTGTATTGGGTATCGTAGTGACTTGGCTCCAACCTTTTATTTCTTGTACACGCAAAATATCTACCGCATATTCTTCTTTGGTTAAAAAAAAAGTCAAATATTTATCCGCAGTTTGGGTAGTATCACTATTCATAACAAGCTGTCCATAAAAGTAGTAGAGTGGGAAGCCTGGGTTTTTGTTTTAGCATGAAAAAGTTGAATTAATTCAGCAACGTCTAAAATTAAAGCGACGCTACCGTCGCCTAAAATGGTTGCAGCAGAAATGCCTGGTATTTTTTTATAATTGTTTTCTAAACTTTTAATCACTATTTGCTGTTGGGAAAGTAGTTCATCAACAAATAATCCCATTTTTTGATTTTCACCTTCAACAATCACTAATATGCCTTGAGCTAATTGAGTCGTGTTGGGAGTAATACCAAATAAATCATACAAACGTAAAATAGGAATATATTCATCGCGTAACCTATAAACCTCAGCCAAGCCGGTATAAGAATTAACTAATTTCGGTTTAACACGCAGTGATTCAATAATAGATAATAAGGATAAAATATAAATTTCTTTCCCAACACGTACCAATTGCCCATCTAAAATGGCTAAAGTTAGGGGTAGTCGGATGCGAAAAGTTGAACCTTGCCCAGGTTTAGATTGAATTTCAATCGTACCGCCTAAGGCACGAATATTACGGCGCACTACATCCATACCGACACCGCGCCCTGATAAATCACTGACTTGTGCTACGGTAGTAAAGCCTGGATGAAAAATAAAATCGTATAATTGCTCTTTGCTTGGATGATCATCCTGATTTAATAAACCTTGCCCTATTGCTTTAGCGCGGATTTTTTTCAAGTCAAAACCGGCACCATCATCACTGATTTGAATAATAATATTACCCCCTTGGTGAAAAGCATGCAGGTGCAAAGTTCCCGTTTCAGATTTTCCGACAGCTTGACGCATGGCTGGGGTTTCAATGCCATGATCCAAGGCATTACGCACTAAATGTACGAGTGGATCACTCATTTTTTCTAATACCGTTTTATCCAGCTCGGTATGTTCACCTGATAATTTTAATTCAACTTTTTTGTTTAATTGTAAACTCAAATTGTGAACGAGGCGTGGAAAACGATTAAATGAAAAACTGATTGGTAACATGCGAATACGCATGACACTTTCTTGCAATTCGCGGCTATTACGTTCTAACTGCGATAAGCCATCACGTAATTGTTCCGTCTGCGAACTATTAAAATTATTTCCAATTTGTTCCAACATGGATTGGGTAATCACTAATTCCCCTACCATGTTAATTAAATCATCAATTTTATCAATGCTAACACGGATAGAATTAGCTTCAGTCGCGTGATGAGTGACATTATGAGTTAAAACGGTGTGTTTAGGTGGCGGCTCGGTTTTGACAGAAGAAATTTCCCCTTTTTCTAGGGCGGATTCATCATTTTTTTCTAAAGGGGGAACGGATTTGTCATTTTTATCAACAGCTGGTACGGCTTCCTTCCCATTTTGCAAAGAAGAGACGGTTTCCCCCAAAGGCTGGGTAGGGGGAATTAAAGGTGTAATATCTAATTGACACTCATCTTCAACCCATTCAAAAACATCATCAATAAGCGCACGCTCAACATCAGCATATAGAGTCAGTTCCCAACTTAAATAACAAGCTTGCACATCCAGATCAGGAAAAGCAGGCACTTGGCTAGTATCAACTTTAACGGTTAACTTCCCTAAGCAAGCTAATTCATCAAACAGGTTAATTGGATCATTACCTGTTTTCAGCATAGACAAATCGGGTTTAAACACGATATGCCATCCTTTATCCACCACAGAGGGTAAAAAATCTTCTTCTGTATGGGATGGTTCTTCCTCGTTAGGGTGGGGTGTCGTTATTTCAGTGGGAGAACTGGCTGCTTGAATAACAGGAGCTTTTTCCAACGGTGCCTTTAAAATTTCTTGTAAATCATCTTGGCAGACTTGTACTTCTTGAACATCATAATCGCTATTCCCTTTTAGTGCGGATACCATCATTCGCAAAGCATCCACAGAGCGTAGCAATAAATCAATCAGCGATTGCGTGATGATACGTTCCCCATGACGCAAATCATCAAGCAAGGTTTCCATGATATGTGAAAAGCTAATGATGTGTTCAAAGTCAAAAATGCCAGCCCCTCCTTTAATTGAATGAGCACCACGAAAAATACTGTTGATGAGTTCATCATCAACATTTCCGTTTTCCAAATCAAGTAAATTCGATTCCATCCGATCAAGATTGTCAAAGCTTTCTTCAAAAAAGAGTTCACGAATTTCGTTTAAATTGACTGGCATAGATCGATCCTTTCGCTTATTTTTTACCTTAATGAATTTTATAAATTTTTGATTTTACGCTAAATTTCAATTATTGGCTAATCGGCAACAAATACTATTTTTTATCAAGCTATAGATGTTCAGAAAAATAATTTTTTGATCAAACCTGCCATGTTTTGGAAACATGGCAGGTTTTGTGAAGTTATTTATGTGAAAAACTATTGATTTTTAAGTAAAAATAGTGCTTTGCCCAGAATGTGATATTTTATCTCTTTTAATTCATGACACGTTAAAAAATAAGCGAAAGTCAAGTACGGATAGCTAACTACCTCAATACTTTTCTAATCGCCACTATTAATTGATCGGGGTTAAATGGTTTGACAATCCATCCCGTTGCACCTGCCACCTTAGCGGCTTTCTTGGTTTCACCATCTGGTTCAGTTGTGATTAATAAAATAGGTATAAACTGATATTTAGGTAAGGTACGTAATTCACGCACTAAAGATAAACCATCCATTTTTGGCATATTCACATCAGTGATAATTAAGTCGAATTGATGACTTTTTACCAACTCCAATGCTTGTAAACCATGATGTGCTTCAATAACCTCATAGTCATAAGTCGTCAAAATTAATTTCAGCATTTGCCGTATAGCAACTGAATCGTCGCAAATTAAAATATTATAAGCCATGGTTTTTTATACGACTTAATGTGTAGGGGTTAAGGTATAAATGGTTAATGGTTAATTGTTAATTAAAAATAATAAAATAATAAGTAAATGATAATTTCAAGTTTTTAATTCACAATGAACCTAACGGTTACTGCGTTTCACAATTCACAATTTTTCCATAGTCTTGTATTTCCCCTACAAAAACCTTGCCAAAATATTGAGTGAAATGACTAAAGCTTGGAAATTCAAACGTTATTGTACTGCTAAATATAAAAGTCGCATTGCCTGATAAAAAAACCGAGTATTTATGTTGATGATTAACTGTCGGTTGGCAGCGCACTAAACCACCCTGATTGTATACATTAATCACTGTTCCAAAAGGAAAATGCCCTAATAAGCAAGATACCAATGAAGAAGCAGACATGCCGCTACCACAGGAGTTAGTTAAACCAACGCCCCTTTCATAAGTTCTCACGTAAATAGATGAATTGTCAACGATTTTGCAAAAATTGACATTCACTCCCTCCGGAAAAAGGGCTTTTAGCTGATTTGATTTTTTGCCTATTGGTTCAAGTTCAGCATCAGAAATATTATCTACTATTGATACAATATGCGGATTGGGCATACTCACCGCCGTGAAAGTATTATGAGTAGATAATAACGGGAGTGGCTTATCAATCAAAGATTGTTCGTTATACACTATTGGAATATCGGATGTATTCAATGAAATGGTATTTAACTCCGCCTGATAGGTTTCTATTCCTTTATAAATATCATTATCTTTAACAACCTGGGATAAACCTTTTAGGGTTTCAATTAAAACGGAGTCAGTCGCAAGCTGTTCACAAGCAAATCTGCCTAAACATCTTAAACCGTTACCACACATTGAAGCTTCAGAACCATCAGGGTTAAACATTCTCATTTTGCCATTAGCCTTTTCGCTATTTTGAAAAAAAAGAATGCCATCGGCACCCAGTACCCCCTTTCTATCGCATAAAAACTTTGATAAACTAACCCGTTGTTCTTCTGAAAACAAAATGCCCTCATATTCATTAATTAGTATAAAATCGTTTCCGGAACCATGACACTTAAGTATTGGTAATTTCATTAAATAGTTTCCTTAATCTTTAGTATAGTTAATAAGTTGAATACCACAATAGGTTTCATTTGCACAGCATATAGCTATTGATTATAATATAAAATTTCAGTGTTATACTTAATGTTTAGTGAATAATTTATTGTAACAACTACAGTTCTCTAATTTCTACTCAAAAATAAGGATACTATGTATAAAAAAATATTGATTTTATTAAGCCTGCTAAGTGGTTTGCTGTTAAGTGGTTGTAGCAAAAACGAGGATATTGGCTCCTACCCTGCCATGTCCACTCCAGAAGGAATTGCTGTTAAAGAAGAAGGGGTTAAAATAGCACCTTCTCCTAGTTTTATTAATGACTTGGCACCGCTTCCGCCTAGTGAACCGGCAGATCGTGAAAACTATGCTCATTTTAAAGATAATCCGATCAAACAGGTTCGCTCCCATCCCGTTTCAACTTTTAGCATTGATGTTGATACAGGTGCTTATGCTAATGTACGGCGTATGATTAATAGTGGACACTTGCCTCCACATGATGCGGTGCGTGTTGAAGAAATGATCAACTATTTTACCTACGACTATCCCCTACCAGATAGTCTTGAGCCGCCTTTCAAAGTGACGACTGAAATAGCACCAACCCCTTGGAATCAAAAAACTCACTTGCTACACATTGGCATTAAAGGGTATGACATTCCTAAAGATAAATTACCCCCAGTGAATTTAGTGTTTTTAGTGGATGTATCCGGCTCAATGCAAAGTCCGGATAAATTGGATTTGCTCAAATCAGCTCTGAAATTGCTCTGCCAACATCTTACTAATAAAGATAAAGTTTCCTTAGTCGTCTATGCTGGAGCGGCGGGTATCGTATTGGAACCCACACCAGGCAATCAAGTTGCTCAAATAAAAGCTGCTTTAGATCGTTTAACAGCAGGTGGTTCAACTCATGGCAGTGCTGGGATACAATTAGCTTATGCTACCGCCGAACAGGCTTTTATCAAAGATGGCATTAACCGGATATTGTTGGCAACGGATGGAGATTTTAATGTTGGTACAGTTAATTTTGAGGCACTGAAAAATCTTATTGAAAAAAAACGCAAGACGGGAATTTCTTTAACGACACTCGGTTTTGGCACCGGCAATTATAATGATCAATTGATGGAACAAATCGCTGACGCGGGTAATGGTAACTATGCTTATATTGACACGCTGAATGAAGCGCAAAAAGTGCTTGTCGATGAAATGTCTTCCACGCTCCAAATCATTGCTAAAGATGTTAAAATTCAAATTGAATTTAATTCAACAATTGTGGCAGAATATCGTTTGATTGGTTACGAAAACCGTTTATTAAGGCGTGAAGATTTCAGCAATGATAAAGTCGATGCTGGCGAAATCGGCGCGGGGCATACCGTTACCGCCCTCTATGAAATCGCCTTAGTCGGCAGTGATGGTGAACGGTTAGAAAAGCTGCGCTATGGCAATAATAAAACGGTGTCTTCAGGACAACTTAGTTCTGAGTTAGCCTTTTTGCGCATACGTTACAAAGCACCTGATGGTGATACGAGTAAACTGCTAGAATGGCCTATTATGCGTCAAGATATGCTTGAAAATGTAGAGCAGACCAGTGAACGTTTTCGTTTCTCCGCGGCGGTCGCCGCCTTTGGTCAACAATTGCGAGGTGGCACGTATCTTGACAAATTTTCTTATGATGATATTTTAAGCTTAGCGCGGGGTGCGCGGGGGCAAGATGCGTTTGGTTATCGTGGCGAATTTATTAAATTGGTTAACTTGACTCAGTCTTTGTGATAAAAATCCAACTTTAAATTAACAATACCTTCGCCAACTCAAAAAATTTACCGTAAGTTATTAATTTTACGTGTTCCTGTCATTCCGAACGAATGTGATGAATATTAATAAATTCAGCATGTTATAGACTTATAGTGAAACTCGAAATTTCGTTACCGAAGTTAAATGACAACGATTTGGCGAAGGTATTGATTTAAAGGAAAGTATTAAATATGTATAGATTTTCATATAAATCACTTCACAAATTTTAAATATTATCGTTTATTTTTAAATAAGTTATAAATATGCAAACGTGAATTTATTTATATGAAATTCTATATGCAAAAGTCTTTTCGAGGGTGGGTTGTTTTTTTGTAACCCACCAGTTCTAGCAAGCAATGGTGGGCAAGAAAACCCCCTTGCCCACCCTACAAAATGTTAAGGCAACTCGAAAAAAATAATATACCAGGGTAACCTTTAGTCTTGTCTACAATCATCAAGGGTTTGTGGTTGCCCATGATGGGTATTTTATTTTTGGCGAGTTACCTAATAAACTTTTGCGTACCTACTTAGGTGATTTCTTTAAAATAATATACAAGTGTTAAAGAAATACTATTTTTTCAAAAATTTTTTCTTATCAACAAGATATTGAACATTATAAAAAATCTGAGTTTTGTCGTCAAAACTGGGCTTGAGAAATCCGATTTTTTCCAAAAATTGGATTTCTAATAAGTTAAGAATCATCTTAACTACTACAATTTTGGGAAATAATAGTATTTCTAAGGCGAAAAATTATTGTATATTATCAGGCTTTCAACTTTGAATTTTGGTGAATCAAATGAAAAAAATTGTTTTTTTTCTGATTATGACTTTATTCTACTCAGTATCTTGTTTTGCGGGAAAAAGGTTCACTCTTGTAACCGTCGATTTTCCGCCTTATTATGGCGAAAATTTGCCAGAACAAGGTTGGGTTTCTGAGGTTGTGAGAACGGCTTTAGAAAGTCAAGGTTATGAAGTTGAAATCAAATTTATGTCCTGGGTTAAAGCCGTTGCAGACACAAAACAGGGCTACTATGACGCATTACTGGGTGCTTATCGCACGCCAGAAAGGGCAGATTTATATTATTTTTCAGTACCTATCGCACAAGCTCGCACAGGTTTTTTTAAAAGAAAAGAAGTCGATATTTCATTCAAAGAGCTAGACGAACTCAAAGGTTATAAAATTGGCGTTGTTAAAGGCTATGCTACCAGTAAGGAGTTTGATTTATCCGATTCTCTTAATAAAATTGAGGTTCAAAATTTGGATGATGGCTTGATAAAGCTCAAAAACCGGGAAATTGATTTGATGGCTGACAGTCGAGCAGTGGGCAAGTATCATTTGAAACTTTTAGAAAAAAAGAAACCAGGCATTGGTCAAGAGATTGAGTTTATCATGCCAGTTTTAGCCATGAATAAGCTCTATGTTGCCGTCTCTAAAAAAACCACTAACGCTTATCGGAAACTGATCGATTTTAATCAGGGCTTGAGGAAAATTTATATGAATGGCTCTTTTAGAAAAATAAAGGCTAAACATAAAAAGCACATTCAATAATGGAGTCCAAAGCTTTCCGTAGCAAAGCTTTGGGTTCCAACACATTCTTTACTTATTTGAATAGCGCTTTTACCCGCTCTTCCAAATCAATAATATTGCGTCTGATAACGATTGAAGAACAGCTATTGCGTTCATCATGACACAAACCTTGAACGAGCAGATTGAGGTGTTCTATATACGCCTTATTTAAAGCTGCTTTACCTTCCTCATAAACGAGGGGAATAGCGGGTTGAAGCACGGCAAGCTGAGTAAAAAATTGATTGGTTATATTAAAACACTGTGTTAAATAGGCTTCTAAATCAATAAAATCCACTTCCGTTGCCCCTTGAATATCAGCCAACGTATAAGCCATAAAATCTATAGGGGTTCTATCTGTTACAAAGGAGCCTTTTTCGGCTTGCCATAAGGTGATAGTGGCTTCTATAACACGGTGTTGAATCCAAAGGCGCGTTTTAAAATCCATTGGGAGACCAGGGTGTAAGCCATGTTTTTCAAAAACTTGACGAGTGCTGGTTTGAACGAAAGGAATTCTTTTATAGGTAGCAATGGCTTTGGCTAAGGTTGTTTTCCCTGTGCGGTGGCTGCCACAGATGCCTATTCTATAGATTTTCATGTATATTGCTAATGATTGAATTTGTCGCTTTAACCACGACATGCGGCACAGCTTGGATATTTTTTACATTGACTTTGATAACGTGAAGACTTGCCCTTAAGTTGATATTCAATGACAGCACACGCATGTTCTTTATAAGTCGCGGAAAAATAGTGATGACCTTGATTACCTTTAGCAACAAAAAACAGGGCATCCCCTTCAGCCGGATTAACCGCCGCATATAAAGCCGCCCGCCCTGGCATCGCAATGGGGGTGGGTGGTAAACCTTTATTAAGGTAAGTGTTATAGGGGTTATTTCGTTTCAAATCCGATTTGCGAATATTACCATTATAAGCATCACCCAATCCGTAAATGACCGTTGGATCGGTTTGTAAACGCATTTTTTTTTCCAAACGTCGTACAAAAACGCCTGCAATGAGCGGGCGTTCTTCGACAACAGCCGTTTCTTTTTCAACGATAGATGCCAGTATCAATGCTTCATAAGGTGTTTTCAAAGGTAAATCATCGCGTCGTTTTTCCCACACTGCTTTTAACTCTTTTTGCATCATTTTGTAAGCGCGTTGCAAAAATTCAACATCAGTTGTTCCTGTTGGGAAAAAATAAGTATCGGGATAAAAACGCCCTTCAGGATGTTGATCAGCCCAACCGAGTTTTGCCATGATAGCCTGATACTTAATATTGTCAAGTGTTTCTACTATATTAGGGTGTTTATGTATGGCAGCTATCAATTGCCGAAAATTCCACCCTTCAGGAATTGTTAAAGAATATTGTATATTTTTACCCGCAATGAGAATATCTAATAATTGTTGTGGTGTTGTATCCTTTGGAATAATATATTCACCCACTTTAATCAAATGCGCTCTTTTTTGCCAACGTGCCAAGGAAAACCAAGCAAGTGCCGTGGAATAATTCATGAGTCCTTGGTCCATTAGATCAATTGCAACTTGACGTAATGTGGCATTAGGCGGTACGGTATAATGCAAATCATCATATAAAGGTAATGGTGCGATCAGCTGATATTTATAAATCCAATATCCGCCACAACTGATTGCGGTAATAAATAATAATAGGAGTAAAAATAGGATTCTAAACATAATTTATGCAACCACTCGAATTTTCTTCCCAAGCACCAGTGCTGTTAGATGATATTGGGAGTCAGCATCAACCATAAATTAAAGAGCATTGTGGTTTTGCTGACACCGCTTTTATGATTAAACAGGGTAATTACTTCGTTTTTTCCTTTATTTTCGCCATAACTCATTTAGCTTTCCAAACGTTTAAAGACTAACGTTCCATTCGTTCCACCAAATCCAAACGAATTTGATAATGCAATATTAATCTTCATTTTTTTCGCCTGATGAGCTACATAATCTAGGCCATCACATTCAGAATCAAGGTTAAATAGATTAATAGTAGGCGGTGCGACTTGATCACGAAGACTTAACACACTAAACACCGCTTCTAAGCCACCGGCGGCACCTAACAAGTGTCCTGTCATGGATTTAGTCGAACTTACCGCTAAATTTTTGGCATGATCAGCAAATACTTTTTTAATCGCATAAGTTTCGACTTTATCACCTGCTGGAGTTGAAGTGCCATGTGCATTGATATAGTCCACTTGAGTGGGGTTAATCTGGGCATTACGTAGTGCATTTAACATACAACGTCGTGCCCCATCGCCATCTGCCTGTGGCAAGGTCATGTGATAAGCATCGCCACTCATACCTGAACCAAGTAATTCTGCATAAATACGTGCACCACGTCGTTTAGCCAATTCATACTCTTCCAATACTAATACACCCGCTCCGTCGCTGAGAACAAAACCGTCACGATCTTTATCCCATGGACGACTTGCCGTTTCAGGCGAATCGTTGCGAGTAGATAAAGCACGAGCTGCCGCAAATCCCCCAATTCCCATTTCTGAGCTTGCCATTTCTGCGCCGCCGGCAATCATTACATCAGCATCACCATACTCAATCAAACGGGCAGCATTCCCAATATTATGTGTTCCAGTTGAACAGGCGGTGACAATCGCATAATTCGGTCCTTTCAAACTGTACTTGACTGATAGGTTACCGGCTATCATATTGATAATATTGCTCGGCACAAAAAAAGGGGAAATTTTACGCGCTCCTCCTTGCAAAAACACATTATGGCCCTTTTCGATACCATGAAGTCCGCCTATTCCAGAACCTATTGCTACACCGATCCGTTCGGCATTGGTTTCAGTAATTTCTAAACCTGCATCTTCGATAGCTTGCACACCGGCAGCAATGCCATAATGGATGAAAATATCCATTTTTTTAGCTTCTTTGATAGATAGGTATTGCTTAACATCAAAGCCTTTAACCTGTCCTGCAAATCGAGTGGCAAAACCTTCAGTGTCAAAATCGGTAATCATTGCAATTCCGCTTTTTCCGGCCAATACGGTTTCCCAACTTTCTTTAACGGTTAAACCCACTGGAGAAATGGTGCCCAGACCGGTAATAACAACTCGTCTTTTAGTCACTTTAGTTATACACCTCGAACAAAAGGCCAACGTAACCTGTTATAGATGTTCAGAAGAATAAATTCTTAGAAACCAAGTTTCGGTCAGAAACTTGGTTTATTTTTAGTGAAATTATTTATCTGAAAAACGATAGGTCATAAAACCTATCAAGCAACGTGGCCTTTAAAGTCTTTCTTTTCCAATTATTCTTCTTTATTGGCCTTAATATAATCAATCGCTTGTTGTACGGTTTGGATTTTTTCGGCTTCTTCATCAGGGATTTCGCACCCAAATTCTTCTTCAAGTGCCATCACCAATTCTACAGTATCAAGGGAATCTGCACCGAGGTCATCGACAAAGGAGGATTCATGACTGACCTCATCTTCTTTGACACCCAATTGTTCGACTACGATTTTCTTGACACGTTCCTCAATGGTACTGCTCATAACAAATTAGTCCTCTTTTCAATTATCATTTATCAGTTGTCAGTTATCAGTTATTCATTCATAATAAACCTATAGATGTTCAGATAAATAAATTCTTATTCACCTGCGGGCTTGAAAAAAAACTTGATTTATTGTCAGTGAAATTATTTATATGAAAAACTATAGCACCATGTATATCTCGGTTTGTTTACTGATGACTGATAACTGATTACGACATATACATGCCACCATTGACATGTAAAGTTTCACCTGTAATATAGGCGGCTGCTTTCGATGCTAAAAATACGACAGCGTTTGCAACATCATTCACCTCACCAACCCGGTTCAATGGAATTTGTTGCAACAAAGCACCACGTTGTTCTTCTGAGAGATTGTAGGTCATATCCGTATTAATAAAGCCGGGAGCAATGCTATTAACTGTGATTCCACGACTGCCAACTTCTCTCGCTAATGATTTGCTAAAGGCGATGACACCGGCTTTTGCAGCCGTATAATTTACCTGTCCAGCATTACCGGTCAAACCAACAACGCTAGTTAGATTAATAATACGCCCATGTCGTGCTTTCATCATGGCACGGAGACAGACTTTAGATAGGCGATAAACCCCTGTTAAATTTGTATTGATGACATGATTCCAGTCTTCATCCTTCATTCGCATCAATAGCGCGTCACGAGTTATAGCCGCATTGTTAACTAAAATACTCGGCATGGCTTTACCTAAAGTAGCAGCTAGAGCATTAATGGAATCGGAATTAGCAATATCAAGCACTTTTCCTTCTCCTTTAATATCTAATTCGCGCAAAGCTTGTGTAATATGTTCTGCACCTGCTTTAGTGGTTGCAGTACCAAACACAGACGCACCCGCTTGTCCCAAAACATTCGCAATGCTTTGACCAATGCCGCGACTGGCACCCGTGACTAAGGCTATTTCACCGCTTAAATCCAAATTCATGCCTGGGCCTCCAACGCTTGTTCTAATGTCTTAATATCCATAATCGGTTTAACGATTTTTCCACGGGCAATACGTTTATTCATACCTGTTAATACTTTACCGGGACCACATTCAAATAACATTGTAACACCGATGTCTAACATTTTTTCAATCGTTTCCACCCAACGTACCGGCTGATAGAGTTGAGCGGTTAAGGCAGTACGAATATCAGCCACTTTAGTTTTAATGGAAACATCAACATTATGAATCACCGGAATGGTTGGTATATTTATATTGACAACCGCAAGACGTTTTGCCATTTTTTCAGCCGCATGCAGCATTAAGCGACTATGAGCAGGTACACTGACTGGCAATAAGATCACTTTAGCTTTTGCCGCTTTCGCCTGTTCTATTGCCCGTTTAACAGCAGCAGTATGTCCAGCTATGGTCACTTGACCTGGGGCGTTAAAATTCACGGCTGAAACAACTTGATCCTGGGCAACGGTGGCACACAGTTCAATGATTTGCTCATTTTTTAAACCTAAAATAGCTGCCATAGCCCCTTCACCTGAAGGTACAGCGGCTTGCATAAAACGCCCCCGATCTTGTACCAAATTAAGCGCAGTTTTAAATTCTAATGCGTCTGCACAAACTAAAGCGCTGTATTCACCAAAACTGTGTCCAGCCATTAAAATGGGTTTATGCCCCCCTTGTTCCAGCCAGACCCGCCATACCGCAACGCCCCCTGCTAGTAATGCTGGTTGAGTTTTGTCCGTTTGATTTAAGTCTTCCTTTGGCCCTTGTTGGCTCAATTTCCATAAGTCATAGCCCAACACTTCAGATGCTTCTTCAAAAGTGTGTTTGACCACAAGATAAGTCGCTCCCAAATCAGCTAACATACCTACTGATTGGGAACCTTGTCCTGGAAAAACAAATGCGTGTTTCATTATAATGGTTAATGGTTAATGGTTAATGGTTAATGGTTAATGGTGGATGGTTCACCATTAATAAGGAACGTGCATAAACTCTGCACGTTAAATTTTCGGATTTTTATAGGGGTGAAGCGTTCGTTATCGCCCTGATAATCCTGAAAGTCAGGGCCGACACTAAAGAATGCCCCTACGAGACGAGATCAGCGAAGCGAAAATCCGAAAATTTGACTGCTCAGAGTATATAGTTTGTCAAATTAATAATTACGCACGTTAAACCTGTCCCGAGTTTTTGGAAATTATTTACTTGAACATCTATACGTTAATTAACCATTAACCATTAACCATTAATCATTAAGCATTAAGTCAATATTTTAGCAAAACAGCCCCCCAAGTAAATCCACCACCTACCGCTTCCAATAACAATAGATCACCACGTTGAATGCGCCCATCACGCACAGCAACGTCTAAAGCTAATGGGACAGAAGCCGCTGAGGTATTGCCGTGTTCTGATACGGTGACAACGACTTTTTCCATCGGTAATTTTAATTTTTTCGCGGTTGCTGTAATAATGCGAATATTCGCTTGATGGGGGACTAACCAATCAATGGCACTCATGTCAAGTTGATTGGCAATTAATGCTTCGTCAACTACTTTACTTAATGCCTTAACGGCAAATTTAAAAACTTCATTGCCCTGCATTTTGGTAAAAGCATCGCCGTTAAGACCGCCCTGTACAACCTTTGCAGGTGCCGTTAATAGCTCTTTATAAGCACCATCTGCATGTAAATGGCTTGATAAAATTCCTGGTGTCCTACTCGCTTCAAGCACAACCGCCCCACTACCATCACCAAACAATACACAGGTATTACGATCCGACCAATTTATCAAGCGTGAAAAAATATCAGCACCAACAACTAATGCACGTTGTACAGTGCCTGTTTTGATAAATTGATCGGCAATACTTAAAGCATAAATAAAACCACTACATACTGCCTGCACGTCAAAAGCCATAGCTCCATGATTCCCTAAACGTGCTTGAAGCAAACAAGCCGTGCTGGGAAAAATACGATCAGGCGTGGTCGTCGCTAAAATTATTAAATCTATTTCACTCACATCACACTGAGCCATGTCCAATGCACGGCGAGCAGCTTGTTCTGCTAAATCACAGGTATCTTGATCCTCAGCCGCCAAATGACGGGTGCGTATACCCGTCCGTTCAATAATCCATTGTTCATTAGTATCGACTAAGCTTTCAAGAGCTGCATTAGTCAAAACCCTTTTTGGCAAATAACTGCCTGTTCCAATTAGACGAGAATAGCTCACTTAACGCGCCCTTTCTCATTTAACAATGTTGCCAATATATGGCTAATTTGCTCTGGTACATTTTTTTGTACCTCAATGATAGCTTCTTTGATAGCATAAGTAAACGATAACACATCAGCACTACCATGACTTTTAATGACAATCCCCCGCAAACCAAGCAAACTGGCGCCATTATATCGACGTGGATCAATTTTTTGACTAAAGTTTTTAATAATCGGCAAAGAAATGAGGGCAGCAAAGCGTGTCCATAAATTTCGATTAAAACTTTGCTTAACATAATGATTGATCATTTTAGCAACACCTTCCGTGGTTTTGAGGGAAACATTACCCACAAAACCATCACAAACCACAACATCAACTGTGCCCTTAAAAATATCATCGCCTTCTACAAAACCTATGTAATGAATACTTGGGTTATGGCTGAGTAATTTTGCTGCCTCTTTAACATTTTCATTGCCTTTAATTTCTTCTTGACCAATATTAAGCAAACCAATGCGTGGTTGGGGCAAATTATCGACAGCTTGAGCTAATACCGTCCCCATCAGGGCAAATTGGAACAAATGTTCAGGTGTCGTATCAACATTAGCTCCTAAATCAAGCACATGGGTGCAAGTTTCTTGCATATTAGGCAAAGCGGTAATAATGGCCGGCCGGGCAATGCCCGGCAGAGTTTTCAATACATAACGAGCTGTTGCCATTAAAGCACCGGTATTACCGGCACTCACACAGGCATCAGCTAAACCTTGTTTAACCAGATTAATAGCAACCCGCATGGAAGAATCCTTCTTATTGCGTAAAGCATGTGAAGGTGATTCATTCATTTCGACTTGCTGCCCTGTATGGTGAATAGATAAACGTTGTATTGCCTTAGTTGAGCGGTGGCCCAGCAATGATTTAAGCACGGCTTCATCACCAACCAGAATGAGCTGCAAGTCATCAAATTCCGATAATATTTTTAAAGCAGCATGGACAACGACTGATGGACCATGATCGCCGCTCATCGCATCCAGCGCAATTCGTGCTGTCAAGTTTTATTCTTCCTTTTGAGTTATGACTTTGCGACCTCTATAATAGCCGGATGGACTAATATGATGACGAAGATGTTCCTCACCCAGGTTGGGTTCAATGGATAAAGTGGGTGCCGTTAATGCATCATGGGAACGACGCATACCGCGTTTAGAACGAGTTTTACGATTTTGTGGTACCGCCATATTAAAAATCCTTATTTATTTTTGGGAATTGGGAATTGGGAGTTGGGAATTGGGAATATAATAATTTTAGTCATGATTTAATTTAGCTTCCCCATTCCCTATTTTCATTTTTTTATTTTTAATTCTGATAACACATTAAAGGGGTTATTTTTGTAAGTATTGTTTTCTAAAAGACTTTCAGCTAATTGAAATTCGTTAGATGGACACTTTTTATGCATAGTAACAATAGGCAAAGCTAAAATCAGTTCATCCTCAACCAGTCTGATTAATGAAACCTGCGTACTTGTTAAAGTGATAGCTTCATAGCCTACAGGTAATTTTTCATTTTCTATTTGTTCGTCTGTTAATATAATTAAAGCAACCTTTGTATTACAAACCCATCGCATCGGTTGCAAACAACGTTGACACAGGACTGAAAGTGGTGCCTGCATATCACCTTGAATGGTTGGGCGACCTTTTTCATCCTGAGCAAATAACCAATCAATCTGTGCATCCCCTTGAACGTCGCACAGATTTCCAGGCAAACGTGTCATTTGCGCAAGCGCAATCTTCCCCTTTAAATGGCGAGTTTCCAAGGCAAGCTGCTTTGGCTCAATCAATGTTGGTAAGTCTTTTAACATAAACTGATCATTCTATAATAATAATTAAATGATGTCAAATCCAATTAGGAAAAGTCATCAGAATAATAACGGATAATTTATAACGGATAACTGATAACTGATATATGACGCTACGCCACATTCCAGCACCTTTACCTTTAATACTTGCCTCAACTTCACCCTTTAGAAAAAGTGTATTAAGTCGATTACCTATCCCATTTGAAACTTTTGCGCCGGCAGTTGATGAAACAGCCCGCCCTGAAGAACGCCCGGCAGCACTCGTCAGTCGTTTAGCTGAACTTAAAGCTAAATCAGCCAAAACCACTTATCCGCAAGCCTTGATTATCGGTTCCGATCAAGTCGCTGTAATAGATGATACTTTATTGGGTAAACCAGGCAACCATGAACAAGCTGTCAAACAACTCAACGAAGCCAGTGGCAAACAAGTTGATTTTTTGACTGGCTTATGTTTATTGAATACGAATACTAACCAACTTCAATTAGATGTTGTACGCTTCAGTGTGAAATTTCGTCAACTCACGGCTTCGCAAATAGAAAATTACTTGTACTTAGATAAACCCTATAACTGTTCAGGCAGTTTTAAATCAGAAGGTTTAGGAATTGCCCTGCTTGAACGAATGATTGGAAGTGATCCCACTGCTATCATTGGTTTGCCCCTTATTCGCCTAGTGCGTATGTTAGAAGCAGAGGGAATACAAGTCTTTTAATTGTGAATTGTGAATTTTTTCCAAAATACTATTCGAATTTAAAAAATATAGATGTTCAGATAAATAACTTCATCGCCCTTTTAAAACGATTTATCTGAACGTCTATAGTCTTTTTTTATTGGCTTGTTTTTTGAGGCACAAATACCCTTTTTTGAAAAAAGGGTATTTGTGCCTTTTCCCAATCTCCAATTCCCATATTTAATTTTGTTCAATATTTTTTAATATCCATTTCAATCTTATTTTTTGCTAACAGTTCATGTGTTTGATTAAGTTGATTTAAATCCGTGAATGGCCCCACCAACACTTGGTACCAACGTCCCGTTTCACCAAGACCTGTTGCCTCAACATAGGCGGAAACACCTATTGAAGCTAAATATTTTTTTAACCCTTCAGCACCTTGCTTATCCTTAAATGAGCCAACTTGTAATAAATACCTGCCAGGGACAGTAATTGGGAAACCTGAATGGGATGATTTTCCAGTATTGCCGGACAAATCATCATAAAATTGAAAATTATCTGCCGGTTCAGACACATTAGTGATAGGCGGATTAAGGGCTTGTGCGCTTTCAGGCGGTAAGAGCTGTGGGGCAAATTCTCGTAAATAAATCAAAAAAGAGATAAACATCCCAATAATAATGCCTGCTAATAACCATGCCCACCCTGGTGGACAAGTAGAAGATACATACTCCGAACGCTGATTACGTCGTTTTTGAATAGCCATAAATTACATAACCTCTGGTGCCGACACACCAATGATAGTTAAACCATTACGTAGCACCTGTTGACAAGCTGCAATTAAACTTAAACGTGCATGACGTAATGCTTCATCATCCACTAAAATTTTATGAGAATCATAAAAAGTATGAAAATCTTGTGCCAAATCACGTAGATAATAAGTTAACTGATGAGGCTCATAAGCATCAGCAGCCATTTCTATCACTTCCGGAAAACGTGACAGTGTAACCAGCAAGGCTTGCTCATGTTGGTTATCAAGTTGTTCCAAAGTAGCCTGGTTATGATGCCAAACTTGATTTTTATCATGTAATTGCCGAAAGACACTACATATCCTGGCGTATGCGTATTGTATGTAATACACAGGATTATCATTAGATTGAGATTTGGCTAACTCTAAATCAAAATTCAGATGTTGTTCACTTTTACGTTGAATATAAAAAAACCGAGCAGCATCGCACCCAACTTCTTCACGCAATTCGCGTAAGGTGACAAATTCACCACTGCGTGTTGACATGGCTAACCGTTCCTTACCACGATAGAGACTAGCAAATTGTACGAGCAATACCGTCAAACGATCAGCCTCCGCACCTAATGCTGTCATTGCCGCTTTCACCCGTGGCACATAACCATGATGATCGGCACCCCAAATATTAATCATCCGATCAAAACCACGCTCTAATTTATTCAGATGATAAGCAATATCCGAAGCAAAATAGGTAAATTGTCCATTTTCACGTACCAATACTCGATCTTTTTCATCGAAAAACGCGCTGGAACGAAACCACAAGGCGCCTTCTTGTTCATAAGTCTGCCCTGCTGCTTTCAATTGTTCAATTGCTTTCAGTACTGTACCAGTTTGAGTTAGGTTAGATTCAGAAAACCACTCATCATACACCACGCCAAATTGTTCTAAATCATGACGTATATTTTCAAGAATGAGCTGAAGACTTTTTTGAAATATCAGCCGATAAGATTTTTCACCTAGCAATTGTTGACTGCGCTTAATCAGGGCATCGATATGTAACTCTTTATCGCCACCTTGATTAGCATCCTGCGGAATATTTTCAAAAATAGTAGCCGCACTATGCTGCCAAGCATCTTTATAGGTACGGTGCAAGCTTGCCGCAATATCCCAAACATAGTCGCCCTGATAAGCATTTGAGGGGAAGGTTAAACTCACCTCGCACAATTCCAAATAGCGTAACCATACACTGGTTGCTAAAATATCCATTTGCCGCCCGGCATCATTAACATAGTATTCTTTATGGACGTTAAAGCCTGCCACCGTCAACAAATTTGCCAAAGCCGCACCATAAGCCGCTCCCCGCCCATGTCCAACATGCAAAGGACCTGTTGGATTAGCAGAAACAAATTCTATCATGACTGATTGCCCTGCCCCCATTTGGCTCTGTCCATAAGCTTCTTTATAGTAAAGAATGTCATCAATAACGGTACAATAAGCTTGGGTAGTCAAAAAGACATTGATAAAACCTGGTCCTGCTATTTCAACTTTAGCAATAGATGCATCATCCGTCGGCAACTGCTCCTTAATGAGCAAAGCTAAGTCACGCGGACGCATCCCCGCTTTTTTTGCTAATATCATGGCAGCATTACAAGCAAAATCGCCATGCCGCGTATCACGAGTCCGCTCAAGACGAATGTCACCCACAATATCTTTGGGGATATCGCCTTTTGCTTGGAGTTGGGCAAGTGCCTGGGAAAATAATGTCTGTAAATGTTCTTTCAAGGATAAACTCTACTTGTTTAATTGAAACCGACATTCAGCATACCCTAATTGTAACTTATTGATTTTAAACGAGTATAAATATAATTTATCTTTTCTATAAATTTAATTTTCTTTTAATATCAAATATTTATAGAGGTGTGATGAATGTTGGTTGAAATATTAATTTAAAATATTATATCCTAACTTGTCGGAAAAAAGTTAAGACCATTTTTAAATAAAAAATAATTAATAATCTAATTAATAATGGTTAATTAATAATGGTTAATATTAGAATCTATCCCACTATATACTGAACAGACTTCAAAATCGTGAAAATAATTTTATGAATTCAGGTATTGTTTGTTATTCCTCGAACACAATTCACAATTCACAATTGTATAGATGTTCATAAAAATAATTTCCGCACCTGCCAGGTTTTCTGAAGTGATTTATCTAAAAAACAATATTATTTTTAATTTTTTATTTTGAATTAGAAATTAGAAATTAGAAATTAGGAATAAAAAATATCACTATTTAGATAGGATACACTTGAACAATACAAAAACTATGGAATAGGTTCATATTTTCTATAACATTTAGGAAATCCAAAAAAAATAACTATCCCAAACACTGTATCGATCTCGACGGAATTGAAAAAAAACGGGTTTTTTACTTGGGATAACTTATTTTTTGGAAGTTCCTTACTTCAAAAAAAATGTGAATCTCTTGCAGACTTATTTATATTATTTGAAAATTTTGAATTTGGAAACGCAGTAATGAAGTCATGAAATAATTGGAAAAAAATATCACTTGAATACAAAAACTAATAGTGGGATAGGTTCAAGGAAAAAATATTTTAACACAATTCAAATAGATTTCATACGCTATTTAGGAAAGATGTCTAATCTATTCCATAAGTTTAAGAAATCCGATTTTTTCAAAAATCGGATTTCTAAGTTCAAAAAAGCGAGTTTTGCAAGAGCCTCAATGGTTAAAGAAAGTCGCATTCCAAAAATTGGATTGATGAAAAGAAACTTTATTTTGGTTTTAATAGGAGTACATTTTTTAATAAAATTATGAAAATTAAGCACCTTAGTTTGGCGCGTTTCACAACAAATCTAACCTTGCTATTTTTTGTTCTATTTGCTTTGGGATTCGTACTTTGGATGAGTGATGAGTTTTTAAAGTGGAATATCTTACCTGATTGGATAGATAAGTATGCAGAACTGCTCATTTCTATATTTGGTTTTTTTGCTTTCTTGTTGGTGGTGTCTAGTTTTCTATGTCATTTTATGGTGATTGCTGAATTTGCCGCTCATAAAATGGGATTAACCAGTCAAGAAGACGCTTTTTTGACTCGTCAAAAAGTCATTATTTTAGCGATTTTGCTCATGATTAGTTTGTCATTATTTTTCACTTTTCATAAAATAGACAAATATCGTGAAGCAAATCGTTTAGATGAAATTCGAGTTGAATTTAAGGGCAAATTAGATGAACGTCGTGAAATATTGACGCAAGCTTTATCTGAAATTGTCGCTTTATTTCCTGAAACCTTGCTTCAAGCAATGGCTGATCAAACCATTTTGCAACAACAAGGTAGTCATTATATTGAGTTAACCAAATTACTGGGGGCAATTCAAGCTTCTTTTCCAAGAACACCAGATGTTTATCTGCTTATGTTAGCTAATCTTCCCTATCAATATGAAAAAATTTCGGTAGGAGGAAAACGGAATTATGAACATTACAATGGCTATGAAAAACAGAAGATACAAGGTTATGAATTGTATCAACAAGCTTTTATTCGGTTACAGGATAAAACAGAACAAGAAATTGTGACGGCTTTATTCCAAGAAAGAATTAAGCCACTTGATGCGGTTTTAGAGGGGCAATTCCTAAATAACAACAATCCGAGCGTATGGGGACTTTTAAAATATAAGCAACAAATTATTGCCATTATTTTTTTTGAAGATATTCTTGAAGGCTATCATTTTGAGAGTATTAGGAAAGATATATTTCATCCAGGACCTCTGAAGTTGATTAGTAATTGATGCTTCTTGTTCCCACGCACGCTCATCGTTATACACAAGTCGAAATGTAGGGTGGGCAAATTTTTTTTGCCCTACGAAAAACCATTTTAAATCAAATACTTAAATACTTATGTCTAACGATGAGCGTAGGCGCGTGGGAACGAGGTAACCCCTTGATTGATATGAGATGAATAATCGGAGGAATTTACAGCGCGTGCTACTATGTTATTTTGGAAAGCCTATTGAAAATTTGATAAAAAAGCGTATTTTCTCAAAAAATAAGGAGAACACGCAGATTGTCTCCTATCTACGCAAGGTTGTCGTTTCAATAACTAATAACAAAACTGACACGACATTTGCCAACATCGCACCACCTGCCAAAGACACAATACTCGCCATCACTGTTGAAGTCATACCAATAGGCTCAATGTTCATTGCAACACCCCAAACAATAGCAGCTGCAAGTAATTGTAAATCTGCCACTAAACTGGCTGATAATAGTAAAGCCCCAACGTGTGAACGATCACCAAATTTCAAAATGGTCGCGACAAAATTCACAAAAATAGCTGCTGCTAATTCATAGACATGATGGTATTCAGGTTTACCTATATCACCAATAAAAAAACCGAAATTTAAGGTTAATGCCATGACAATAAAAAAACCAAAAACGACTTTTTCAGGATTCATTGTTTTATTTATGGAAAGTTTTCATTTATACTATATTTGTACTCAGCCTTGAAATAAATTGATCTCGCTTCGAGCCAAAGTTTCATGACGGTAAGTGGGATTGCCCCTACAATATATTTTTGATTCAGGCAACCATAAAGGTGTGCTGCCTAGAAACAATATTCATACGTAGGGCTAATTCCTTGTGGTTACCCTGAGGAGTTAAAGTTTTTCAAGGTTTGCATCACTAAAATAATAACGTTCAGTATATCTTAAATTAAAATAAATTAGGAAATACTAATTTATGAAATCTCAATTTTAATTCTTAAAAAAACGACTACCCAATTTTAATAAGATACCAAAATTTATTATAATAATAATTAATGGTTAATGATTAGTATAGTTTTTATCATCAGAACTATACAAGATTGCTATAAACAACATCACTTTTTTAATCGATAGTTTTTTTATGTGGAATTATATTAATTAATTAATGAGTTATCAGGTGAACTATGCATTTCCAAACTGGGCAACTTGGGCAACTTAAACTGGTCACCATAAGGAACGACTCGTCGCCGCCCTTTTCAGATAAATAATTTCACGTCAATCCAATTTTTTGAAAAAGCTTGGTTTCTAAGAATTTATTTTTTTGAACATCCATGAACCTATCCGGCCTATTCGTTTTTAATTTTAGAAATACGATTTTTTGAAAAAATCTGATTTTTTGACGCTTTTCTCAAAAATCAGGAGATTTTTATTCATTTTTTACGATTAATTGAATAGTGGGATAGGTTCATAATTATTTTATTTTATTGTTTCTGATATCCATCGTGCTACAGATGTTGGAAAACGACTTATAGAACTTGTGAAAAAACATGAGAAATTGAGGCGAGTTAAACATTTTAAATTATACTGTCTACCAAATATGTTTTCTTATGACGAAAAGTATGGGTTTTCCAAGGATATAAGTAGGTGTACAAAAATTTATTAACATTTTAGGTAGGGTGGGCAAAGTGTTTTTGTTGCCCACCTTCATGAGTCAAAATGTTAAAAGACTTATGTCCACCTACTTAAGTCAGATACAACTTATGAGATTCAATAATGCATAGAGAATATTTTTAGAATTTTTTAATGAGCTGACAAATGACAGTACCAATAACAACTTTACAAGGCATCGGCGAAAGGGTAGCTGAACAATTAGCTCGCCTCAAAATAGAGACGGTGGAAGACATGCTATTTCACTTACCTTTGCGCTATGAAGATCGTACTCAGATTAAGCCATTAACTCAATTAAAAGTAGGAGATAATGTGCTGATTGAAGGAACTATCCAAGCTACTGAGGTGAAAATCACTCGAAAACGTTCCCTGGTTTGTATGCTCACGGAGGGTGCAGGCAACGTTATGCTGCGTTTTTTTCACTTTTACCCCTCGCTACGAGAAAAATTAAAACCAGGTATTCGTTTACGTTGCTTTGGTGAAGTGCGTCAAGGTTATCACTGTTTAGAATTGGTGCATCCGCAATATGAATGTATTGATTATTCTAATTCAACCGCACTGTTGGAAGAGCATCTAACACCCATTTATCCTAGCACTAGCCATTTGAATCAATCGCTTTTCCATTCTCTTATTGCCCAAATATTTGAAAAACAAGAAATTATTGATTATTTCCCCGATACGATCAGAAATCAGTTTAACTTATTACCTCTGATAGAGGCTTTACATACTTTGCACCATCCATCGCCTAGTGTGTCTCTTAAAGCATTGCAAGCAGGCAAACATCCGGCTCATCGACGTTTGGCTTTTGAAGAGTTGTTAGCTCATCATCTCAGTTTATATGCCCTACGCGCCCGCAATCGCAATCGCAATGCCCCCTGTTTAATTAATGACGGGCAATTAACTCAAGCTTTGGTGACACAATTACCCTTTAAACTCACCACGGCTCAACAAAAGGTAACGGCTGAAATTGCGGCTGATTTACGCACCGAACATCCTATGCAACGGCTCTTGCAAGGAGATGTTGGCTCTGGTAAAACCATTGTTGCGGCTATCAGTGCCTTGCAAGCGATTGAATCTGGCTATCAAGTTGCTGTCATGGCACCCACTGAATTACTATCAGAGCAACATAAACGGACCTTTAGCCAGTGGCTAGAACCTTTGCAAATTGAACTCACCTGGCTAACAAGTAGTTTAACCAAGAAAAAACGTGAACAAGCCATTGAAAAACTCGCTTCTGGACAAGCCTCTTTAGCAATCGGTACTCATGCCCTTTTTCAAAAAGGAGTTGAATTTGCAAAGTTGGGCTTAGTGATTGTTGATGAACAGCACCGTTTTGGTGTACATCAACGGTTAGCCCTGCGCAACAAGGGCAATCAAGATGGTTCTTATCCTCACCAACTCATTATGACGGCGACTCCGATTCCTCGTACTTTGGCGATGACGACTTATGCTGATTTGGAGACTTCTATTATTGATGAATTGCCGCCGGGGCGCACCCCGGTCACGACTGTCATTATTCCTAATACGCGCCGTGATGAAATCGTCGCACGTATTAACCATGTTTGTCAAAACGAAGGGCGCCAGGCTTATTGGGTATGTACTTTAATAAAAGAATCCGAAATATTGCAATTTCAGGCGGCTGAAGAAACTGCTGAACAATTGCGAAAAGCTTTACCTGATTTACAAATTGGATTAGTACATGGACGTATTAAATCTAAAGAAAAAGAAGAAGTCATGGAAAAATTTAAAACAAAACAATTGGATTTATTAGTCGCTACCACGGTGATTGAAGTCGGTGTTGATGTTCCCAATGCTAGTTTGATGATTATTGAAAATGCCGAACGGCTCGGTTTAGCCCAACTGCATCAATTACGGGGGCGCGTAGGTAGAGGTGCATTACAGAGCTATTGCGTTTTATTATATCAACCGCCCTTATCCCAAATCGCTCAATCTCGCCTGGCTACCATACGCGATACTCATGATGGTTTTGCTATTGCCAAACGTGATTTAGACATACGAGGACCAGGAGAAGTTTTAGGCACACGCCAAAAAGGGGTATTAAATTTGAAAGTAGCAGACTTACAACGAGATAAAGACTTATTAGATGATATTGTGGCAGCCGGTAAAATATTATTTGAGGACTATCCAGAACAATGTAAATTATTGGTACGGCGATGGGCGAAAGAAGGATTGCATTATGGTGAAGTTTGAAAACAGGTTTTCATAATATACTATTATTTTTTGTACTTGATTAGACGTGTCCGAAAATAAAAATAACGATTTTCTGCTATAATAATTAATAGAGTGGTCAAAAAAACAAAAAGGAGAAAATTATGTTATCACGATTTGAGCCAAAGATTAAAAACGAGCGACAATTAAAAGCGATTGCCGGGGTCACAGAGTCACAGTTAGAACTTATAGCGAAAGAATTCCGCTATCTTGAAGACGAAAAACGCAAAATCAAATACGAACAAGCAGTGTTAGCTGGGGAACGTATCAGAAAGCCAGGTGGTGGTAATAAGGGCATTTTACAAACCCCAATCCAAAAAGTTTTGTTTGTGTTGCTTTACGGCAAAACTTATCCGACTTTTGATGATTTGGGTAATCGTTTTGGGATGTCAAAATCAGCCGCTTATGACAATATTTGTGCCGATTTTCCGTTAGTGCAAAAGGCCTTGGCGTGTATGGGTGTTTTACCACATCGAACTTTCAGGAACATCAATGAATTTCGGGAGATTTTTTCGGATATAGAGGAAATAATCATTGATGTAACAGAACGTCGTGTCGCTCGTCCAAAAGACCAGGATAAACAGAAAGAAAATTATAGTGGCCAGAAAAAAATGCATACGGCTAAAAATACGATAATTGTTACAATGGCCAAGCTAATTTTGTTTGTAGGACAGACATTTACCGGGCATAACCATGATTATAAAATGCTTAAAGAAGAATTTTCCACAAAACAAGCCTGGTTTGAACATTTAAGTGTGCTAGTTGATCTGGCTTACCAAGGCATTCTCAAAGATTATAAGGGTGAAAATATACAAATTCCGTTCAAAAAACCTCTAAAATCCAAAAAGAACCCAAATCCGACATTAACTACGGAACAAAAGGAGTATAATCAAAGACTTAGTCATTTCAGAGTTTTTGTTGAACATGCTATTGGTGGGATAAAACGTTTCAACATTTTAGTACACACTTTTCGTAATAGAAAGCCTGAATTTATTGATGATGTTATTGTTTTATGTGCTGGATTATGGAATCTAAATCTTATCCCAAACGTTTAAGATATTATTGTGTTTCAAAGTGTTGAACAATTTTTTTTATTAAAGTTCGTATTTTTTAAATACGGACAACTCTACTGTTACTAATGATTCCTATATTAATGCCCAAAGCGTTTGTGAACTTCTGTGGAAGATCGCCGAACACAATACTGGCGTACCTATTACGCTTGTGTTAGATAGTGCTAGATACCAAAAATGTGCTCTAGTTCAAGATTTTGCAGCGGCTTTTTGTATAGAACTACTTTACATTCCTCCTTATTCACCTAACTTAAACATAATTGAACGACTTTGGAAGTTTGTCAAGAAAAAGTGTCTCTATTCCCAATATTATCCCGATTTTAAGTTGTTTAAAGAGGCTATTACTGAATGTCTTGCGCAAACAAATACTACGTATAAGGAAGAATTAGATTCATTGCTTACACTCAAATTTCAGTCCGTCAAAAAAGCGCAAGTTATGACCATTTAAAGTATAAGTATGTTTCTTTTTTGAGGGCCAAACTTCGTGGTTCATGTCCCACCACAATATTTTTAGAATGTGATTATCTAAAATGCCCCAAAGGCGTTCTTTACCTGAAAGACGTCGTGAAAAAAGTTCATCAATATCATCTTGATGTATTTCAGCAAGACGCTTTAACACTTCTGGATTAGGACTGTTTTGAATATCAACGATGTGGTTATTGCCATCACTTTTGATATCAGCCCATGTTCTTGTTTCAAAATGACCTAACTTAGTCAATATTTCTTGCCATTTATTAGCCTCTAGCTTATGCCATCCCCAAAGTCCATCCCAATCTATTTCGTTAAATTGCCATGCCGGTTTTTTCAAATCACTATCAAGTGACGGCACTTGTCGAGGCTTTTTCTTTGATAAAGGCTTACTTTTAGGAGCAAGTACTCTTTGAATATAGAGTTATGAAGCTTTTTTCATTCGCTTATATACCATTGAAAGTAAAAAACAGCTACTCGCTACCAGAATAATTGTCGCGCCGGAGGAGAGGTTAAACATGTATGACAAATACAACCCGCTTAAAGTAAATACAATGCCTAGAAACGAAGAAAGCACCATTGTCTGGTAAAGTCTAGTCGTAAACTGAATGCTGATGGCAGCGGGAATGGTGAGCAAGGCAATCACCATAATCAAGCCGACGATTCGCATTGCTAATACGACTGTTAAACTCGTCAATGCGAGTTGTAGCAAATAAAGCGATTCAACTGGAATGGATAGAACGCTGGCGTATTCTTCATCAAAGGATAAAGCTAAAAATTCATTGTATAGGAAATAGACTACTAGTACAATTATTATATCTGTCAATAGCATCATCACAATGCTGGATGTTGAAACTGCCAAAATACTTCCGAAGAGATAGCTCATGAGATCCGCCGTATAGCCGGGTGTGAGATCAATAAAAATAATGCCCAATGCCATGCCGACTGCCCATAGAACACCGATTAAGGTATCTTCATGTTGTTCGGAGCGACGGTAAACAATTCCCATCGTTAATGCAGATAGCAGACTAAAAGGAATTGCGACAAGTGTCGGATTAAGCCCTAAATAATAGCCTAATCCGATACCACCATAAGCAGCATGTGCGATCCCTCCACTGAGAAAGACCATTTTGTTTACAACGACATACGATCCGATAATGCCACACGCAATACTGACTAATATACCTGCTAGGACCGCATTACGCATAAATTCAAATTGCAATGCTTCAATCATGATACATTCACTTTAGTTGTTATTTATGTTGGGCAAGGACACGATGAGGGACACCGTGAGCAATGAGATCAACTGGACACTGATAAGTTTCTGCTAACATTTCCTGAGTGAGTTCATTGTCATTGTGAGATACCAGTTTGCGATTAACACATGCAATGGTTTTCGCATATCTGGAAACCACTCCAATATCGTGTGAAACTAAAATAATCGTAATATGCTCATTCAACTTGAGTAAAAGCTCATACAAATGTTGCGTTACTTGACTGTCCACGCTTGCCGATGGTTCATCAAGTAAAAGAATTTGCGGCTGAACTGTTAACGCTCGCGCAATGAGTGCCCGTTGTAACTGCCCTCTGGAAATTTTGCCGATTGGCCGATTTCGCAATTCATATAGATTGACTTGCTTCAACGCATCAGTGGCGATTTCCCGATCTTTTATAGTGTATTTTTTTCCAAGTGGATTGCGTCCCAATCGCCCCATTAGGGTAACTTCCAAGACACTAAGGGGAAAGCGTGGATCAACATTGGTATACTGGGGGACATATCCTACATGACGACGGCTGTGTTCAGGTTTGACACCGAGCACCCGTATATTTCCCCGCATGGGTTTGATAAGACCGAGCAAGAGTTTCAACAAAGTTGTTTTTCCACCGCCATTGGGACCTATAATACTTAAAAAATCCAGATTTTCAACACATAGATTTACATCTTCGAGTGTTGGTTCAGAATCGTAGGAAAACCAAACAGATTCCAGCTGGACAACGTCAAGTTCCTTATGTTTCATATGAGTTAATTTTGCGAAAGTGTTTCAACGAAAACATCCATCACGCGGTGCATATTTTTTAACCATTGAGGCGCAAGCGGATCGAGAATTTTCACCTTTGCCCCGATCTGTTTAGCAATGATGTCGGCGGTCCGTCGGTTGGCTTGTGGTTGAATGAAAATCACAGCAATATGTTTTTTCTTAGCTATTTTCATCAATTCTACCATTTCCTTTGCACTTGGTTTTTTTCCTTCAATTTCAATGGGAATTTGCTCTAAATTGTAATCTTTAGCAAAATATGACCAAACCGGGTGAAAAACCATAAAATGACGAGGGTTCACATTGGCAAGCTTCGCCCTAATATCGTTGTCCAGCATGTCAAGAGACTGAACAAAGGCCTCTTTATTTGCCTTGTAGATGTTCCGATGTTCAGGATCGACTATGATAAGCCCTTGGTAAATATGTTCTGCCTGAATTTTGACCAATCGCGGTGATAGCCAGATATGAGGATCCCACTTATCATGAGAAATCGTTTTATTATCACGGTGTACCTGACTTTCATTAAATTCAATGCCCTGAGTCGAATCAACTATCAGCATGTCAGAATGGGTGGCAGCTATTTTCTCCCACCAAGCATTTTCAAAGTCAACCTTGATGCGGACGTACATATCGGCTTTGTCTAAAAATTTCATTTGCTGAGGTTTTGGTTCATAAAAATGGGGTGTGCCTCCCTCGGGAAGTAGGCACATTACTTGTACAAAGTTTCCACCAATCTGCTCAACGAAATAGGTTTGCGGAAGTATACTTACCACTACCTGTACTTTCTTTGAAGCATTTGCAAGCGACAAATGCTGAAAGAGGCATAAAGATAACAAGATCATCAATTTTTTCATAATTTATCCAAAGTATATTGGTAACTAGTCAGCTTAGCTGATTTTTTATCCTCTTGTCTGAATCAGAATTTTAAGAATTCTAGAATTAACAGAATAAAACCTAAATTTTTAAAATTCTTACCACTTTGCATCCATATCAATTGTGGGTGCAACGTATCAATTCCAATGCTTGCACACGCCGCCGATGTAATTCTTCCCCAATCGCCGTTTTCTGAAATCCATCTGCTAATATATCCGCAACCTTTACCTGACAGGCAATCTCATAAGCGCGATGAAATTGTTTAGCTTGTGGATAGGGCTTATTAGCAAAACCGCTACGCCCGCGTGAGTCTGCTTCTGCTGCTAACAAAAATTGTTTAAATCGTTGAGGGCGGCGGAAAGCATCTAAGTTTTGTAAAGTTTCAAGCACGGTTTCCGGTGAAAGTGCTGTAATTTGATGGCAATAGGTGTGATAGCGAGCAACTAGCACAGCTAAATGATAGTGTTGCTTTGGTACACGGTAACGTTGACATAAAGCCTCTATGAGTTCAATAGCACGTTCTTCATGATTAGTATGTTTTGGATATTGTTCGGGTGGTGTGGTTCCTTTACCTAAATCATGCGTCAACACTGCAAACAATACTTTTGTATCGTTTGTCATCAGGCGAGCTTGTTGCAAACATAACATGACATGCTTCCCTGTATCAATTTCAGGATGATGTTCAGCCGATTGTGGCACTCCAAAGAGGCGATCAATTTCTGGGAAAAGCCGTGCTAAAGCATTGCAACTGCGTAGTACTTCAAAAAACATTTGCGGTTGTGGTTCGCTCAAAGCGCGTACCGTTTCCTGCCAGACTCGCTCTGCTACTAAGGCATTAACTTCTCCCTGGTTGACCATTTCAATCATTAATGCTAAAGTTTCTTCAGCAATGCTAAAATTGAAACGAGCTGTAAATCGTGCAAGGCGTAATATTCGCACAGGGTCTTCTACAAAGGCAAGCGAGACATGCCGTAAAATACCAGCTCGCAAGTCTTTTAAACCATTAAATGGATCAATCAATTTTCCATCACTATCCAAAGCCATCGCATTAATCGTTAAATCACGGCGCAATAAATCTTCTTCTAAAGTGACATCTGGGGCTGCATAAACATTAAAACCGGTATAACCTGGTTTTGTTTTACGCTCGGTGCGAGCCAGGGCGTATTCTTCATGGGTAGTCGGATGCAAAAAGACAGGAAAATCTTGCCCAACCGGGGTGTAACCCAGTTCTAATAATTTATGAGGGGTTGCACCTACTACCACCCAATCTTTATCTTTACTAGGACGAGCCAGTAATTTATCACGCACTGCACCGCCTACTTGGTATATTTTCATTTACAAAACTTGTGTATGATGTGATTATAGAGGTGAACTTGCGTGTTCGCACAATTGCTGCAATGCCTCCCAGACTTTTTCCACCGATAAAGCTTCATAACATGCGGGGGTGATGGTGGATGTGCCTTGATAAGTACATTGTTTATTTAAACAGGGGGCACAGGTAAAATCAGCTTGCAAATGTTTTTGTAGTGAGCCATAAGTACCTGTCCATGCCGGTTGAGTGGCTCCGTACAAAGTCACTGATGGCACACCTAAAGCGGCAGCTAGATGAGCGAGTCCCGTATCTACGCCAACTATCGCTCGTGCTTTGATAAGGGTAGTCGCAATACCATATAAATTACTTTTAGGAATCAGATGAATATTTGGGTGAATGGCAGCAATTTGCTTGGCTCGAAGATATTCTTGTTTATTACTCCAAGGTAAACGCACTGCATAGCCGGCTGTGGTGACTCGTTCCGCTAATGTCATCCAATAATGAGTTGGCCAATGTTTTGTTGTCCAAGTAGTGCCATGTAAAAAGATGATTATGGGCTGTTCATCAGGATAATGAACTTGGGGCGGTAAATGTATTCCATAGTCAGGCGACATGTTAGGCACTGGATAGGTTAGCGTAGCCGCAAATAATTGTCTTACCCGTTCAACGGCATGTTGATTTTTAGCAATGGTATAGTGTTGTTGATAAGCTAATGCTGCTAAAGGCTCACGCGCTGAATGGCGATCATAGCCACAACGGGGACCATAAGCTTGATAAGTTAAAAATGCACTTTTGATTAATCCTTGAGCATCAATAATTTTATCATAGTGTTGTTGGGTTAAAGTTTGAATAAATGAGTGCCATTCACCATTACGCCATGTTTGCCAAAGATGTTTGCGCCATCGCCTTAATGCGACTGGAATAACTCGCTTGACTACCGGATGCCAACTGGGAATTTCTGCAAAAGCTTCTTCAACGAGCCAATCACATTGTAACGCCGGATAATGTTTACTTGCATCCGTGAGAGCGGGTAAAGTGTGAATAACATCACCTAAAGAAGAAGTTTTAACAATTAATATGTGCATGGCAATAAGTGGGTTAAATGTGAATAGCCACCGATTCCATCGGTGGTAACTTGAGCTTCGTGGCGGTGCTATTAAAAAAAACTTGAATACCGAGTATCATTAAAACATAATCTGGTTAAAAAAAGCAAACTTTTTTTTGGAATCGTATGATTTTAGGAAATAAGTTTAGCAAAAATAGGTTATACTATCTATGTAGTAATGCTATTCAACCGGTTTATCGAAGGAATAATCAAATGTTTAACAAAAAATTTCTGTTATTAGTTGTTATCCTAGCTTCTGCATTTTATTTATGGTGTATACACTATGGTCATTGTGACAATGTTGATAGCCATTTTGAGCAAGGCATGACTTATTACAATAGTCAAGACTTTGAAAAAGCAGCCCAATCCTTTGAAAAAGCGGCGAAACAGGATCATGCCCAGGCACAATATCAGCTTGGGAAGTTGTATGATAATGGCTTCGGTGTGAGTCAAGATTCGCATAAAGCCATATTGTGGTATCAGCAAGCCGCAGAGCAAGGAAACATGCCAGCACAAGTCAGTGTCGGCAAAATGTACTATGAAGGCAAGGGGGTGACTCAAAATATTAAAGAAGCAATACGATGGTATCGCAAAGCCGCAGTGCAAGGTGAAGTTCAAACACAATTTAATCTCGGTTTGATGTATCATCAAGGTGATGGTATCAGCCAAGATATTGATGAAGCGATTCATTGGTTCTACCAGGCTGCAAAACAAGGACATGCCCAGGCACAATTCCAGTTTGCGGATATTTACTATAAGGGTACCGACATCAAGCAAGATTTTGCTCTGGCAAGCAAGTGGTATCGTAAAGCAGCAGGGCAGGGCGATGCCAATGCCCAATTCAATCTGGGAAAAATGTACCAAAATGGCGAGGGCATTTCCCAAGATGTTGATGAAGCTGCCAAATGGTATAACAAGGCGGCAGAACAAGGGCTGGCTCCAGCACAGTTTCAGTTAGGTTTAATGTATTATGATGGTGAAGGGCTTCCCAAATCCTTTAGTGATGCTCATTTATGGTTTAGTCAAGCCGCTGCGCAGGGATATGTCAAGGCGCAAAATAATCTAGGGCTATTGTATTATGAAGGCAATGGTGTATCTCAAGATTTTACGGAAGCCGCACAGTGGTATCGTAAAGCTGCCGAGCAGGGTCATGTTGACGCTCAATATAATTTGGCGGTGCTGTATAAAAAGGGACAAGGGGTTCCTAAAGATTTAATGGAGGCTAAAAAATGGTACCGCAAAGCAGCGGAACAAGGTGATATTCATGCACAAGATGCATTGATTAATGATTAATACAGTAGAAATAAACCCAATTTTTTGAAAAAACTGGGTTTTTAAAATAAAAGGAAAGTTGTTATGTTACGCTATTTACTCCCTTTGGGAATATTTTTCGTGTTAGCTGGTTTTTTATATGCAGGTTTAAGCTTAAATCCGCGTGATATAGGCTCGACTCGCCTTGATAAACCAGCTCCTGCCTTTACTTTACCTAAGCTTAGTGATAGCAGCCAAACAGTGAGTCATCAGGATTTTATGGGTAAAGTTTCGCTATTAAATGTGTGGGCATCCTGGTGTGAAACTTGCCGTTATGAACATCGTTTATTAATGTATATGGCGAAAAAAGGCTATAACATCTATGGACTGGCTTATAAGGATACTGTGGCGGATGCGAAAAATGTGTTAGTGCGTGCTGGTAATCCATACATCGCTAATGCTTTTGATGAAAATGGACACGTTGGCATGGATTGGGGTGTCACCGGTACCCCGGAAACCTTTATTATTGATAAACAGGGTATTGTTCGTTATAAGCACACTGGGCAATTGACTGTCGAGCTTTGGGAAAAAGAAATTAAGCCATTGATTCAGCAATTAGAAAAAAGTTAGGTAGTATTGAAGGGCGAACACGCAGGTTCGCCCCTACAAAATCACTTGAATAAATAACAGAATATTTCAAAGTTGTGATACTAATAAATCAACTCAATCAGGGCTTACAAGATTTAAAAATCGATCTGCCTGCCTCTACCCAAACACAATTATTAAATTATCTCGAACTCTTAGCCAAATGGAATCGGGTTTATAATTTAACGGCAGTACGCGATAAAGCCCAAATGATACCTAAACATGTTTTAGATAGTTTAGCGGTATTACCTTATGTTTGTGGAACTCGGATTTTAGATGTGGGTACGGGCGCGGGCTTACCAGGTTTATTATTAGCCATCGCACGTCCAAATTTGCAATGTTTTTTATTAGATAGCAGCGCAAAAAAAATTCGCTTTGTCAGGCAAGCCATTATTGAATTAGAACTCAAAAATGCCTTTGCCATCTGCTCTCGCGTTGAAAAGTTTCAGCCCGATGAAAAATTTAATACTGTTATTTCAAGGGCTTACGCGAGTTTGCCGCTTTTTTACACACAATGTATACAGTTATGCGCGATAAATGGATGCTTATTAGCTATGAAGGGAACTTATCCTGAAACAGAAATTGCCCAGATGAGCCCATTGCCAATCCATTTTGACAGTTTCCCCCTACAAATTCCACAGTTAGAGGCGCAGCGGCATTTAATTGTGTTCAGTTCATTCTAATATATACTGAAGGGAATGGGAAATGGGTTCATTTATTAAATTTCTTAGTCATATTGATTTTTTAATAAAATCCATTATACTCTATAAATTGTAACAGCTCAGGCTTTAATAAAAAGAAATACGATTTTTTTGAAAGATCGTATTTCTAACACGCTAAATTTTTGGGTTCGATATATGAATGAATTTTTCCAAATGGGCAAATATGCTTTTTATATTTGGACAAGCTATGGTTTAGCCCTAGTTGTTCTCGTTGCTAATATCATAATTCCTTTTAATCAAGAACGCGCACTCTTGCGTACCTTAGCTCGTAAATTGCGGAGAAAAGAACGTGATAAGAATCAGTAAAAAGCATAAAAAACGCCTGAGTATTATGTTATTAATAATGTCTGGCATTGGTATTACCGTCACATTAGCTTTGACTGCTTTTAGTCAAAACATGCTGTATTTTTTCAGCCCAACTCAAGTTGTGGCGGGAGAAGCGCCGACAGGTAGGAGCATTCGTGTTGGTGGCATGGTGAATAAAGGGAGTGTAGAACGCGCTTCTGATAGCTTGCTCGTGAAGTTTAGTGTCACTGATTATGCTCATACTATCCAGGTGCAATATACAGGCATTTTGCCTGATTTATTTCGTGAAGAGCAAGGTATTGTGGCAATCGGGCAGATGCAAGAAGATGGTTCATTTATAGCGGATGAAGTGTTAGCTAAACACGATGAAAATTACATGCCGCCGGAAGTGGCTGCTGCCTTAAAAGCGGCTGAAAATAATGATTAATGAAAACATAATTGATAAAGGGCGAACACTTATGTTCGCCCCTACATACGTAATGATAACTGATAACTGATAACTGAAATATGATTCCTGAAATTGGACATTTTGCCCTTATTTTAGCCCTGAGTTTGGCTTTGGTACAAACACTATTCCCGCTTATTGGAGCGGCGCAGGGTATTCCTAATTGGATGGCGGTTGCGCGTCCTGCTGCGGTTGGACAATTTGTATTTATGAGCATAGCGTATGGGTGCCTGACTTATGCCTTTTTTACTAATGACTTTTCGGTACTTTATGTGGCGGGTCATTCTAATAGTGCCCTGCCTGATATTTATCGCATCGTGAGTGTCTGGGGCGGACATGAAGGCTCTATGCTGTTATGGACGGTCATGTTAAGTTTTTGGACCGTTGCTGTGGTTATTTTTAGTCGTAGTTTGCCGCAAATAACCGCAACGCGAGTGATTGCCATTATGGGTTTTCTCAGCGTTGGCTTTTTGCTATTTATGTTACTCACTTCTAACCCATTTGATCGGTTTCCGTCGCTATCTCAGGTTCCCGCCGATGGGCGCGATCTGAATCCATTATTGCAAGATCCAGGGTTGGTGATTCATCCACCTATGTTATATATGGGCTATGTTGGTTTTTCAGTGGCTTTTAGTTTTGCCATTGCTGCCCTATTAGGCGGAAAACTGGATAGTGCCTGGGTACGGTGGTCAAGACCTTGGACATTAGTGGCTTGGCTTTTTTTAACTTTAGGCATTGTTTTAGGCAGTTGGTGGGCTTATTATGAGCTTGGCTGGGGTGGCTGGTGGTTTTGGGATCCGGTCGAAAATGCTTCTTTTATGCCCTGGCTCATTGGCACCGCTTTAATTCATTCCCTGGCAGTCACTGAAAAACGCAGTGCATTTAAAAATTGGACAGTGCTATTAGCTATTATCGCTTTTGCATTGAGCTTATTAGGAACTTTCTTGGTTCGTTCCGGCGTATTAACTTCAGTACATGCTTTTGCCACAGATCCAGAACGCGGGATTTTTATTCTTATGTTCTTAGGAGTCGTTGTAGGCATCTCCTTATTACTCTATGCCTGGCGTGCGCCAACAGTGGGTAAAGGCGGTCATTTTAATGCCCTATCAAAAGAAACCTTATTGCTAACAAATAATATCTTATTAGTTGTCGCATGTGGTGGGGTGTTATTAGGAACTTTATATCCACTTTTTCTAGATGCCTTAAACATGGGTAAAATTTCCGTGGGTCCCCCCTATTTTTCCGTCGTCTTCTTTTGGATTATGGCACCTTTAATGTTATTGTTGGGAATTGGACCGATAGTTCGTTGGAAAAGTGATCAAGCGAAAACCCTGTTTATCCATTTGCGCTACACCTTACTGATTAGTATTATACTGGGTTTGGTATTGCCCGTTTTAGTCATTGGTAAAGCGGGATTGACCGTTTTTCCTGGGATAGCGGTAGCTATTTGGATTTTTTTAACAAGCTTACAAAATCTGGGTGATAGAGCCCGTCATAGCCGAAAATTGCCACTGAGTTTTTATGGCATGACCGTTGCCCATATTGGCGTAGCCGTGTTTGTTGTGGGTGTCACTGTATCTAATGCATTCAGTGTTGAAAAAGATGTGCGTATGGAACCCAACAAACCTTTAGCTTTAGCGGGGGGATATCGCTTTATTTTTGAAGGTACACACACTGTAAAGGGTCCTAACTATGATGCTCAAGCCGGGGTAGTGAGAGTATTTAAAAATGATAAGGAAATCAAGGTCTTATATCCAGAAAAGCGGTTTTATCGTGTCCAACAAATGCCCATGACTGAAGCGGCTATTGATTGGGGCTTTACCCGTGATATTTATATCGCTTTAGGTGAGCCTTTGGATAATGGGGCATGGAGTGTGCGTGTTTATTATAAACCCTTTATTCGCTGGATTTGGTTAGGCGGATTTTTGATGGCATTGGGTGGTTTATTGTCGGCTGGCGATAAGCGTTATCGTCGTACTGTTAGTTCTCGGTCCGCTACGGTATCCGTTTCGTAAGTTCGTCAACGCAGGTTTTTAATAGTTATAGGAGTCTATTTGTGGGTGAACGATTGTATCATACCGATTTTTATGGTTGGGCTCATCAGCAAGCAGAGTTGCTTAGGGGAGGCGAGCTAACGAAAGTAGATGTAGAAAATATTGCAGAAGAAATTGAAGATATGGGAAAAAGTCTGAAGCGTGAACTTGAAAGCCGATTGAAGGTGCTTTTTCTACATTTACTCAAGTGGCAGTATCAGCCAGGGTATCGAGGTAATAGCTGGCGATACAGTATTGAAGAACAACGTACTGAGTTGGCAGATCATATAAATGATAATCCTAGCCTTAAACATAAATTGCCAAAAGCTATAGAACGTGGTTACAAATATGCTATCATAGGTGCTGCTAAAGAAACGGGATTTTCCAAAAATATATTTCCTGAGTCGTGTCCTTGGTCCTTTGAACAAGCAATGAATGATGAATTTTTGCCTGAATAAATATTAAAGCTTCTATCGTTTGTCTATAAATAAAATGGCTATCTGGACTTGAATTAAGAAACTATAGTCCACAAAAATATTGATAACTATTGACATTTATTTCGCTTTTGACTTAAAAATTTGACATTTATAAAAAAGCAAAGTACAATAAAGATTAGCTTGAAAGTGGTTAGCCTTCCACGTTAAAAAAAATGGGTTCAAGCTAAAAAGTAACTCCAAGCTTTCATTAGGCGAGGGGATAAAGGGTTGATACTCCCTAGTTCATAGTTGTTGAGAGTTGTACTCCATTAAGTACAATGTCAATAATTATCAATGAAATTGTTATCTAGTCGTTATATTGGCTAGAATACCTATCAGTTATTTAGGTAGAATGATCTTTATTTTAAATTTATTCATCTATTTTAGGAGAATGTATAAGATATGAAATTCAAATTGTTAATTGCCGGGTTTTGGCTTTTATGTGCTGCTGGTTTGGTTTCTGCAACTGAAACTTTGAAACCTTATGTTTTGGCAAGTGTTGTACCGGCTGATGTGAATGCCAAATTGGCAGCCGAAGGCTTTGAAGTTGTTGGTGAGTATGAACCCTATCCTGGGGCTAAGGTCATTGTGATCACAAGCGAGGCTCTGAAATTAGAGGCTGCTAAATCAGAGTTTGGTGGCTATGGTGCAACAGTGCGCGTTGCTATCACAGATGATGAAGTTTCCTACACTAACCCTGCCTATTGGGCAAATGGATATCGCATGGCAACGGATCTCGTTGCTGTTACAACGATTTTGGAAGAAGCCTTAGGCAATGCTGGCACATTTGGCTCAAAAAAAGGCATAACTAAAGAAAAGCTTGCTAAGTATCAGTACAAGCCTTTAATGCCCCGCTTTGACAAGCCTGTTGAGTTGGCAACCTTCCCGACTCACAAAAAGGCTGTAGAAGTCGTTGAAGCGGGTCTTCAAGCCGGTAAAGGCAAAACGAAGCTGGTTTATCGTGTTGATATTCCAGACAAAGACGAAACGGTATTTGGTATGGGTTTGCTTGGTGATCATGATGGTGCTGACAGAATAGCCATGACAACTTTGAACAAAGGAGCAAAGGGTTCAAAACATACTGCTTATATGCCTTATGAAATATTGGTTTCTGGAACCAAGGCATATATGCTACATGGTAAGTTCCGCATTGCCCTTAGTTTCCCCGATCTCAGCATGTTTAAATTTATGAAGATTCGTGGTGCGCCTAAAGGCATTGAGAATGCTGCAAAAGCAGTGACTGTAGAATAATATCTAAAACGAAACTTGACAGGTTTTAAAAACCTGTCAGGTTTAGCTTGAAAGTTGGAAATTGACAATGTCATTTAGTGAATATAGAAATTATAAAGCCTCTGAATTAGAAAAAATTTTTAAAATACGCCTAAAAAATAATGATGATTTATTTAAGGATTTTAAGCCAAGTGACAAAGATTATAGTACTTTACAGGTAGATGTCAAAAAAATGTCATCACGCCTTCGGTTATCAAAGTTTGATAATGAAGCGACAAGGGGGAGTCTTTTAGTATCACATGTTTTATGGGAATCTGCAACCGTTTATAACCTGGGGGTATTTTTTGAACCGCTTGTCAATCTATCGCCTGAGGAGACACCTGATCTTCCACATCAGTTAAATGGTAAATATGATGGTGCCTTGAGCCTTGATGAAATTGATTTGAGTTCTCCCATTATCTCAGTTGTAGAAGTTAAAAAAAGTAGTCTATCTGATGGTTTAGGTCAGTGCATAGCTGAAATGTATGCAACATTAAAGAAATTTAAACAAGATAAGGTATATGGAATCATAACAGATGGTGAGGTGTGGGAGTTCCTTCGATTAGAAAATGCTATACTATCGGTGGATGAAAATAATTACTACATCAGGCATGTCGCTGATATTGTTGATAGAATTGGGTATATAGCGGACATTTTTAAGAATAATGGTTAAGAGACATTTTCAATATTCAGAAATACCATTTTTGAAAAAAGGGTATTTCTTGCACACCAATATCAATGTGACAACGTAGAATTAACCATTAACCATTATATCAACAGATTTTTGTTGATAAACATAGGTGCCTGTTTCGACTAAGCGATAACTGACATAAAATCTTATCTCACCACCCGCAAACTCTGTCAATGCACCTTGGAACAATTGCAGGTTATGGCTATCTTGCAAAGTCAGGCGTTTGATTATGGGTAATTCCAACAAATATTTATCACTCCATTGATACCAGCCATCGCTATCAAGCATATAATAACTGACCATTTCCCCCTCTTGGATATAACTGGCTAGAAAAATAATATCAGCTTCTAATCCACGATGTTCACTATCGGGAATTAATTGCACACTGACTTGAATTTCTTCAGTGGCATCTATGGGCGGTTCAATAAGGTTACCAAAAGCATCGCGCACTTCACCGAGCAGAGACATATCTAACAGATTAACAATGTCTATGCGAAATGTTTTTTCTATCGCATTTTCTTCCGTATCTTCCCCATTATTCGCAATACTGACTGTGTTGGGTGTCGTTTCAATAACCTGCACGGTGATATCATGGTAGGATTGCGTTTCAAAATCTAACAACTCGCCTCTTGCAACACGCAATAGATCGTTATCCAGCCAAAAACGACTGTCAGCATCATCAAGCAATTTATACTGATAATTGCCTGGCTCATTGCTGACCAATCGACCGACAATCGTATTTTCCGCACTTTGTTCCGGGACCTTTTGAGAAGTAAAGGAAATATCAAATTTTTCATTCGTTAGCTGAATGGTAAAACTTTTATCAAGATAATCCCCAGTCGCATCGACACTACGCACCTTAATTTCATATTGCGATTGACTTTCAAAATCCAAGCTCACAGCATGACTGACTCGTAATTCATTGCCTATTATTTTAAAATGTTGATCAGGGTTTTCAATTAAGCCATAAATAAACAAGTCATCCTGATCCTCATCCAGGGTACTAAAAATACCAATGAACGTGTCAGGTGGGCTGTTTTCTGCCACTGTATCACCTTCCAATAGAATATCAGTTGGTTTGCGGTTAATATTAACATTAAGCTGAATTATCTCAGTAGAATATAACTCACCATTTTCGAGCAATCGGTAGCCTAAATCCAGTTTAAAAATACCGGGCAAACCAATAAGAGTTCCTTCAAAAAAAGTCATTTCCATTGCTTGTAAAGGGGTATTTTTGGCAAGTGTCACGGGGATCGTCAGCGACGTGTTGCTAATAGGAGGTGTCCAATGATAAGTTACAATAATATCAACAGGCTGCTCAAGATGTCGCGTCGCCGGTTGTATGCTCGCAATCAATTTGAAACGTTCAGGCATGTCTATGCTGAGATTGCTATTAATTTCCCCATGAGCCTGAATTTTGCCTGTAATAATAGGCACCTCAATGCTTTGAACGCAAATCAAGGAATAAGTCACGGTGGGGCGTTCTGGATCATTAGTTGTCAAGGTTAAAGTTGCTGTTAGCTCACCGCTAACTTCACTAACCGGCAGACATTGTATGAATAAATTATGAGGAGAACCATTATCCTGTATCGAAAAGGGTGCGCCCCCACTTAAACTAAAATCACTGGCATTATCACCACTGAGTGTGCTAGACAAAATTTCAAGCGTATCCGCACCAACTTCAAACACCGTTAGAAGGCTGGAAGTAGGATTCCCTAGTTCATCGTTGACTTTTAATCTGAAACGACTCCCAGGCGTGGGAACTGAATCATAAGCTGGTTCGCCCTTTTCACCTGTGCAACTTAATGAATAGGTGACACTAGAATAATTTGGATCATTAGTCGTTAAAGTTAAAATGGCGGTACGCAATCCTACCTCACTGGGGGTACATTGCACCAACAACGTCTGTTCAGAACCGTTATCGACTATTGAAAACGGGGCTACACCGCTGATGATTTGAAAATCACTGGCATGATCGCCGCTGATTTGACTGTCAGATACCTCAAGAGTATCTTCTCCAACTTCTAAGATTATCAAACTATTGGTACTACTTGGATTACCCAGTTCGTTATTGCCAAAATCCAGTGAGCTATTGGGTGCAGGAACGGAAGAATAGCCTGCTAGCAATGATTGGTGCAAGGTGGCTGAAACTTCTACACTTAACTCACTGGTTAAAGTATTTAGTTGTTCACCATGGGCAGGCGTGTAAGTTTCCACAACAAAATAGTAGGTGGTATTCGATGATAAATTTTCGACGACATAGCTGGTTGCGGTTTTATCAGAAGTCGTTGTTTCGGCTGATGTATAAGAGCCACCCTGGCTAGTCGCATATTTAACTTGATAATAACCACCATCGGCTTTGTAAGAAATAGGCATCCATTCCACCTTAACCTCGGAAGCTGATAAAACGGTTGCCACTATATTAGTAGGTGCTACTGTTTGGGTATTTGAAATAAGCAGATCAATCAAGCCCGTATTTTGCCTTATTAATTTATTGTAATCCAAATTCATTAACAATTCCTGATTATTAGGATCACCTACTTGAACGTTTTGTACTTTTATCAGCTTTGACTGGCTTAATTCGTTAAAATCAGGAATAGGTCCACTGAGTTGATTATTTTCCAGAGAGAGCTTTTGCAAATCGCTCAGGTTATCTAAATTGGGTATCGGACCACTGAGTTGATTGCCTGCAAGAATCAACGTTTGCAAACCGGTTAGTACACTTAAATCGGGAAGTCTTCCAACCAGCTTTTTGTTAATCCGCTCAATGCCTGTAATACGTCCATCAATACAGGTAATTCCTTCCCATTCACACGGTGCATCTGTCGCATTCCATAAATTATCCGGGCTATCTGTCCACGCTTCACCGTTAGTGTTGTCATAAAGTGCCAGCAAAGCTTCACATTCAGCTTGTGGAATATCAAACTGAATTGTACAATCTGTTCCAGCCGATGCTAATGGTAACCATAGCAAATTTAAAATGACTCCCATCAACAGGCTCAGATTGGTTAAGCCGGCTTTTTTAGAAAGTATTAACATATTATTTCTCCTTAAAAAGGGGTATGATTAAATATTATAGCATAGTAAAAATATATTGTTGTAGGGCAATCCCTTGTTCAAGCCCTGAGTAATTACCTAAAATAAATATTAACCGATAACTGATAACTGATTAACTGAAATGAGACATACAGCCCTATTAGCCCTAGCAGATGGTAGTTTATTTTATGGCGAGTCGATTGGCATCGCGGGACAAAGCGTTGGTGAAATCGTATTTAATACCGCCATGACGGGTTATCAAGAAATCTTAACTGATCCTTCTTATTGCCAACAAATTGTAACCTTAACTTATCCCCATATTGGTAATGTCGGGGTGAATACTGAGGATGAAGAATCACGGCGCGTCTTTGCCGCCGGTTTGGTTATTCGTGATCTTCCCCTGTTAGAAAGTAATTGGCGGGCGGAAGAGCCTTTAGATAATTACTTGCGCCGCCAACAAGTTGTTAGTATTGCCGGTATTGATACTCGCCGTTTAACGCGGATTTTACGTGAAAAGGGTGCCCAAAATGCTTGCCTGGTGGCAGGTGAAGTGATAGACAAAGAATCTGCGATCCAAGCGGCTAAAGATTTTCCTGGTTTACAAGGCATGGATTTAGCTAAAACAGTTTCTACAACGCAATCTTATGAGTGGGAAACCGGTGCCTGGTCAATATCATCACCCGTTAAGCCCTCATTTTCACCACAATGGCATGTCATCGCCTACGATTTTGGGGTGAAACATAATATTTTGCGATTACTGGTTGAACGAGGCTGTCGCGTCACGGTGGTATCAGCACAAACGCCCGCTAATGAGGTGCTTAAACAAAAACCGCATGGCGTGTTTTTATCTAATGGTCCTGGTGATCCAGAACCTTGTGATTATGCGATTGAAGCCATTAAAGAAATTGTTGAAGCAGAAATACCTGTTTTTGGTATTTGCTTAGGGCATCAATTATTGGGATTAGCCAGCGGTGCCAAAACGGTTAAAATGAAATTCGGTCATCACGGTGCGAATCATCCAGTACAAGATATTGCCTCCGGACGCGTAATGATTACCAGCCAAAATCATGGTTTTGCGCTTGATGAAGCCAGTTTACCACCTACCTTGCAACCAACCCATCGTTCCTTATTTGATGGCTCATTGCAAGGCATACGGCACACCGATAAACCGGCTTTTAGTTTCCAAGGGCATCCAGAAGCGAGTCCAGGACCTCATGATGTTGCGCCCTTATTTGATCAATTTATTGATTTAATGTCACAGAATGGCAACGTATGTAGTGTAACGTAGTATCACGTCAAGTGCCCTATTATTTTACAGGATACTGCATTCTTATGGAAATGCCGTTTCTTTGGGAGCGGAAACCAAGATTAGAATAAGTAAGTTTCATAGGTGTTCTGGATAATTTTAAGTACTTGATTTAACGTATATTTAATGTAGGGTGTCTAAGTGAAAACGTCATACACCAAAATTATAAAAAAGGTGGATTTAGCGAAGCTTATCCACCCTACATGGTTTGGATTTCCAAAAACTAAAAAATAGGAAAAATAACATGCGCGAATTTAACACAACCGGTCCATGCGATCCAGATAAGCATTACACCGTCATGCGTGAAGCATTAGTAGCCGTTTGCACCGAAAAGGTCAAAAAGGGCCGTTATATCACCCTCTTTGCGCCCCGGCAAGCAGGAAAAACCACCTTTTTCAAATTGTTGCTGAACGCACTTGAGAAAGATTTTACTACCATCTGGCTTAGTTTTGAAAACTTGAAGAACGTTTCAAAGGAAGCTTTTTACCGAGAATTAAACTATGAACTTCGGTATGAGCTTTCCAAACATGATATCCCGTCTGAAGTAACAATCCGTGATCCAATCGATCTAAAGCATTTTTTTGCAAAACGTCGGGATAACATAAAACAGATTGTCTTGGTAATAGACGAATTTGAAGGTATCCCTGACGGCGTGTTAAACGAAGTCATGCACACCTTCCGGAAAATCTATCATAAAAGAGAAGAACATTGCTTACATTCTCTACTCATAGTCGGTGTGAGCACCATTGCAGAATTAGTCGTTTCCGGCGCTTCACCATTTAACATTGCTGAAGAATTACAAATTCCCTACTTTACCTTTGCAGAAGTCAGTCAACTTATAAGCCAGTATGTTGCTGAATTTGGGCAGATTTTTGAGGAAAGTGTGATAACAGCCATTTATGAAAATACCCAAGGGCAACCGGGACTGGTATGTGCGCTCTGTTCTTATCTCGTGGAAAAATTAGTAACGGATCAGTGCCAACCGGTGACTATGGAACACTATTATAGAGCGCAACAGCATTTTCTAACCGAACGGTTTGATAAAAACATCATCAATATCGTTCAAAAAGCGAGGGGGAAAAAGAATTTCATGCTGAAAATGCTTTTCAACGAAGAGTCATTGCCTTTCTCAATTCACGAACCAGATATAGCATGGTTATATGCTAACGGGGTTATTGATAACGATAACGGGGAGACAAACATACTGGTTCCACTATACAAAAAGGCACTGATTACTGCGTTTCGCCCACTGATAAATGGAGAAACCAAGTATTATATCAATTCGCCTTATGAGACGGTCAACCAATATCTGACATCAGATAACCAGTTAAATATCAATGCCTTGTTGGAAGAATACAGGGCTTATGTTCGTAGACGCGGTTTTCGGGCTTTTGATACCGAACATCTTAAAGAAGCCGCTTGTCATTATTCCCTTGATGGTTTTATCAATTTTTTCATTCAGCGTCTTGGTGGACAAACTTATGTGGAAGTGCCTTCTGGGAGAGGGAGAATAGATATTCTGATTCGTTACCAAGGTCGTTCAGACCTCATCGAAACGAAAGTTTATTCCGATAACACCTATTTCAAAAGAGGCAAAGGACAACTGGTAGAATATCTGAAATCCGAAGACCTTTCTCAAGGCTACTATGTTGTTTTTAGTAACTTGCACACCGATCAAGACGAACTGTTTGCTTCGGAAACGATTCAAGGAAAACAGATACATACTCATATCATTCCGACAAAATTTGAACAACCAAGCCGTCTTCCCGTGCTAGACGAACTGAAACTGACCGAATCAGAAAAGATTGCCAACAACATGCTAAAAATGGAGAAGTTTTCAATAGAACAAATCAGTCAAGCAACCGATGTAAGTCTTGACAGAATTAAACAGTTATCTGTGCGATAACTCTCAGCCTTATATTTTGGAGTCATCAGCTTCAGCTTTGAATTTCCAAAACTCAAATTATGGATACCAAAAAACTAAAAAGGAAAAATAACATGCGCGAATTTAACACAACCGGTCCATGCGATCCAGATAAGCATTACACCGTCATGCGTGAAGCATTAGTAGCCGTTTGCACCGAAAAGGTCAAAAAGGGCCGTTATATCACCCTCTTTGCGCCCCGGCAAGCAGGAAAAACCACCTTTTTCAAATTGTTGCTGAACGCACTTGAGAAAGATTTTACTACCATCTGGCTTAGTTTTGAAAACTTGAAGAACGTTTCAAAGGAAGCTTTTTACCGAGAATTAAACTATGAACTTCGGTATGAGCTTTCCAAACATGATATCCCGTCTGAAGTAACAATCCGTGATCCAATCGATCTAAAGCATTTTTTTGCAAAACGTCGGGATAACATAAAACAGATTGTCTTGGTAATAGACGAATTTGAAGGTATCCCTGACGGCGTGTTAAACGAAGTCATGCACACCTTCCGGAAAATCTATCATAAAAGAGAAGAACATTGCTTACATTCTCTACTCATAGTCGGTGTGAGCACCATTGCAGAATTAGTCGTTTCCGGCGCTTCACCATTTAACATTGCTGAAGAATTACAAATTCCCTACTTTACCTTTGCAGAAGTCAGTCAACTTATAAGCCAGTATGTTGCTGAATTTGGGCAGATTTTTGAGGAAAGTGTGATAACAGCCATTTATGAAAATACCCAAGGGCAACCGGGACTGGTATGTGCGCTCTGTTCTTATCTCGTGGAAAAATTAGTAACGGATCAGTGCCAACCGGTGACTATGGAACACTATTATAGAGCGCAACAGCATTTTCTAACCGAACGGTTTGATAAAAACATCATCAATATCGTTCAAAAAGCGAGGGGAAAAAAGAATTTCATGCTGAAACTGCTTTTTGACGACGAACAGATGCCCTTTACGATTGATAATCCAGATATTGCTTGGCTCTTTGCAAACGGGGTTGTTGACAATAGGGATGGTTATGTGGATATTCTGGTACCGTTATATGCCAAACGCTTGATAAACGCATTTCGCCCACTGATAAATGGAGAAACCAAGTATTATATCAATTCGCCTCATGAGACGGTCAACCAATATCTGACATCAGATAACCAGTTAAATATCAATGCCTTGTTGGAAAAATACAGGGCTTATGTTCGTAGACGCGGTTTTCGGGCTTTTGATACCGAACATCTTAAAGAAGCCGCTTGTCATTATTCCCTTGATGGTTTTATCAGTTTTTTCATTCAGTGTCTAGGAGGGCAAACGTTTATCGAAGTGCCAACCGGTAGAGGGCGGGCAGATATCCTAATTCTCTATCAAAACCATAAATACGTCGTTGAAACTAAACGGTTTGTTAATAATGACTATTTTAAGCAGGGCAAAGGACAACTGGTAGAATATTTGAAATCAGAAGACATTTCTCAAGGCTATTATGTTGTTTTTAGTAATTTACACACCGATAAAGACGAACTATTTGTATCGGAAACGATTCAAGGAAAACAGATACATACTCATATTATTCCGACAAAGTTTGAACAACCAAGCCGTATTCCCGTGTTAGATGAATTGAAATTGACCGAATCAGAAAATATTGCCAACAACATGCTAAAAATGGAAAAGTTTTCAATAGAACAAATTAGTCAAGCAACCGGGGTAAGTCTTGATAGAATTAAACAGTTATCTGTTCTGTAAGGAACGTGCATGTTAGAAATCCGATTTTTTTAAAAATCGGATTTCTCAAACCTCTCTTTATTGACTTTTCACATCTAACTTATCCCGCAATTTATCTCCTAACATATTGACTGATAATACGACTAGTAATAATGTTAGCCCTGGGGCTAAAACGATATGGGGGGCGACTAGCATATAGCCTGTACCGTCGCGTATCATGCTGCCCCAAGAGGCGGCGGGGGGTTGGACTCCTAAACCTAAGAAGGATAATCCTGCTTCGGCGATGACGATTCCTGCTATGCCAAATGTGGCTTCAATCAATAATGGTGCCATTAGCAATGGTATGATATGGTAGCGCAATATGCGTGGGATTGATGCACCTAGTGCGCGGGCGGCTAATACATGTTCTCGGTGTTTTAGAGATAATGTTTGCGCTCGCGTTATACGAGCAAAGCCTACCCATCCAACGACTGATAGGGCGAAGACGACATTTTCTATCCCTGGTCCTAAAATGCCTGATAGGGCAATGGCGAGTAAGATGCCTGGGAAGGCTAAGAAGACATCCATGATTCGCACGATGATTAAGTCAATATAGCCCCCGAACCAGCCACTTATTGTGCCAATTAGGGTGCCTACCGTTAGTGAAACCGTTATAACTCCAAATGCGACAAAAAATGAGGTTCTGGCTCCCATCATTAAACGGTCTAAAACAGGACGACCCAGGTCGTCATAGCCAAGCCATTCTGATAGAGAAGGGGGCTGTAAGATATTGGGTAATATGATGTGGTTTGGTTCCAAAGGGAACCAGGGTCCTAGTATGGCTAAGATTAACCAGAGTATTAGGATAGATGAAGGAATAAGAATTTGATATTTAAACACTGTAACGTACCCTCGGGTCTAACCAAGCATATAATACATCGGTTAGCGTGTTGATTAAGACATAACTGACACTAATTAATAAGATACAAGCTTGCACGAGTGGATAATCGCGCCGTTGAATGGATTCAATGGTTAATTGTCCAATGCCGGGCCATGCAAAGATAATTTCTGTGATCACGGCGCCGCCTAATAAGGTTCCTAGTTGTAAGCCGAGTATGGTGATGATGGGTAGTGAGGCATTGCGTAGCGCATGGTGAATGACTATGGCTGATTCGCGCAAACCTTTGGCACGGGCTGTGCGAATATAGTCTTCGTTTAGGACTTCTAGTAGAGTTGAACGTATCATACGGGCTAAAATGGCGGAGAGGGCGGTACCTAAAGTCAGGGCGGGTAATATGAGTGAAAGGAAATTTTCGCGCCCGCTTACAGGGAACCAGCCTAATGTGAGGGAGAATAACAAGATTAATAGGGGCCCTAACCAGAAGTTGGGGATGGATACGCCTAATAGGGAGAAGACCATCGCGGAGTTGTCATAAATAGTGTCTTTACGCAGTGCTGCAATACTGCCGAGTGGTAGTGCGATGAGTATTGCAACTAATAAGCCGGCAATGGCGAGTTCTAAAGTGGCTGGGAATCGTTCTATCATTATGTCAATGATAGGTTCTTGTGAATATAATGAGGTGCCTAAATCTCCTTGCAATAGGTGCGTCATATATTGCCACCATTGTGTGAATAGGGGTTGATTTAAACCGAGTGCTTGCCGTAGGGCTTCTAAATCGGTAGGTGTTGCTGTTTCACCAAGCATCGCTTGTACGGGATCACCCGGAACCAGGTGAATCAGTAAAAAAATTAGGGTGATTACCCCTAGTATAACTGTTAATGTACTGAGTAAACGGGAAATGATAAATGATGGCATAATTTTTTTGTATAAAATAAATGTTAAAAAAACCAAGTTTTTTCTAAAAACTTGGTTTCTAAATTCTACATAAATAAAGAAGCATGTAATAAGCTTCGTGTATAGGGATGTTGGGGGTGATTAAATATTTTCTCGGTTTCGCCCTGTTCAATAAAGCACCCATGACGCATTACCATAATACGGTGCGACATGGCACGGATGACTTTTAAGTCGTGGCTGATGAATAAGTAGCTGATATGGTGTTTACGTTGTAAATTTTCTAGTAGTTCAAGCACTTGTTTTTGTACGGAGACATCAAGTGCGCTGGTGGGTTCATCTAATAAAATCAATTGTGGTTCTAAAATGACTGCCCTGGCAATGGCGATACGTTGGCGTTGCCCGCCTGAAAATTCATGGGGATAGCGTGATAACATGTCTTCTTGTAAGCCGACTTCTTTGAGTATTTTTATAACACGTTCACGGCGTTTTTGATGATTTAAGTCAGGATAGTGAATGATTAATCCTTCACTAATAATTTGTTCTACCGTCATGCGGGGTGATAGGGATGAATAGGGGTCTTGAAAGACGACTTGAAGTTGACGGCGCAAGGGACGTAATTGGCGTGTTTGTAAGCGATCTAACTGCTTACCGGCAAAGCGAATAGCTCCTGTGCAGTTTTGTAATCGTAATACACACAATCCTAGTGTGGTTTTACCTGAGCCTGATTCACCAACAATGCCTAATGTTTCTCCTGGGTATAAATGCAAATCAATTTCATCAACGGCTTTGATTTCATTATCCGTTCGTTGAAAGAAGTTTTTGGAAAGTGGAAAGTAGCAACGAATCTGTTGAGCGTCTAATAATGGGGTGGGGGCTGTGGTGTAATCATAGTCTGTTTGGATTCTTTCGGGTTGGCTGTTGAGTAGGTGTTGGGTATAGGCGTGCTGTGGCTGTTCAAATAATTTTTCCGCGTTGGCGGATTCAACTAAGTTGCCTTCTTGCATGACACAAATACGCTCGGCAAAGCGTTTTACCAGGTTTAAATCATGGGTAATCAATAATACTGCCATGCCAAATTCCTGTTGCATATTTTCGAGTAATTCCAGAATTTGCAATTGTATTGTGACATCCAGTGCGGTTGTGGGTTCATCGGCAATAAGTAATTGAGGGCGACAGGCTAATGCCATGGCAATCATTACCCGTTGGCGTTGCCCACCGGATAAGGTATGGGGATAGGAATTAAAACGTTTATGGGGTTCAGGGAGCCCTGTGAGTTCTAATAGCTCTAGCATACGACTGCGAGCGGCGGATTTGCTTAAACCTTCATGGAGTAATAGGGGTTCTATTAATTGTGTTCCAATGGGATAAACAGGATTGAGCGAAGTCATTGGCTCCTGAAAAATCATGGCAATATTTTTGCCCCGCACCCGACGTAAATCAGCTTCACTTTTCTGGAGTAAATTTTGCCCTTGAAATTCAATCGCACCGGTTGGGTAATTTACACGCTGACGATCATGTAATTTTATAATGGATAAAGCGGTTACGGATTTACCTGAGCCAGATTCACCGACGAGGGCTAATTTTTCGCCTAGATTGATTTGAAAACTGACTTGATGTACGACTTGTGTTAAATGTTGCTGTGAGTTTTTAAAAGCAACTGATAATTTTTTTATGTTTAAGAGTGGAGGAGTCATTTTAATTGTGAAATAGAAATCCGATTTTTGAAAAAATAGAATTTTTTTGAATTTAGAAATCCGATTTTTGAAAATATCGGATTTCTTTAATACTATTAACCATCAACAATTATTTGAGTATATTTTTTACCCCATTTTAAAAAAACCTTTTCTTCCATTGGGGTAGCATATAAATAACCTTGTGCGATATCACAACCATGATCACGTACAAAATCACGTTGCTCGGCTGTTTCTACGCCTTCGGCAATCACTGTCAAACCCAGGGCATGTGCCATATCAATCGTTGAGACTGTAATGGCAGCATCTTCAGGTGATGAAATTACGCCCTGGATAAATGAGTTGTCAATTTTAATACAGTCAATCGGAAAACGTCTGAGGTAATCCAAGGAGGTATAACCGACACCAAAATCATCAATCGTGATGCGAATACCCATGTCTTTAAACTGCTTCAAGCTATTAATAACAAGTTCTGTGTCTTCTAAGAACAAGTTTTTGGTTAATTCTAATTCTAGCGATTCCGGTGTCAAGCCCGATTTTTCAATCGCTTCTTTAACTACCCTGATTAAACGCTTACTGCGAAATTGATGCACGGATAAATTAACCGATATCCGGTTGACTGATAAACCCGCATCTAACCAATTCTTGAGTTGTTGACAGGCTGTCTGCAATATCCATTCACCTAGCATAATAATCATGCCAGTATCTTCAAGCACAGGTAGAAATTCCCCAGGCAAAATAAAATGGTTTTGGGAATGACGAAAGCGAATCAACGCTTCTGCACCAAGCAATTGTTTAGAATACAGCTCTATTTGTGGTTGGTAAAACAAAATAAAATCAGATCGAGCAATGGCTTGATGTATATTAGTTTCCGTTTTTAAATGTAAGAGAGCTTGATCGTGCATTCGACGATTAAATACAACATAACAAGATTTGCAGATGGCTTTAGCATGATCCATCGCAATATTGGCATCACGTAGTAAATCGGTTGCCTCTTCTTGACTGGTATAGTAAGCAATGCCAATGCTGGCTAAAGTAACGATTTCATATTCGCCCAACGAAAAAGGTCCCGTTAATACCTTATTTATCTTTGCCGCTAAATAAGTTGCATCTGCTAAACTTGGCATATTATCCAGCAAAATCATAAACTCACCACCAGAACGCGCGAGAACACTTTTTTTCGTTATACAATTCTGCAAACGTTCAGCAATGCCCATGAGTAACCAATCACCCATATCATGCCCTAAACTGGTATTAATGATCTTAATTCTTTCCAAGTCAAGAAATAATACTGCAATACGATAATTTTTTTGCTGCCGAGCGCGAGCTATTGCTTTTTCTACCAGTTCTATGAAAAGATGACGGTTAGGTAATCCTGTCAGTTGATCATGCGACACAGTATGGGTTAATTGTTGCTCTAAATCGTGATGCTCATACAAGTCATGTCCTTCAACTAAAATTCGGGTGTTATTTCCCTGGAAATGGCTAAAGGGGGTGAATAAAAAACACAGGGTTGCCATTTGTCCATCGTGTTTTTGTACTTCAACTTCACAACGGGCAAAATGACCTTTAGCGGCGGTGGCAATGGCGGCTTTAATTTTTGTTTTGCTTCTTAGGGAGGTACTAACAAAAGGCAGTTCCCAAAATATAAGATTTAAAACAGCCTCGCGTTCACTACCCATCAATGTGAGAGCCGTTTGATTAATCTCTTGTAAAACGCCATTGGATTTAATCAGAATCATCAACTCAAGTGCATTATCAAAGGAACTTTGAAAAAGGTTTCCCTTTTTTTGCAAAGTGATCAGGTTAGACAGATAACGGATAGAGCGTTCAAGTATAAACCAAGTCAACTGCTCCTTAGGCAGCACATCAATGCCAAGATTATCCTTTATTAATATCGAGTCAACAACTTCATTGTGTTGAGTCAGTAAAATAATGGGAACGATGGCATATTTAGATAAGCCAGTTAGAAATTTCTGCTGTTGTGCCAGTTTGGCATTATAACCGACTAAATAAGCATCATAATGTTTTTGTTTAATCTGTTTTGAAGCAATTTCATAATTCGGTGCCCAGTCAATATTTAGCTTGTCTGCTTGCTCATCTATTGTTCGGCGGCTTGTTAGATAATCTTTGGCATTTTCTTCTATAAATAATATTTGCACTCAATTTACCTTTTTTTTTATAACTCGATGTTCAAGTTTTTTACCAAAGACAATAACGACAAGGATTGTATATAAGAAGGGATTACCTCATCTAAATATTTCGTTTAAATACTTTTTTATATACAATCCTTGTCGTTCACGGTTTTAAAAAACTTGATCATCAAGTATAATGTTTTAGAAATCCGATTTTTGACAAAAATAGGATTTCTTTAAACCAATTCACAATTACTTTTTTTGACAATTATGCACTTTTTGGCACCACGCTATTGGCTATTATGGTTTGGAATTGCACTATTATGGTGTTTAATTCATTTACCCTATCGCTGGCAATTGGCAGCAGGGCGACAAATTGGGCGCATTGCCCTTCGACTCGCACCGCGCCGCCGTCATATTGCTGATACTAACTTAAAACTCTGTTTTCCGAAACTTAATAATATACAACGAAAGCAATTATTACACCAACATTTTGAATCTTTAGGTATGGGTTTATTAGAAATGTTGAGCGCATGGTGGTTACCAGATGCCACTTTAAAACCATTAGGGCATATTCAAGGGCTAGAATATTTACAGGCTGCCCTAAAACAGGGCAAGGGTGTCATTTTGCTCAGTGCCCATTTTACTTCTTCGGAAATCGCTTCCCGTTTTTTAACGATGCACATCGCCATTCATGGTGCTTATCGCCCCCATGAAAATCCCTTGATTGAGCATTTTATGAAAAAAAGCCGCGAAAGCCATGCTGAAAAAGCAATCCCCCGTGAAGCAGTGCGCGAAATGTTACGTAGTCTCAAGCGAAATAAAGCTTTATGGTTCGCAACGGATCAAAATTTTGGGCATAAGCATAGTGTCTTTGCCCCCTTTTTTGGTATCCCGGCAGCAACTAATATTGCTACTTCCCGTCTTGCCAAAATCAGCGGGGCTGTTGTTGTACCTTTTTTTGTGCAGCGTTTAGAAGAGCATCAGGGTTACAAAGTCATTTTACAACCGGCATTAGATCATTTTCCGAGTGGAGATAGTTTAAAAGATGCAATACGAATTAATCAACTCATTGAGGCACAAATTCTGAAAGCACCTGAGCAATATTTATGGGTGCATCGGCGGTTTAAGGATCGCCCGCCAGGGGAAGAAAAGGTTTACTTGAAAACGTAAGGTTTACTTGAAAACGTCAGGATTTAAAAATCCGATTTTTTGAAAAAAATCGGATTTCTGGCAAAAAATAAAGTTTATCTATAATTAATAGACTTGTCCGGAAATAATTAATTCATATATTTCATATACTTAATATAACATGAAAAATAAAACATTTAAAAATCAATAAGTTATATAGATTGGATTTAATTTGACAATTAATAATTTATCATGTTATAATAAAAAAATCTACTAAAAAATAATATATAGCATTTTCCGATTGAGTAAAGTACAGATATATATTATTTTTAGATATTTTATAACTAAGGAGGTTCTTAGTTGAAAATTATTTTTGTACTCAACCTTATGTGTTCAAAAAATGTTTTTTTGAAGCCTTTTTCGACTCGGCGACTCGATCCTGAAATCCGCCCAAATATTTTTTGATAAGCCCAGTGGGAGATGTTAACTAACTAATTGTTTTTTATCATTTTATTTTTTTTACGATTTCAAATAAAATGGAGTGAAAAATTCAAAAAAATGGCTATTTGAAAAAAGATTTCTTATTTTTTTGAAGCTTTTAAATGAAAAATGGTATAAAACCGTCTTTTTATACAATTTGAGGTTATAAATTTTTGGCAAAATTAGGGGGATCCGCTCGCGGAGAGATGTTAATTAAGGAGAATTTTTTTTGCTGAAAATGCGCCTATTTCATCGTTAAAAGCCTGTCAAAAATACCAAAATGTCGCCTTCGATAATAAGTGAAATATAACTATAATGATTATAGGGTTAATTCTTGATGGTTGCCCTTAACTGGTATATTATTTTTGTACTCAACCTAATCGGGAAACGCTATAACCAAAATTAACCAGGTATTAACTCAATGCAGTTTGAATGGAATGAAGATAAAGCCAGGCTAAATAAGCGTAAACATGGAGTTAGTTTCCATGAAGCTTTAACAAGCTTTTATGAGCCAGGACAAGTCGCATTTTATGATGTTGAACATAGTGAAGATGAAGATCGAGAAATTTTATTAGCTCACTCTAACCAAGGACGACTTTTGCTTGTGGTTTATACACTTAGGGACGACATTATTCGCATTATTTCAGCAAGACGTGCAACACGCAGAGAGGCACAAGACTATGCGCGAGGAATATGATTTAAAAACGCTTAAAGTTAAGCGGCGTGGCATGTTGCCAAGCCTAAAAGAACAATCTCCAGAACAAGCTCAATTAAAAATTACCATTGTTTTGGATGACGATTTGGTCAATTATTTCAAGGCGGCAGCCCAACAACCCGATACCCAGTTCTACCAAACTCAGATTAATCAAACGCTCCGCCAAGCAATACAAAAAAAATCGGTGTTGTATGATGCTGATATGGATACGGTTAAGAAGGTACTGCTACAAGATTCGGATTTTATTCGTGAAATTGCTAACCAGATAGGTCAGCGAACGTAGGGTCAATGCCATTAAAGGGGTCAGAATAGAATAAAGGTCAGTGAAAGTAGGGTGGGTAAAGCTACAGCGAAACCCATCGAATGATTGTAATGTCAAGTAAAAAGAATGGTGGGTTTTTCTACCCACCCTACGCTTGCTATGTTATAATTCTATAGAACGTTCGTTATATAGGATACTACAATGACTAATGCAAAATCTTCTATTAATATCGCCCATTTTCTAGCCAGTCGATTTATTGAGTCCAAATTAGTTGTGGCATTGATTCCAGCTATTTTATTATTTGGTTTCATGGGATTATTGTTGACACCCAGGGAGGAAAATCCCCAAATTATAGTACCTGCTGCTGAAGTCACGGTACAAATGCCCGGCATGTCATCGCTTGAAGTAGAATACCTACTACTTTCACCCTTAGAAAATCGTTTAAATGCTATGCAAGGGGTTAAACATACTTATGGATTAGCCAGTGAAGGGGTTGCTAACATTCGAGTTGAATTTGAAGTGGGTGAAGATAAAGCGGAGGCTTTTGTTCGCCTGTACGATCAAGTATTACGCTATAAATCTGAACTGCCTCCACGAGCTGGGGAACCTCATGTACAAGTAATAGATGTAGATGATGTACCTTTTTTAATTATCACGCTTGCTTCTGCCGAGTATGACCGCTATGCTTTAGGGCGTATGGCAGAACGCATGGTAGAACATTTACGCAGTCTGAACGGTGTTGGGCAAAGTGCGGTAGTGGGTGCGTTAGCTGATGAAATTCGGATTGAAATTAACCCGACTCGCTTGCAAAGCTTAGGACTTGATTTGAATCAATTATATGCTCACATCCAATCAGCCGATTTGAATTTATTGGTAGGAGAGCAGGTGTTTGAAGATGAAAATCACCAACGACGGGTTAGTCATTTACTCCAAGATATTGCTCAATTAAAGCAATTAGTGGTGGCGACTGATAATCAACATGTCTTGCATTTACAAGATGTCGCGACAATTGTTGATGAACCCGATAAGGAACAAAGTACCTTTTCCCGATTTAATTTTGGGCGTGCAGATAACCGTTATCCAGCAACCTCTGGTTTAGAAATGGCAGCTGTTCACATTGCGATTGCTAAACGGGCTGGCGTAAATTCTGTTCCTTTGGCAAAGCAACTATTACAAAGGATTGCTACGATGCAAAGAGATTGGTTACCCAAATCTGTGCATGTTGTCACGACTCGTGACGATGGACAAAAAGCGAATGATTCTGTGAATACGTTAGTTGAACATCTGTTTATTGCTATTGGCGTAGTCAGTTTAGTGCTATGGCTATTTTTAGGCTGGCGAGCGGCAGCAATTGTGATGTTAACGATTCCATTGGTATTTTCCTTGGTAATAGGAGCAGATTTAGTGGCTGGTCCTTCTTTGAATAGAATCACACTTTATGCCTTAATTTTAGCATTAGGTATGTTGGTAGATGATGCGATTGTTGTGATTGAAAATATTCATCGCCATAATCAACTATTACCGGCTGATTCTGACTCTAGCCAATATGCTAAAACGATTGTTGCGGCTACCGCTGAAATTGGTAATCCTACTACTTTAGCGACTTTCACAATTGTTGCTGTGTTTTTATCCTTAATAATGGTAACAGGTATGTTGGGGAATTATTTCTATCCGATGACTTTTAATGTACCGGTTGCCATGATTGCCTCATTGTTAATTGCCTATATAGTCACACCTTGGGCAGCACGCCGCTTTTTACCGGTGACTCACGAAACGCACCGAGAAATTTGGCTACAAAAACTTTATCGCTTTATTTTCAAATATTTATATAAATTTTATTGGTTACGAGCCTTATTTTTTACGAGCATATTAATGGCTTTAATTTTATCCTTCCTGCAACCGGCTTGGCAATTTGTGCGCCATCAAGGAATGGCAGGTGCTGTTTCACCTTATGGTGTGCCTTTAGCATTTTTGCCGAAAGACAATAAGAACACCTTTCTCGTCACCTTTCACTTACCGGATACCACACCTTTAGAAAAAACAGACAGATTGGTTCGCCAAGTGGAAAAAATTGTCTTGGAAAACAATCATGTGCTTAATACTCAAACTTTTGTTGGCTTTCCATCAGTGGTTGATTTCAATGGACAATTGCGCGGCAGTTCTGCCAAAGTGGGTACTCAATATGCTGAAATTCGGGTAAACTTAACCCATAAATCCAGTCGTGATATAAGCTCTATCGACATTGTAAAACAGCTTCGCCACCAACTTGCAGCAATTATCCAGCAAAATCTTGACACCACAATCCAATTAGTTGAAGATCCACCTGGTCCACCAGTAGCAGCCACAGTGCTTGCGGAAATTTATGGTCCAGATAATGCTGTTCGAGAAGCCTTGGCTTTACAAGTTAGAGAGAAGTTTTTGCAAACTTGGGATATGGCGGAAGTTTGGGCAACTATTCCTACCCCAGTTCCCGAATACCGATTTGAAATCGATCAACGCAGAACTCGTTTAGCGGGCTTAAATGTGCAACAAGTGGCTATGGCATTAAAACTCTTTTTACAAGGTGAAGTGGTTAATTATTTACATCAAACTGATACCCGTAATCCAATCCCAATTCGCTTGCTCATAGCGCATGAACAACGCATAGTGCCGGCATTACTGGAGCAAACTTTTATCCGCAATCCACAAGGTGTGGCTGTGCCGCTATCTACAATAGTGAAGGTAATATTAGCTAAACAAATCCCACCTATTTGGCATCAAGACAGTGAACGAGTCACTTATGTCGGTGGCGAATTAGCAGGCAGTGCGCCGGTTTATGCGGTGTTGGATTTGGATAAAAAATTGGATGGATTATCTTTAGGAGAACATGGCACACTTGCTACCACTAATTTAGGTTTTGTGCCGACTAAACCAGATACTTTGCTGGGCTATCGTTTACATTGGGCTGGTGAATTACGCTTAACTTTGGACGCTTTCCGAGATATGGGCATGGCTTTAGGACTTTCACTGTTGGTTATTTACTTCTTGTTAGTTGCCTATTATCAATCATTTAGATTACCAATTATAGTGATGGTTTCGATTCCATTAGGCATGATCGGCGTATTTCCTGCTCATTGGGCTTTGGGACAAAATTTCACCGCCGCTTCCATGATTGGAGTCATTGCGTTAGCGGGTGTTGTGGTACGCAATTCTTTATTAATCGTTGATTTTATTCGGGAACGACAACAGCAAGGTATGAATTTGGAAACCGCCGCTTGTGAAGCAGGTGCATTAAGACTTATCCCTATCATGCTAACCACTTTAGCCATCGCTTTTGGTACGATAATTATGGTACCTGATCCCGTTTTTGGGGGTTTAGCAATTAGTTTAATATTTGGAGCAATAAGTTCGGCAGTATTGACTGTGTTTGTGGTACCATTGCTTTATTCTCGGTAGGGCAACCATTGTAGACAGATATGAATCGCGCTACATTTGTGCTCCTCTTCATTAATTAAGGATATTAAAAATATGTTTAAAATTGCAACGTGGAATGTGAATTCTCTACGTGTTCGCTTACCACAAGTATTAGATTGGTTAAAAAACACGAAACCAGATATTTTGGCTTTGCAGGAA
>Ga0190358_1000014_pt1 | contig 82408 bp, 62 predicted proteins | sample 48721812_MG_FD_161666 | JGI IMG/M metagenome (GOLD analysis project Ga0190358, IMG submission 161666) | Hydrothermal vent microbial mat bacterial communities from Southern Trench, Guaymas Basin, Mexico - 4872-18-1-2_MG | ecosystem: Environmental > Aquatic > Marine > Hydrothermal vents >... | reverse complement strand
AAGAATTACAAAGAAGAATCAATAGAAATTAATGAACCTGATGAAAATACATTTAAAAATTAGTTCTATTTTTATAGTGGCTCAATTTTATTGAGAAAAACTGGCTCACTTTTATTGATATGTAACACTAGTGAATTGTAATATACAATTCTTAACAGGCAATAGGTGTTCGGATTGCTTCCTTTAAATTGCATAACAGGACCCATACTCATAGGTATGCAACTGAAAACGCAACCCTCATTTAAGGATTAGTGCTCGCCTGCTGCAGCCAATTTTATTCACCAATGGTGAGTTTGACATTAATATTACTAAGTCTTTTGTATCTCATTTGTATCTCATAAAATAAAAAGCTCCTCTATAACTGATGTTTAGAGGAGCTTATGTGTACCCGGAGCGGGACTTGAACCCGCACAGCCTTAACGGCCATTGGATTTTAAGTCCAACGTGTCTACCAATTCCACCATCCGGGCGGGTGCCTGTGGCGGGGCAAAATTACTAAAAAAACCTGAAACATGGAACGTGAAACGAAATTGCCTCACTCCGTTCGGCGGATCCCGGCCTGCCGGCGGTTTGCTTTCATCAGTCAGAAGCCGCAAGGCGGCTGTTTTTATTTTCCGAAAGCTCCTACCGGGAGCGAGCTCCCGTCGGAGCTTTCAAAAACAAGGAGGCAGCGATTCCATCGCTGCCTCCTTGATGACGAGCGGGAAACGGAACTCGAATCCGCGACCCCGACCTTGGCAAGGTCGTGCTCTACCAACTGAGCTATTCCCGCAATTGTGAATGCAAAAATAATACTTTTTTAAATTATGCAAAAATATAAGTAAAAATGAAAATGCCTATTTACTACCTGTACAATAAATAAACTGCCTTTTCCCTTGTATCTTTATTGTATAATACTTCTTAAATAGTATTTTAGAGCTCATAAAACTGCTTATAAATGACTAAGCCCCGAAAGAACGGTTTTGGTACCGCTCCTGTATTCTTCACCGCAATATCTACGATACTCGGAGCTATATTATTCCTCCGCTTCGGCTTTGCCGTTGGGACACTGGGCTTCTGGGGGGTGATACTTCTGATACTCCTGGGGCATATGGTTACCATACCCACAGCCCTGGCAATATCAGAGATAGCCACTAACAAGCGCGTTGAAGGCGGGGGTGAGTATTTTATAATAAGCCGGTCATTTGGTCTGAACATAGGCGCAACTATAGGTATTGCACTTTATCTTTCCCAGGCTATTAGCGTAGCTTTTTATGTGATCGCATTTACAGAAGCCTTTGAATTTTTCTTCAATTATATTAAGGAACAATTTGACATCGTATTACCCAGGCAGGTGATATCAATCCCCGCAATGACTGCCCTGGCCTTTCTCATACTTAAGAAAGGAGCCAGCCTTGGTGTTAAAGCCCTGTATGTAGTGGTGGGGCTACTGGTTCTTTCACTGGTGATGTTCTTCCTGGGAACTACCGAGCACGCTGAACAGGCTTCTTATACACTTGAATCAGCGGCATTCAGGAATAAGGACAGCTTTTTTATGGTCTTTGCCATCATTTTCCCGGCATTTACGGGAATGACTGCAGGAGTAGGGCTTTCAGGCGACCTCAGAAATCCGTCAAAATCAATTCCAAGGGGAACAACAATAGCCACCTTTTCAGGTATGATAATATACTTCTTTGTTGTTTTCAAGCTTGCTTCATCAGCCAGCGTTGAAGACCTCCTTAATAAACAGCTGATAATGGGAGACATAGCTATCGGAGGTTCCTTTATAATACCCCTGGGACTGGCGGCATCAACCATCTCATCAGCCCTGGGATCAGTAATGGTGGCCCCAAGGACACTGCAGGCCCTGGCAACAGATCGCTCGTTCCCTTCATCCAGGCTGAACTGGTGGCTCTCAAGGGGAAGAAAAGGAGACAAAGAGCCTGTTAATGCTTCTCTTGTGACTGTTATTATAGCCATGTTATTCGTAGCCCTTGGTAATGTAAATGCTGTGGCAGGTATCATTTCAATGTTTTTTATGGTTACCTACGGATCACTTTGTCTTATATCTTTCCTGAACCATTTTGGGGCAAGCCCATCCTACCGGCCTTCATTCAAATCAAAGTGGTTTTTATCATTGATGGGGTTTATAATCGCGCTCTGGGTGATGTTTAAAATAAATCCTACCTATGCCCTTATTTCCATTATTGCAATGGTTTTACTTTACGCTTATATAAATTATTACCATCATGACAGGCAGGGTTTGCAATCGATTTTCGCAAATGCACTTTTCCAGCTAAGCAGGAACCTGCAGGTCTACCTTCAGAAAACTTGGGCGATAAAAACTCATCAGGAATGGAGGCCAAGCGCTATATGCATATCAAAGAATTCCTTCGAGAGAGATACCGCCTTCAGGTTATTGAACTGGATATCTTACAGGTACGGTTTTGGCACCTACCTGCACAGGATAGAGGGTTATTATTCAAAGAAAAGCCATGCAGAAGCACAGGAAACCCTGAAAACCCTTGTAGAAAGCTTTGAGAATATAGAAAATCATGTATATATCGATACCCTTATTTCGCCTTCATACACTTCAGCCATAGCCCAGGCAATACAGCTTCCGGGCATCTCAGGCATGGAAAACAATATGGTAATATTTGAATACAGCAAAGGAAAACCAGATGAATTGACTGAGATAATGGAAAATTATGCCCTGGTCAATGCAGGAGATTTTGATGTATGCATTTTAGCCAGCTCAGAAAAGGAAATTGTTTTTAAAGAAGGCATACATGTGTGGATAAAATCAATAGACGAAAATAATGCCAATCTTATGATAATGATGAGTTTCATAATCTCGGGGCACCCCGAGTGGAAGAATTCAAAGATAAAGATTTTTGAAATATGTAAACCTGAACAGTATGACAAGATCCTGGAAAATAACAAGAAGCTGATAAAGGAGGGAAGACTGCCCATAACAGAAAAGAATATCGAAATAATCATCGAGGCATCCGATGTCAGTCCAAAGGTACTTATTAATGAAAATTCAAAGAATGCAGCTCTGACTCTTATTGGTTTCAGGGGTGAAACCCTTAAGCGAGACATGGATGTATTTTCTGGCTACGATGAAATAGGTAACATATTATTTATAAATTCGCATAACCAGAAGATTATTGAATAAGCTTGAAAATAATTTTCAATATCTCAGATGCCCAGGATCCCAAATATTAATGCTTCCCCGGAAACTATACCGGAAAAAGGTGACATACTGGTAATGTACGGTAAAATCAAAGATACCGGACAATTCTTAAAGGAGGGTTAAACATGCACTCATTTACACTTCCACTTACTGATCCTGTCATTATCTTCATGGTGGTTTTACTCCTTGTGCTGCTTATTCCCATTGTACCGCGTAAAACCAAGACACCTTCCATTATCGGCCTGATTGTTGCAGGCATTATACTGGGACCCTACGCTTTGGATATTATTGCCAACAATGATACCATTGAATTATTCAGTAATGTGGGTCTTTATATATTATGTTCCTGGCAGGGCCTGAGATCGAATTCAGCGAGTTTCGCAAGAACAGTTTCAGGGGTATTTTCTTTGGTTTAAGCAACTTTGCCCTCCCCTTTCTGCTGGGTTATTTTGCAGGCATATACCTCCTTTCGCTCAACATAATTCCTTCATTTCCAATTGTTATATTACTCGCGTCAAATCCCCTGATTGCTTATCCTTCTGTAAATAAACCGGGCATTACCAAAGCGCCGGCTGTTGTTACCGCTGTTAGCGGAACGGTAATTGCTGACACCCTTGTACTTATTGTGCTTGCCCTGGGTGGAAAATGGTTGGCTGCATGGCTTACCAGAATAATTTTCAGGCAGACAAGAACGGAGATGAACATTGTTTTCGGACTGACAACAGCACGTACGGCAGCAACCCTTGCCATTGTAAAGGATGATAATGTTCTTAACATCTACCCCCGGCAGTATGTATAACTTCCGGAGTTTTTTCCTATTCACCGCCGCCGCCACTTCAACAGTAGCTTAATATGCCTTACCCCAAAGGTGCCCCTGTGACCGAAGCTATGGCGCACGCAGCAGTTTCCGGATATTATAGAGCTTATTGAGTGCCTCCACTGGTGTGAGGTTATTGACATCGAGGCCGATGAGTTCATCTCTTATCTGTTTCAGCACGGGATCATCAAGCTGGTAGAAGCTCAGCTGTAGCCCTTCGCGTTTGGAGGCAAGTTCGCCCACGGGCTTTGCAAGCCCGCTTTCCCGGCTACCTTCCTCCATCTGCCTCAAAACCGATTCAGCCCTTCTGACAACGCTGAGGGGCATGCCTGCCATACGGGCAACATGGATGCCAAAGCTATGCTCACTTCCTCCCCTCTTCAGTTTCCTGAGGAAAATAACCTTATCATCCAGTTCCTTTATTGACACATTGTAATTTTTTACCCTGGTGAAGGAATTCTCCATCTCATTTAGCTCATGGTAATGGGTTGCAAAGAGAGTTTTTGCCCTGGCACGCTGTTCATGTATATATTCTACCATTGCCCACGCGATTGATATCCCGTCATATGTTGATGTGCCCCTTCCTATTTCATCAAGAAGTACCAGGCTGCGGTCTGACAGGTTATTTAATATACTTGCAGCTTCATTCATCTCAACCATGAAGGTGGATTCCCCCTGGCTTATATTATCGGATGCCCCCACCCTTGTAAATATCTTATCTACTGCCCCTATACTGGCCGAGGAAGCCGGCACAAAGCAACCTGCCTGTGCCAGGAGTACAATCAGTGCGGTTTGCCTGAGCAGGGCTGATTTACCCGACATGTTGGGGCCGGTAAGTATTATTATCTGCTGTTCTTCATTATCCAGGTAAACATCATTTGGTATGTATGACTCATCTATGGGAAGCTGTTTCTCAATAACGGGATGGCGTCCGTCTTTAATATCAATAACATATGAGTCATTGATTTCAGGTCTTACATAATCATTCTCTGCAGATACTTTTGCGAATGAAAGCAGGCAATCCAGCCGGGCAATCATAACAGCATTCACCTGTATGGTGTTTATATAGCCTTCCAGGAAGGCGATCAGTTCATCATAGAGTTTTTGTTCCAGTTCCAGTATCTTTTCTTCTGCTCCCAGTATTTTGTTTTCATATTTCTTAAGTTCTTCAGTAATGTACCTTTCAGCGCTTACAAGGGTCTGTTTCCTTATCCATTCGGCCGGCACCTTTGCTTTATGAGTGTTCCTCACCTCGATATAATAACCGAAAACATTATTAAAGCCCACCTTAAGGCTGGGTATACCTGTATTCTTACTCTCCCGTGCCTGTAGTTCAACAAGATAATCCTTACCTGAGTGCAGAATATTTCTTAAGTCGTCCAGTTCCCCGGAAACGCCCGGGGCTATCACATTGCCCCTGCTTATCATAAGCGGCGGATCCTCATTTATACCCTCATCGATTTTTTTGAAGGCTTCAGTGCAAGGGTCCAGTTTTGCCGAGATCTGAATAAGTGAATTACAATCTGTTTTCCCGCACATTTCCTTCAGTGGCACAACGGCCTGAAGTGACCTTTTCAACTGCACTACTTCCCGCGGATTAATCCTGCCGGTGGCTATCTTGGAAACCAGCCGCTCAATATCTCCAACAGTTGCCACCTCTTCATGTATATTATCCCTGAAATCAGGATTATTTACTATAAATTCCACAGCATCATGTCTTTCAACAACCACCTTGCTGTCCTTGAGGGGCAGGGATATCCACTTCTTAAGGAGTCTTCCTCCCATGGGGCTGGCAGTACGGTCAATTATGTCAATCAGTGTTTTTGCCCCCTCGAAGGGTGAGTTAAACAGTTCAAGGTTACGTATTGTAAAGCGGTCGAGCCAGACATATTTATCTTCTTCTATCCTTGATATTCCTGTTATATGTCCTGTCCTTTCATGCCGGGTAATATCGAGATAGTACATTATTGCCCCGGCCGCTATAATTGCATAATCCAGGCCGTGGATGCCAAATCCCTTCAGGGAACTGGTGCCGAAATGCTTCAGCAACCTGTCATTTGCTGCATCGATCCTGAAAATCCAGTCATCGAGTTTATAAGTATAGAAACGCGAACCAAAGCGTTCGCGGCATTCATTGGTTTTCCCCTTTTCAAAAAGGACTTCCTTTGGTGCAAAATTGCTCAGGAGCTGGTCCGCATAGGTATGTGAACCCTCGGCAACAAGGAATTCACCTGTGGAAATATCAAGGAAGGCAACACCGCTTATTGATTTATGTATGTGTACGGCTGCCAGGAAGTTGTTTTCCTTGTGCTCAAGGACATTATCATTAAGTGAAACTCCCGGGGTTACCAGTTCGGTAATTCCCCGTTTTACAATCTTCTTTGCCAGTTTTGGATCTTCCAGCTGTTCACAAATGGCTACCCTCTGCCCTGCCCTCACAAGTTTGGGAAGGTAGGTATCGAGGGCATGGTGGGGGAATCCTGCAAGCTCAACCCATGAGGCCGCGCCGTTCGCCCTTCTTGTTAGTGTTATGCCTAGTATTTCCGCTGAACGTATTGCATCCTCCCCGAATGTTTCGTAAAAGTCGCCTACACGGAACAGCAAAATAGCATCGGGATGTTTTTCCTTGATGCTGTAGTACTGCTTCATCAGCGGTGTTTCGACATAATGTCTGGATCCCTTCATCGTTTTCAGTGCTTACTACAAATATACGATGATGCAGGCACAGAAGAAAGGGCTCTTTATTGATTGTTGACAAAAAATGAAGATTGGAAGATTGGAAGGCTGAAGACATTTGAGTATATTCGGGCTCTTTGTTTAACCCGATAAATATTTATTATGCACAGAGTACTGGTATTAGGCGCCGGAATGGTTGCAAAGCCGCTTATTGATTATCTTCTTGATAATAACTGCAAGGTTACCGTAGCATGCAATACATGTGAAAATGCACGGAGGATGGTAAAAGACCATCCCCTGGGCACTGTAGTTTACTGGGATGCCGGTAACAGCTGCGAGCTCCGCCGGATGACTGAAGAAGCAGATATTGTTGTAAGCCTCCTGCCCTATAAATTCCATTACAGTGTGGCAGGGGTTTGCATAGAAAAAAGGAAACATATGGTAACGACGTCCTACGTAAGACATGAGATGTCGGAATTAGACGAGGCGGCAAAAAAAGCAGGCATAATTATCCTGAACGAGATAGGTCTTGATCCCGGCATCGATCACATGTCGGCGATGAAGATTATTGACGGTGTGCAGGAAGGCGGAGGCAGCATTGAGAAGTTCTGGTCTATTTGCGGCGCTTTGCCTGCTCCCGGGCATGCTGATAATCCCCTGGGCTATAAATTTACATGGAGCCCTGAGGGTGTCCTTCTTGCAAGCCTGAATGATGCCAGGTATCTTGACAATGGGGAAACAATAATTATCAGGCCTGAAGATCTGTTCAGGAAAACATTCGAATACAAGGTAAAGGATATTGGTACGCTGGAGGTTTATGCCAACAGGGATTCAATAAGCTATATCGACATTTACGGATTGAAGGATATTAAAACAATATTCCGGGGAACATTCAGGTTCAAGGGATGGTGCGAGACCATTGATGCCATGAAGACACTTGATCTTCTGAGCACTCATGAGGAAGACCTCAAAGGTAAAACATATGCAGATCTGTTAAGGTCGAGAACGGGAAAGGGGAACATTAAACCCATAAGGCAGGAAGTGGCAGATCATCTTGGTTCAGCAACAGATTCAGCTGCAATAAAATCGTTTGAATGGCTTGGTCTTTTTGATGAAAGGGAGATACCGGTTTTGATGAAAAGCTCATTTGAAGTTATCTCGGACCTGATGATGAGTAAAATGATCTTAAAGGAAGATGAGCAGGACATGATTGTTCTGAAACATGTATTCCTGGCAAGGCATAAGGATGGCAGAAAGGAAGTGATAAGCTCACAGATTATTGACTACGGATCACCTTCCACAGATACATCAATAGCGCGCACTGTAGCCCTTCCTGCCGCTGTTGCCACAGGTCTTATCCTTGAAGGCAAAATCGGTCTCAGAGGGGTATACAGGCCTGTAAAAAAGGAAATATATATGCCTGTACTTGATAAGCTTGAAGAGATGGGGATAAGGACGGAAGAAGAATATGACCTGCCTGAATCGGAGCTTATTTTTTAGAAAGCCAGGTAAAAATCAGCTGTAAGCTTTTTATACTCATCAGTGTATTTATGTCTTGCCTTTTCTATGGTGAGGAAGGATTGCAGCAATTCCTTCTTCTCCGTACCAAATTCCATAAGCATTCTTTTTACCGGGGCTGAAGGCAGGGGTTTTACTTTAATTATTTTATTGCAATAAAGACCAAAGCCGACGGCTTCAGCAATAAAAATTGCTGCTTCCCTATATGGCAATATAAGGCAGAATCTGCCACCGGGGGCCATAAATCTTTTTACGGCCAGCAGGAGGTCGGTGCCTGAAAGGTCATAATCATGCCTGGCTCTGGCCAGGCGTTCATCCCGGTTGGCAAGCGACTGCCTGAAGAAAGGAGGGTTTGTAACAATAAGGTCATAGGTTTCCCCGGGCGAATGATCCTGTATTCTTTCGTTTATAACTTCAATCCTGTTTTGCCACGGGCTAATTTCAATATTTTCCACGGCCTGCTCATACGAATGACTGTCCGCTTCTATTGCAACTATTTCAGCAGAGGTCCTTTGAGCCATCATCAGGGCAATAAGGCCCGTACCTGTACCTATATCCAGTATCTTTGCAGCATATGACACATCAGCCCATGCTCCAAGCAGGACTCCATCAGTACCTATCCTGAAAGCCGGTTTTTTCTGGTAAAGCCTGAACTGTTTAAAATCAAAATAGTCCATTACTAAAACTTCTCCATAATCCCCAGTCCGAACAGTGAAAAGTCATATTTAACAGGGTCTTCCGGATCAAATTGTCTCAGCACAGAAGTAAGCTCTTCAACCGCTTTCCAGTCGTTCTGTTTACGCTCAAGCAGTCCCAGTTTACGGGATATATTCCCGGTATGAAAATCAAGAGGGATATACAGTGCCGACTTATCAATTTTTTTCCAGATGCCAAAATCCACGCCATGTCCGTCATCCCTTACCATCCACCTGAAAAACATATTAAGCCTTTTCCCTGCTGCTCCTCTTTCGATATCAGCAAAATGCTTCAGTGTTCTCCGGCTGTGATGGATATTGAAAAACTCATTTCGCAGGCTGATGACAGCATCCTTCCATGTTTCTCCTTTTTCAAGTCTTGCTGCCGGTATTTCTTCCATGCTTTCGTGCCTTGAATAAATATTTCTCAGTCCCCGGATAAATGTGCAGCAGTCATTTCCGTTAAAGGTACGGTAATAAAAGCTGTTCAGGCGCCCGAGTCCCTTTCTGTCAACATTCATTATGAAATCCAGGGGACTGTTACCCATTAGATCCATAAGTTTCTTTGCCGAATTCACTATCATATCACGCCTTCCCCAGGCTATTGTTGCCGAAAGGAAGCCGGATATTTCAATATCCTGTTTGAGAATATATTGATGAGGAATTGCAACGGGATCATTTTCTATAAATCCCGGATGGTTGAACTGTTCATATTTCAATTCAAGGAAGTCCCTCATTTCATCAAATGAGAACTTTTTTTTCCAGGATTCACCCATTATAAATTACACCGTCTTTAATTTCAATTTTCCTGTCGGACATACCCGAAAGTTCCCTGTCGTGTGTAACAATCACTATTGTTTGCCCGAATCTGTCCCTCAGGTCAAAAAACAGTTTATGCAATTCCTGTTTATTTTCAGTGTCGAGGTTTCCCGAAGGTTCATCGGCGAGAATAACACGAGGATCGTTTATAAGGGCCCTTGCCACGGCCACTCTTTGCTGTTCTCCCCCGCTTAATTCCGAGGGTTTATGTTCAAGCCTGTCTTTCAGCCCGAGGAATTCAAGCAGATGTCTGCCTCTGTCCTCCGCTTCCTGTCGCGGCTTACCCCCTATATAAGCAGGGATGCAAACATTTTCAAGTGCAGTAAATTCAGGCAGAAGCTGGTGAAACTGGAAAACAAAGCCAATCTGTTTATTTCTGAAACGTGACAGTTCCTTTTCATTTAGTTTATCAAGCAAGACACCGTCATATTCAATTATTCCGGTGTCAGCCTTATCCAGAGTGCCGAGTATTTGCAGTAGGGTTGTTTTGCCCGCACCGCTGGGGCCTACGATGGTTACTATTTCGCCATCCCTGATCTCCAGGTCAATCCCTTTCAGAACTTTCAGGTCGCCAAATGATTTACTTATATCTTTTGCTTTTATCATACATTCCTGTTAAAATCTCCTCTTCATCTTACGAAGAAAACAAGATAAATATAGCTGAAATAAACCACTGCCAAAAATATTCCTTTCCACCTGCCCAGTCTTGCACTCTTTGAAGGCAGCACCATAATTATAAGCAGGATGGCGATACCGATCATCCAGTACATATCCCGTGTAAATCCGGTATCCTTAATGGTAAATGGTTTAACTGAAGCGGTGATCCCAAGAATTGCAAGAACATTAAAGATATTTGAGCCCACCACATTGCCGATGGATATTCCATTTTTCTTCCTGAGGGCAGCCATAACTGAAGTAGCCAGCTCAGGAAGGCTTGTTCCCACGGCAATTACCGAAACGGAAATTACTCTTTCGCTCACCCCCATCCCTGCAGCAATTTCACCGGCACTGTTTACGAGTAAATCAGCTCCGGTGACCAGGCCCAGGGATGACAATATAATTATAAGCACTGATACCGGTAGCGAATACTTAATATCCGCTGGCCTGGCTATCAGATGTCTCCTGTCATTTCTTATTGACCTGTATATATATGCAAGAAGCAAAGCAAGGAGGATTAATCCTTCATAACGGCTGAATTTAAGGTCGTTAAGCATAATTAACAGTAACACAAAGGTGCCTGTCATTATTATCATATCATCAATAATTTCCCTCCTGCTAACGACAAATGGAGTTATAATAACAGTCAGGGCCAGAACAAAGGCAATATTTGAGATATTGCTGCCTATCACATTTCCAAGTGATATATCGGGATGACCTAAGATTGCAGCATCCAGGCTTACTACCAGTTCAGGGGCTGAGGTACCAAATGAAACAACGGTCAGTCCTATGACCATCGGAGATATCCTGAAATGACCTGCCAGGCTCATTCCTCCCCGGACCAGAAATTCACCGCCAATGAGCAACAACGCCAGCCCGGCAACCAGTAAAACATATGTCATCGGGAAAAATATTTTTTGATGAGCTAAAAAAGCTTCAGCCTTTCAGATTTTTGTTTACCGTATCGGACACGTCTTTTATATCATCCTGGACGTCCTTAGTGCTTTCATTAAACTCCCTTTTTATATCATCTGTTGCCTTCCTGAATTCACGCATACCCTTGCCAAGGCCTTTAGCTATGTCAGGAAGCTTCCTGGCCCCGAACAAAATAAGGGCAACAATCATAATTATAAATATTTCCTGCCCGCTGATGAATAAGTATATTGCCATATCCAGACCTTCTTAATTATGCAAATTTAACAAGAAAAATAATATTAGCAATTGCACAAGGGAATATGGAGTAATGGAACCGGACAGGACAGGTATCCCGGATACCCGGGATGCCGGCCTGTGATTTCGACGAATCCCGCGGAACGGTTCCGAAGAACCGCTCCGGCAGGTTTTTCAGCTTGATTTTTTCCCTCGCAGCACTCTTTCTGTTTCTCCCTTCCTTATCAGGTCGAATACAACCGGTGTGGCCACAAAGAGTGAAGAATAGGTACCAATAACCACACCCATGAGCAGGGCGAAAATAAAGCCCCTGATCGTTTCACCTCCAAAAACAAACATGGCCAGCAGTACAACGAATGTACTCAGTGATGTACTGAAGGTACGGCTTATTGTACTGTTGAGCGCGAGGTTAAGTATTTCTGTGCGCCCTCTTTTGCGGTATAATCCAATATATTCCCTTATGCGGTCAAAAACCACCACTGTATCGTTAATTGAATAACCAACAACAGTAAGTATGGCAGCTATAAAAGCCTGGTCGATTTCCATGGAGAAGGGTAGTAGTCCATAAAAAATTGAAAAGATCCCCAGCACTATCAGCACGTCATGTACCAGGGCTGCAATAGCCCCCAGTCCGAAGCGCCAGTTCCTGAATCGCAATAATATATAGAGGAAGATTATCAGTAATGAAAATCCGATGGCATAGAAGGCCTGGATCATTATATCAAAAGCAATTGTTGGTCCGACGGTCTGGCTGCTCTGACGGTAATTATTCAGGAAGGTATCCTGGTCGACTCCTTCGGGAAGCAAGGGTTGCAGTCCCTGGTATAATAAGGTTTCCACCTCAGCTTCGGCATCGGGTTCATCAACCCTGTATTTTGTAGTTATTTTAACCTGGTTTTCATTACCATAGACAACAACCTGCGGGTTTTCGCCGTATACTTCCCCGAGAAGGCTGGCAACCCCGGTTGTTGCTACCGGTTCGTCAAAACGTATTACATATGTCCGGCCGCCCGTAAAGTCAATCCCCATATTCAGGCCTTTCATTCCAAGGGATACGAGCCCGGCAATGATTATCACGCCGGAAACAATATAGAAAAATTTTCTCTTTCCTATAAAATCAATTTTGGTATTATTGAAAGCATTCTCGGTAAGTTTTGTGGCAAAGGTCAGCTTCATATTACTCTTCAGGAAGGAATCATAAATTATCCTTGTAATGAAGTAAGCCGTAAAGAATGATGTGATAATACCGATAACCAGGGTTGTGGCAAAACCTTTTATAGGACCTGTACCGAAAATATAAAGGACTGTACCTGTCAGCAGGGTTGTCAGGTTAGCATCAATAATTGCCGATCTGGCATTTTTATAACCATCTGCCACGGCGAGTTTTACTCCCTTGCCTGCTTTCAGTTCTTCCTTAATCCTGTCATAGATAAGAACATTGGCATCAACGGACATACCTATGGTAAGGATGATACCTGCAATACCCGGCAGTGTCAGCACCGCGCCGAGCGAGGCCAGCACACCCACTATAAAGAACATATTTACAACAAGTGCAATATCGGCCACCATCCCTGCCCGACGGCTATAGTAGAATATCATATAGGCCAGCACCACCACGAAGGCTATTATGAATGAATTGAGGCCGGCATTAATAGCTTCCCTTCCCAGTGAAGGACCAACAACAGTATCATTAATTATATGTGCAGGGGCGGGAAGTTTACCTGATCTGAGGATATTGGCCAGGTCCTCGGCTTCTTCAATGGTAAAATCACCCGTAAGCCCACATGATCCTCCTTTAATTTCTACAGATACCCTGGGAGCTGATCGCACATAACCATCGAGTACAACAGCTATGCACCTTCCGATATTGGATCCGGTGAGTCTGGCCCAGACGCGTGAACCTTCAGCATTCATTGACATGTCCACTTTTGCGGATGAGCCTGTTTGACCGTAGGATACTCTTGCAGATGTTATCACGTCACCATCGAGTGGCGGACGGCCGTCCCTTGTTGTAACCTTTATTGCATGCAGTTCATAAATGCTCTCACTCTCGTCACTCCTCATGGGGTCGGCACTCCAGTAAAATCTTAAATCGCGCGGGAAAAGGGACCTGACCTGGGCCATCTTAAGATAATCCATGACCCGGGCTGTATCCATATAGTGTGAATAGCCTATTGTAGAGCTGGGCAGGGGTTCCCCCTCCCTGCTTACTGCCGGGCTGAGTAAGGCAAACAGGGGGTTCTGAGTATTCCATTCATCCCGGCTTGCCGCCTCTTCAGTCACAGTTGTATCACTGAGCATATCAAGGAGTGTCTCTTCAACTGTTGTATCCTGCCGGATCTCTGATTGAATAAGGTCATCCACTGAACTTACCTCACCTTCTTCCGCTTCGGTTGAATCAGCCTTTTCAGAAGTCCTCAGGGCTTCCATATCTTTCTTCAGGGAAGCAAGGAGGTTATTTGCTTCCATCAGGTAGCCTATGACCTCAGAATTTTCATATGTTTCCCAGAATTCAAGCTTTGCCGTACCCTGCAGGAGTTCCCTAACCCTCTGTGGGTCTTTCACTCCCGGCAGTTCGACCAGTATACGTCCTGCGGCCTCAAGTCTTGATATGTTTGGCTGGGCTACACCGAACCTGTCGATCCTGCTCCTGAGTATATTAAATGCATTATCGATGGCACTATCTGTTTCTTCGCGGAGCACATCCAGTACTTCCTCATTGGTGGAATTGAAATTCACCTTATCCCTGAGCTCCATTGTGCCAAAAATAGCTGCCAGGCTGGCATTAGGGTCCAGCTCTTCGAAAGATTCGCCAAAAAGTTCGACATAGTTACGCTGGCTCTCCCGTTGTCTCTGACTGGCTATCTCCAGTGCGCGGTTGAAGGTTTCATCAGTGTTATAATTCGAAAGTGCCCTGATAATTTCTTCTACTGAAACTTCCAGCACTACATTCATGCCCCCCTTAAGGTCAAGACCAAGGTTCAGCTCTTTTGATTGTACTTCCTTGTAAGTATTACCAAGGAAACTCCATTCAGCTTTGGGAAGAGATGATATTGAATCGAGGTACTGAACCTCTTTCACAAGGTCTCCCCCGGCATACTCTTTAGCATGCTTTTTAACATTATATGATGCTACGGTGAATGAAAGCTGGTATATGGACACCAGTGCCAGTGCTATAGCCAAAAACAGAATAGCTCCTTTGTTTTGCATTTCAAAGTGTTTTATATTTTGCTAAAAATCAATATTTATATCCGGGTCCTAAACGGACGGGCAAAGATATTAATTTTTTCCTATTCTGCTATAAGTTCATCGAAATCATATTCGATAGGCTTATTAGCCTCAAAGTCGTAAAGTGTAAGGCTGCGGATGTTATAATAGTAGGTCCAGTAATTTTGCAGTGCCTGTATATATCCCCGCCGGTTTTCATCTTTTTTGGTATCGGCATTATTCAATTCCAGGACATCAACATTGCCGATAAGGAATCTTTGTTTTGTGACTTCGTACATTTTCATTGCCACTGTATCTGATTTGGCAGCAATACGCACCTGGTCCTCCTGGAGGTTAAATTGTGCCACCTCGAGGAACAATTGTTGCTCAAAATCGATCATTGATTGCTGAACCTGGGTTTTTGTTACTTCCTGGGATGATTGAGCCATCCGGAACCTGCCCCGGCGCAGTCCCCAGTCCATTATGGGAATTGTAAAACCTATGCTGACACGCTGCTGGTCATCCAGGGTCTGGTAAGCTCCCGGTATTATCAAGTCCTGTCCCTGCAGTCCGTAACTGATATTCATATTTGCATTCAGTCCTCTTTCCGATTTAGCCTGTGCCACATCCCGGCTGGCCTCAAGCAATTGCACCTGGTAGGAGATAATTTCCGGATTATTATCAAGAGCCATATTAAACACCTGCTCGGCGTTTACATTGAATTTTGGTATTTCGTTTGGTATGATCAGTTCTATCTCCACATTTTCAGTATAACCCAGGAAGGAGGACAGTCTTTGTTTCATATCGTTAAGGTTATTTCTGGCCTCATTCCTTGAAGTTTCGGCATTCAGGAAAGACAGTTCCATCTGCAGCATATCATTTTCAGCTATGGTACCAAGATTATACCTTCCCTGTGCAAGCCGGTAAAGAGTGTCGGCATTGGCATAATTCATATTGGCAATTTCCATATTTATCTGAGCCAGCGCCAGCTGAAAAAATCTCCGGACGGCATTAAGATGTACTTCCTCAATGTTAGCCAGGTAAGATTTTTTTGCTTCCTCGTATTTAAGAGGTTCAATTTGTTTTTGCCATTTTAGTTCATTAAACCTGAACAAGGGCTGGTTATAATTTATGCTAACGGGTGTTGAGATATACTGAGTTGACCCGTCTTCACCAAGGACATCAAATCTCCTGAGGTCAGAGCGGAGAGAGATACTACCACCTGTTAATCCTATGTTTTGCGACAGCGAAAGTTGTCCGAGCAGGCTATTGGTGTTTTTTTCGACATAATACTCTTTGCCGGTACTATAATCATATTCCTTTTCATATATCCTGTTATATTCGGGGAAGGTACCGGTAAGGGTCAATGAAGGCAGGTATTCGGCCTTGAATGTCCGGTATTGCCAGTAGCTGGCCCTGAACATATGTTTTGCCAGGATGCCCTGCAAGGACTGGTCCTCTGAAAGTTTAACAACGTCTTCAAGAGTCAGCCTTTTTACTTCCTGTGAATAGACTGGGTTACCTGAGCCGATAAAAGCCACAAGTAACAGGAAAAAATATATACGCTTCATAACAATGATTGATTTTTATTCGTACCTGAGTGATTCAATAGGATCTCTTTCAGATGCCCTTTTGGCCGGTGAATATCCGAATATAACCCCTACTGCAGCGGAAACGCCAAAAGCTACAATGACTGAGAATGGGGATACAATTGTCAGGATTCCCGCAATTTCATCTATCAGTTTGGATAGTACAATTCCTATAAAAACACCGATAAAGCCACCGGTAACACTTATCAATATAGCTTCGGAGAGGAATTGCACCACGATATCCATTTTCTTGGCACCTATAGCCATACGTGTTCCAATTTCTTTAATCCGTTCCATTACCGATGCAAACATTATATTCATAATTCCAATACCACCAACCACCAGTGAGATGCTGGCTATTGCCCCAAGCACTATATTAAAAATATCTTTTGTTCTCTGTTGCTGTTTGAGCAATAATTCAGGGACGGTTATTTCAAAGTCCTTCACATTCATATGTCTTCTCATCATCATACGGCTTAATACTTCTGTTGACGGGTTCAGCTGTTCCGTCTCCTCCACCTGCACGACTATCCTGTCGAGCTGGTGATAGTTAGTTGAGGATGATTGCGCAGGATCAGAGCCGCTGCTTATTGTACGGCTCATCATCAGTCCGTGTCCCATAGCCATAACCTGGGTGGAGGCTTCCGTGGCAAGTTTCTTTGTAAGGAGCTCCCTGTTCTGGTATCTGAGCAACATTGTTTTAACAGGAATATAGATATTGTCGTTATAAACATTCACACCTGTTTCTTCGAAGCCGGTAAGGTTAACATTGGTACGTTCAAGAACACCAATCACTTTCAGCCATACACCGTCGAATTTTATATACTGATCCACAGGGTCGACCTTGCTGAAAAATTTTGCCCTGATATTTGCTCCTATAATACACACCTGTATTCCATGCTGTTCCTGGTAATCGTTAAAAATGGCACCATGGTTGAGAGGGAGGTTATAGAGGTCAAAATAGTCGTTTTTGACACCCACAAGTTTGGCAGGGTAATTCATACCGTTAAGCACAACTGATGAATTAAAGGATATTTCAGGGCTGATACTTTTTACGGATGGAAGGACGTCCTTTATCGCTTCCACATCACGCAGGGTAAGCCCCGGGCTGAATTTATTCTGTTGTTTCTCACCTTCTTCATTTGAGGAATCGTCAATCTTAATAATGGGGCTTATAAGTATATTATTTACACCAACCATTTTAATCTGCTCAAGAATTTCCTGTTGTGCTCCTTTACCTATGGCAAGCATACTGATAACAGCGGCAACCCCAAAAATAATACCTAGAGCTGTTAAAATAGATTTTAGCTTATTAGCCATAATTGCCTCAAAAGCAATTACTACATCATGTAAATACCTTTTTCTCATATCAGTTCAATAAAAAGATTTAAAGAGTGCCTGTTTATCAGCTATTTGCAGTCTGTTCCCGTACTCCTCCATTACCCTGATCCCGGCCTCCTCCTTGCTGCTGCATCATACTGCGCATTTGCTCCCTTTCTTCCTCACTCATATTCATAAAGCGTTCTCTCATCTCGGGAGTCATCTGTTGTGAGCCACGATTATTTCGTTCTTCAATTTCTTTTTCCCTTTTTTCTTCCTCTTCCCTCTTCAGTCTCTCTTTCTCACGTATTTTTTCTATCAGTTCCTCCCCGACAAGTTTAAACGATTCCGGCTCTTCCGGTAAACTGAGGTAGAGCTGATCTCCTTCCCCGACACCTTCTTCAACTATTACCCTGTTTTCATTTGACTCACCAAGAACAACAATCTGCCTGGTTCCGTTTCTGCGATATACATAGGGTATGCTGTCCCCTGTCGCATGAACACATTCAAGAGGGATTGAGATAACATCTTCAAAGGTTTTGGTAACTATCTGGTTACCGGTTGTCATTGAAGGCCTGAGTATTGATTCCACGGCATCAAGCTTAATAATCACTTCAAAGACCTTGGCATCTGTATTTGGCAATTGTTCACCTATATTGGCAACACTTATCACCTTACCCGAGTATCTTTTATCGGGGAAGGCATCAACTGTAATCCTCACTGGCTGTCCCTGGCTAACCTTGCTTATATCTATTTCATTAACATAGGTTTTTGATATCATCGAGGACATATCAGGCAGTGTTGCCACAACGGGATCCCATGGACTTATGCTCGACCCCACCTTTCGTTTCTCCCCGCTCCATTCCCTTTTGTAAATTACCATCCCGGGAGCCGGGGCAGTCACCGTGAATTGCTCAAGAATTGCCTGGTAGTCTTTAACGGTTTCCCTTTGCTTTTGCAGTTCAAGGTAAGCCTCCCTCATATCAGCCTTTGCCTGCTGAATCTTGAGCTCATAATTTTTCAGTGCCTGTTTATATGCCCTGGTTGCCTTATCCAGGTTTATCCTGTTTTGCCGTATGGTAGTAGGAGGTTCATACTTTGATTGTTCGAGGGTAATCTCAGCCTCATCCATATTGAATTTAAGATTCAGAATTTCATCCCTCAGGTCGCCGAGTGTTATGGTTGTATCCAGTTTCTTCATTTCATAATCATTCTCCATCTGCTCCAGTTCATCCAGCTCATCTTTGAGGCTGTTATCAGCATCTGAACGATCAAGTGTAGCGACATAATCGCCTTTCTGAACAACAGTTCCCTCGGGTATGAGATCCTGTATTGTTATATCCCTGAACCTCATCCTTCTTCCTCCAAGGCCCTGAGGCCCTTCAATATCAGTTGAATTTTCTGCCTGCAGCTCCCCGGTGGTTGATACGATGATTTCAAAAGTTCCCCTTTTGCCCTCGGCAAAAAGAAGTGCAATCTCATCCTTTCTGGTAAGACGGTTAAAAACAATAAGTGCAATTATTGCAACTGCAACCACTATTCCTGAGATAATTAAAGTCTTCTTCATTATTATATAAGTTTGTACAAATCAAAAAAATCGTTGCGAAATTATTAAAATTTTATTCAGCCAAATCCGCTTAAACTATATTAAACGCCTATTTAACAATAATTAACAATGGAATGAGTAATTTGTTCCATCAATAAAGTTGACACACAGAATGAGGGTTTTATTCCATCAAAAGCAAATAAGTGATTGTTAAATTGTTTTTTTTACAAATTTCAGGATTTCTTCAGCAAGCCTGTCGGCATCCTGTCTGCTCTTTGCTTCAGAATAAATTCTTAATATTGGTTCGGTATTGGATTTCCTTATATTTACCCATCCCGTTTCGTCCTCAAGGAGCAGTCCGTCTTCCGTGCTTACCACCCTGTGCTCCAATTCTTCATTGATCTTTCTGATTATTTCATCGGCATGGCTGCTGTCAGGTAGGTCTATCCTGTTTTTGGAAATAACATATTCAGGGTAAGTGGCCCTTAATTGTGAGCAGCTGAGTCCTCTTTCCGCCAGCAAGGACAGGAAAAGAGCTATTCCTGCCAGGGCATCGCGCCCGTAATGAAGAGGGGGGTAAATAACACCACCGTTCCCTTCACCGCCTATCACAGCCTCAACCTCCTTCATTTTTGCAATCACGTTGACCTCGCCCACAGCGGAGGCAAACCATTTGCCACCATGTATTTCAGTGATATCCCTTAAGGCCCTGCTTGATGACATATTGCTCACAGTGTTACCCTTCCTTTTTGAAAGTACATAATCAGCGCAGGCAACAAGTGTATATTCTTCATTAAAGCAGGTGCCGTCATCCGAGACAATTGCCAGCCTGTCAACATCGGGATCAACAACAAAGCCAAGGTCAGCCCTGTTATCCAAAACAGCCCTTCTCAGTTCACCCAGGTTTTCCGGCAGTGGTTCGGGATTATGCGGAAACATCCCTGTGGGTTCAGTAAATATTTCTATTATATTCTTAACCCCCAGGCTCCTGAGCAAGCCCGGTAATATTAAGCCGCCAACAGAATTAACACAATCAATAACAATGGTAAATTCCCTTTTTTTTATTTTACCGATAGCAATATCGGGCAGGGCGAGCAGCATCTCAATATGGTGTTTATTATAATCACTCCTGTACTCAAGCCTCCCAATTTTTTCATACCCTGCAAAACTATAATCCATTTTTTCTGCTATATCAAGAATTTCCGCCCCGTCGGCAGCAGTTACAAATTCACCTTTGCGGTTTAATAATTTCAGGGCATTCCATTGCACCGGGTTATGGCTGGCGGTAAGTATTATCCCGCCGGCAGCCATTTCTGATACAACGGCAATCTCCACCGTAGGGGTTGTAGCCAGTCCAAGGTCAAGCACATCTATGCCCATAGCCGTAAGGGTAGCTGCGATAATTTTATTTATCATTTCCCCGCTGGGCCTGGCATCTCTCCCCGTAACCACCAGGGCTTCCCGTTTATTCACACCCCGCAATACCCATTCTGCATAGGCTGCAGTGTATTTGACCACATCGACAGGACTTAGACCTTCGCCCGGTTTGCCTCCAATTGTTCCCCTTATACCTGATATTGATTTAATTAATGACATGATATTTAATTGAGTTTGAAGAATATTTTTTTCTGTCCTGCAACAAAATTGCAAAAAATATTTTGAAGGGATGATTTTAGGGCATAAATCTTCAATGAGTATTTAATCTCCTCTCTATTCCGGTAAGACTGACAGAGGCGAATAATTTATTAATTATCCTTACCTTTGCATCCGAAATTATAAAACAATGAATAACAGGCACAAAAGGGCCGTGAAGAAGACCGCTGAAGGGGATGGAATGATAAGGCTGAATAAATACATTGCCAACAGTGGTGTATGCAGCCGCAGAGATGCGGACAAGCTCATCTCTGACGGGGAGATAAGCGTTGACGGCAAGGCAGTTACTGATCTGGGGACGAAGGTTTCAACCAGGGCAAAAGTAAAATATAAAGGAAGACTGCTCAACCCGGAGAGGAAGGTTTACATCCTCCTCAATAAACCGGCCGGTTATGTCAGCACAATGGACGATCCTCATGCCGGCAAGCTTGTCACCGACCTGATAAAAAGCGCCTGCAGCGAAAGGGTATACCCGGTAGGCAGGCTTGATAAGGACACTACGGGCTTACTTCTTTTCACCAATGACGGGGAGTTGACTAAAAAACTTACACACCCGTCGCATGGAAAAAAGAAGGTTTACCATGTACACCTGAACCGTCCCCTTACGAAAAACGACATGATAAGTCTTACCGAAGGAGTTGATATAGGTGAGCTGGTGGCTGCTGATGCCGTTGCTTATCCGGATCCTGAAGATAAAACACAGGTTGGCATGGAAATACATTCAGGTCAGAACAGGGTGGTAAGGAAGATGTTTGAAGCCCTGGGTTACAAAATAAAAAAGCTTGACCGTGTATATTTTGCAGGCCTTACAAAAAAGAATCTTCCAAGGGGTAAATGGAGATCCCTGACGGAGAAAGAAATAAATATCCTGAAAAGATAATAATATAAAGCAGTTATGGCTCATAAATCAGGTTTTGTAAATATCCTCGGTAATCCAAATGTCGGCAAATCCACATTAATGAATGCCCTTGTGGGACAGAAGCTGTCTATCATTACATCGAAATCACAGACAACGAGGCACAGGATACTGGGTATAGTTAATGGTGAGGATTTCCAGATTGTATACTCTGACACCCCCGGTATTATAAAGCCCGCCTATAAGCTCCAGGAGGCAATGATGCAATCGGTTTTCACTGCCCTGACCGATGCTGACCTGATAGTATATGTTACTGATGTCATTGAGACAATCGATAAAAACAGGGATATTCTGAACCTTGTAATAAATTCTGACGTTCCTGTCATACTGGTTATAAATAAAATAGATCTGAGCAACCAGGAAAAGCTTGAGCTTCTTATTGAAAGGTGGAAAAGCATTATGTCCGAAGCCATTATAGTGCCTCTTTCAGCGAGGGAGAAATTTAACACTGATACACTGTTCAGTCTTATCCTTGACAGGCTGCCTGAAGGACCGCCTTATTTCCCGAAGGATCAGCTTACCGACAGGTATGAGAGGTTCTTTGTAAAAGAGATACTACGAGAGAAAATCCTCAAGAATTACAGGAAGGAGATCCCTTACTCAGTGGAAGTTGAGATTGAAGAGTATAAAGAGGAAGATAAGATAGTAAATATAAGAGCACTGATTCATGTAAGCAGGGATAGCCAGAAAGGTATTATTATAGGCCACCGTGGAAAAATGCTGAAAAAGACGGGCACGGAAGCAAGAATAGACATAGAGGAATTCATAGCAAAAAAAGTATACCTTGAAATGTATGTAAAGGTTAGTAAAGACTGGCGCGACAAGCCCGGGGCTTTGAGGAAATTTGGTTATTGAATAATTATTATGAACAGTATAGTAGCAATTGTAGGAAGGCCAAATGTTGGCAAGTCAACTTTGTTTAACAGGCTCACCGAGACAAGGGAGGCAATCGTTGATGAGGTGAGCGGGGTTACACGCGACAGGCACTATGGCAAGACAGAATGGAACGGCAGGGTATTTTCGGTAATTGATACGGGAGGCTATGTAAGCAATTCTGATGATGTTTTTGAGAGCGAAATAAACAGGCAGGTTGAGATAGCAATAGAAGAAGCCTCATTAATCCTGTTTATGGTTGATGTTGTGAGCGGATTAACCGACCTTGACATGTCTGTTTCCAATATGCTCAGGCGATCAGGAAAAAATGTAATACCGGTGGTTAACAAGGTTGATAATAACAGCCGCCTGCTTGATGCTGCCGAGTTCTATAAGCTGGGACTGGGTGATTATTTTCCCATATCATCAATTAATGGCTCAGGTACGGGAGACCTGCTTGACAATATTGTTAATATGCTGCCGGAAAGCATTGATGAACCAGAGCAGGCGATGCCGAAAATTGCAGTGGTGGGAAGACCCAATGTGGGGAAATCATCACTCCTTAACAGCCTGACAGGTGAAAACAGGAATATTGTCACACCCATTGCAGGAACGACAAGAGATTCAATTTTTATACATTATAAAAAATTTGAACATGAATTTCTGCTTGTAGACACAGCAGGACTGCGAAAAAAATCGAAGGTCAATGAGGATGTTGAGTTTTACTCCACCCTGAGGGCAATCAGGGCTATTGAAAATTCCGACGTATGCCTGCTGATGATTGATGCCACAATTGGCATTGAATCACAGGACCTTAGCATAATGAATATCATTTTAAGCAATAACAAGGGCCTTGTTTTACTAGTTAATAAATGGGATATTGCTGAAAAAGATTCAAATTCAGCCAGGCTGATCGAAAAAAAGATAAGGGATAAAACATTACCCTTCACTGACTATCCCGTACTTTTTATATCGGCCATCCAGAAACAGAGGATACACAAAGTAATCAACGAGGCCATGCGCGTCTACAACAACAGGATACGGAAGGTATCAACCTCATCTTTAAACAATTATATGCTTCCAATCATAGAAAGCAAACCACCGCCTGCCAACAAGGGAAAATTCATCAAGATAAAATACATCAGTCAGCTCCCGACTTTTTATCCCTCTTTCGCTTTCTTTTGCAATCATCCGCAATATATTAAGGAACCATACAAAAGATTCCTTGAAAACAGGCTGAGAGAAAAGTATGAATTTACCGGTGTCCCCATAAAAATATTTTTCAGAAAAAAATAGTTATTTTGGTGTAATTTTTGATGCTGAAGTCTTGTATGAAATATCTGGTACCTATAATATTTATTGTTGCTGCTTTATCACTCGCCTTTTTCAGCGGTTGCGAGAAGATAAAACAGCTTCCACCCGAACCATATATTGAATTCAGGCAATTTACGATGTACGATACCGTTGATCTGCTTGGAAATCCTGCCAAGGCAGGCATCCTTGAATTTTATTTTGAAGACGGGGACGGCGACCTGGGGCTGAAGCAACCGGTTTCAGGTGATACTGATACGACCAACCTTTTCTTCACACTTTATGAAAAGGAAGACGGTATTTTTTCGGAAGCTGATGAGACTGATCCCAACGATCCTTCTGACTACCGTATTCCCTATATGGAAAGGGAAGGACAGAATAAGATCCTTCAGGGTACAATAGAAATTACTTTCCTGTATTTTTTCTATGAGCTTACCGATACAATAAAGTATGATTTTTTTGTAAAGGACAGGGCAGGAAATGAAAGCAATATTGCTTCCAGTTGTCAGATACCTTTCAGTCTTGAAGGCACATGCGTAAAATAATAAGGGGAAAATCTATATTTTAAAGCCCATCAGCAATACATCATCAACCTGGGCATAGTCACCTTTCCATTCATCAAAATATGCACTTACCCTCACATACTGTTCATCCATACTGAGATCCTTGATGTTCTCAATTAGTGACTTCAGCCTTGCGATTTTAAGTTTCTTACCGTTTTCACCTCCGAACTGGTCAGGGTAGCCATCTGAAAATATATAAACAGCATCATTTTCCTTGAGATAATACTCCTGGTCATCAAAATATTTTTCCTCCATATATTCACCTCCCACTGAATTCTTATTCCCCCTGATATAATACAGTTCGCCATCCATTATAATGATCACCGGACGCAGGGCTGATGAAAACCTCAGCAAGCGTGTTTCAGGGTTATATTCGCACACTACCATATCCATCCCGTCATTTGAAGTGTCATCAACCGTCTGGTTAAGCGTGGTGGTAATTTCACTGTCGAGTGCGCGCAATATCTCCGAAGGTCGTGTAATTTCTTTCCTGTTAACTATTTCCTGCAGCAGGGCCGAACCTATCATTGACATGAAGGCTCCCGGCACTCCGTGGCCTGTTGAATCGGCACACACAATTATTATCTTACCATTTTTTATGGTATCAAACCAGTAAAAATCACCGCTGACTATGTCTCTTGGACGGTAAAACACGAATGAGCCCCTGAATATGTCACTCAGTCTTTTAACGGGAGGCAGAAGGCTGGCCTGTATTCTCTGGGCATAATTAATGCTATCGGTTATTTCCCTGTTCTGGTATTCTATTTCTTCCTTTTGTTTCACTACTTCCCTGGTACGTTCTGCCAGTTCGTCCTCAAGGAATTTTTTAACCCTGGCCTGAGCTCTTTCGCGCACCTTTATAATAACTACCACTATTGCCGCCAGCAACAGGGCTGCAGCAGAAATGAACCACCACGTTCGCCAGAATGGTTTCTTAATATTTATAACAAAACTTTCTGTCTGGTTATCTGACTCCCCCTCATAGCTATATGCAAGTATGTTAAAGCGGTACCTCCCGTCACTCAGCCTGTAGGTCACACTCCTGGAGTAGGTCGGATCGCACCATTCCGTATCATAATTCTCCATGCTATAACTGTAGTATACCTTTTCAGGGTCTGAATAATTGAGGCCTACGTAGTCAATTTTTATCATGTGCCTCTGACTGTATGGGAGGTTATACTCCTCTCTCAGGGGCATAATACTGTCATTAATTGTAACCGAAAGTATATTTGTCCTGGGAGGCTTTCGCTTCAGCCTGTCCTTATCAGGATTATAGATCATAAATCCTTCTGTTGTACCGAGAAGGATGTATCCTTCTGATGTTTCAAAGAGGGCATTTTCATTACAGTCGGCTCCTGTTCCAAAAATGTCAGCGAAAGTCCTGACTTCATTACTTGCCTGGTTATAAACGGAAAATCCTCTCCTGTGGCCTACCCATATATTGTTCCTTCTGTCACACAGGATACTGTAGCAATAATCCGAGTACAGGCCCCTGCGGTTTGTTATACTCCATATGGCATCATTCTCAAAGCAGAAGACACCCGAGCCCCGGGTAGCACCCCATATTTTATCCTGCTTTTCCACATCGAATGACTGGAATACATTCCTGGTGCTTCCATGGATAACAGCATTGCCTGAAGAAACCCCATCGCGGGGATCTATCTGGTAGAGCCTGTTACTTTCAGTGGCAACAATAACATTTCCATCGCCCATCGGAACAACCTGGTTTATATTATTGTGAGGCAGTTTTTCTGAAGTGGTAAAGCGGCTTATAAGACCGGTCTGCTTATTTATGCTGATAACACCTCCCCTTGTTCCAAGCCAAATATAACCTGATTCATCAAGGATATCTGCTATATAGTTTTCCATATTATTATCTGACCTGAAGAAGAGCTTTGTACCTCCACGCTTATCCCTCCTGAATACCCCCTGTCCTTCTGTTCCCAGCAGAACTGATCCGTCATTGTAAACATAATAATCAGAGATTCTTTCTCCTCCGACAGAACTGCCAAGGTCAGTGTAGCTGATTGTATGCTCGTTTTTAATGTCAAACAGGTAATAACCTGAAGCTGTTCCGGCAAAAGCATAATCCCGGTATTCACCTACATATATTATATTATTCTCATTCTTACCATCTCCGGGCCGGTAAAATTTATATGCTTCAGATCTTAAAACTGAAACCCCGTTCCCAAAATGCCCGATCCAAATATTCCCCCAGTCATCTTCATAGCTGGTTCTTATATCATTGCTGCCAAGTCCTGAGTTTGCATCGAGAGTTTCATAAGATCTTACCTTAGCATTTGTACTGTCGAGTTCAGCTTTTATAAGTCCGTTCCCGAAGGTTGAAATCCACAGGGCACCGTCCCGGCCCTTCATTATTGACTGCACATTTGAACTTGAAAAAATATCTTCTTCCCCAATTCTTTTCAGGCTTACACCGGTGGTATTAATAACAGCGGAATAGACACCATCATCTTCAGTACCGATAAAGTACAAATCCGGCTTGCTGCCTTGGTGTATAACCTGGACCTTGGAATAATTAAGCTCTTCAGCTTCAGCTATTAATCTCAGTTCCCCATCTGAATATTCACACAGGGCCAGGCCGTTTTGTGTACCCAGGACCAGGGTGTCATTTCCTGCAAATCCGGCACAGTAGAGCAGTTCATCTACAGGGTTCTCCAGATATATTGTTTTTTCCGGATTCCCCGGATCAAAAACATAAATGCCGTCACTCTGAGTAATTATGAAAATTAAGGAATCCCTGTTTTCAACTATATCATTAATCCTTCCGGTCTGGATGCCCGGTATTTGTATCAGCTGACGCTTCTCGGTATAATGCACTGTACCATCATTAAAGCCAAAATATATTTCCCCGCTTTGTGTTTCATAGGAGGCAAAAGGAAAATATGTTTCAAGTGTATCGGAAACATAGGTCATATGATAATCAAAACCATCATAATAACACAGTCCCCTGCCGGTTCCCAGCCATATAAATCCATTCTTATCCTGGTTTATTGTATATATGAACAGGTCGGGCAGGCCTTCACTTTCACCATAATTTTTAAACTGGTAGGTCTGGGCAAGGGATAAGAAAGAGGTTGATGATATTAAGAATAAGATCATCGTATTTTTGAAAAGTAACTTCCGGATCATCAAAATGCTATTTTTCTATTTGTTTCGCTTTAATACTGGGATTATAGACAGGCACACCACCGATAGGAATGGTAAAAAATTCAAGGTATTCGCCGTACTGGTTTTCAACGGATATAACAACATTATTATTTCTTACCAGTTCGGGCCTTTTTTTAATAAACTGGAAGTCGAGGGATGAATTAATTTCCTCCTCTTCTATCCTTATTTTACTTTCTGCCCAGTTATCCTCATTCGAGATTGAAGCGAGCAGTCCTCTTTTCACACGCGAGACCACCCTTATGTAGCCATCATCGTCCCAGTCAAAATTAACCTGTTTTACATATATGGTAGCCGTATCAATATAAGGATATATATGTGAAATGTTTTCATTATTATTCCACATCCTGAAGGAATATTCATAAGTAAAAGCATTCCCGTCCTCAATTGCCCTGTTCTCATCTCGTTCCGTACTCAGATAATACCTGTACAGGTTTCCGTCATCACCTGTCAGTCCCTCACAGATAATTTTAAAGATATAGCCACCGAAGGCTTCAACCAGTTCTCCTTCTGTCGGGTTGAAAGGGCCAAAAGTATACCATCCGTCATCATACCTGTTATCCATACCGAATACTTTTGATGCCAGCAATGTACCGCTCCTGTAGTTGCCCTCAGGATTGACACCTCTTGCATCTTCATGGCTCCAGCACTCTTTTCCCCCGTACACCGAGTAGGACATCCTTGTATCCCATACCCCGTTAATCTCATCCACAGCACCCCCAATATCGGGGTCATAAACTCTTATGTAGAAAGGCCGGGAATATGAAAGTGGTATTTTAAATAAGAATGTCTGTGAAAAGTCATCATCGCCCCAGGAAGTTTCACCGTCACATCCGAAAGTCATAAGGTAAGGAATATTCTCGTCATTGGCGGGTACCGGTTGTGCAACACAGGGTATTGTCACAAGCGTTAAGCCAATGAGCAGTATTAATCTGTATATATTTAGTGCATCCCTCATAGTCAGTGCAAAAATAGTATAATTACCAAAATCATCTTCTTTTCACCACAATAGTCCTTGTCACGCATGTTTCGCGTATATTTCCTTCAGCATCAGGTGATGAGCTTATTATGAGCTGTACATCATAAGACCCATCGAGCAAATATGTTTTTTCATTTCTTACACCCTGTGCAGCAGTACCGTCGTCAAAATTCCAGTAGTATGAGTCAATGTCCCAGTCAGGCAGATAAGTCCGGGACCCGTCTATGCTTATCGTCTCACCTGTATAGCAAGTATCCGGTGCTGTGATAAAGGCCTGTTCAGTTCTTTTTACCTCAAGAAGGTAAGTTGCTTCATTGGGTCTCACATCCCCTGTTATGGTATCTATGGCATTGAGCTTAACAAGATAGATACCCGGCTGGCTGAAACAATGTTCGGCTCTTGCATCTGTTGTCTTCAAGACAGTACCATCATCAAAATCCCATTCATAGACAAAAGTCACCGAATCAGCCTTCGTTGAGTTTTCATCTTCGAATTCCCAGCAGAAACTGTCATAAACAAGATCATTACATTCACTCATTCTTCTGATCGAGGATTTGTACATATAAATATCATCAGTTCGATCCCTTTTTGAAGCGAAGAACCCTTCACTGGCATTGTGTCTTTTAACAAGGCTGAAATCATCGGCTGCCGAATTTATTGGTTCAGCCAGCAATACCGGTTTTGTCCATTCCCTGCCTATCATCCGGGAACTGTAGATATCCAGGCCTCCCATGCCTCCGTCGCGATCTGAAGCAAAATATAATTCGCCTGCCGCTGTAAAGCAGGGATACAGTTCAGACCCGGTACTGTTTATTTCAGGTCCAAGATTCTCCGGTTCAGTCCATTTATCATCTTCCCACCTGCACATATACAGGTCGGATCCCCCATAGCCTCCCGGTCTGTCAGATGAAAAAAACAGGTAGCTGCCATCAAAGCTAATGCATGGGTGACCTGTATTCCACGAAGAGTCATTGTATTCAAAAGCCCTGGGTTCCGACCAGCCATCAGCTGTTTTTTCGGCGATGAGTATTCCGCGCCTGTTCTTAAAATCTCTCTCAAAAGCATCATCGCCTCTTTCCACATCGCTGGTATAGTATATCTGCCTGCCGTCAGGGCTGAAGCAAAAAGGTCCCTGGTTAAACAATGTTTGCAGGTCTTTTGAAAATATTACGGGCTGGCCCCATTTCATTGAATCTTTACGTTCAGCATAAAAAATATTGAAGATACGATCGCCGTCAAAGCTTACATTATTTACCACCCCGGATACGCGTCTGTCGGAACAAAAAACAATGCCGCCGTTTACCGGGACAGCTGCTATTTCATTAAACTGGCCTGAATTTATCGACAGTTTTTCTATTTCGATCATATTACTAACCTGGCCATGCAGTTTTGTTACAGGCAAAATAAGTAGCAGGAGTGATATGTAGCAGTAGCTCAGTTTGCTCATTTTAAAAATATCGTGGATTTGCTGCACTCACTGTCTTACCAAACTCAAACAGGAGTGCCACTTCATGAGTACCATCAACAAAGGTGCTTAAATTACTCAGGTTATATTCATATGCATATCCAAGTCTCAACTGCTGGTTTATCTGGAACTCCATTATCCCGACAAGCACCTCCTCTCCCAGTCTCCAGGAAAAGCCTAGCCACAGGAAATCGGATATAATGAAATTACCATTGAGGTCAATTAAGAGGGGATTATTCAAAGAGTACCTTACAAGGGTAGAAGGTTTAAATTTTAATCCCCTGGAGAAGTTGAACAGGCCGCCGGCGGTACCCATAAAATAATAATTCTCATAGTCATGATAAATTTCGTAGCCGTTATTGCTGCTTTTTTCCCGGTAGCTGAATAATTCAGGTACTGCCAGGCCTGCAAAGAACAACTGTGAGCTGTAGTATACACCAACACCAACGTTTGGCAAGGTATAGGAAGATACTGCATCGGTAAATTCCGGGTCAGGATCTACTGTTGTTACGCTGTAATAATCATTGTTTACCATATCTGCGCCAGCCTTGAGGCCAAGTGACCATCTCCCCCTGTTTGTTTTGATACGGAATGCATACTGTGCGAAGATACTTGCCTTGCTTGTTACGCCGTAAGTCTGGTAATGAGCCATCATACCAAGGGCAATACGATCATTTTTCAATGGTGAATGCATTGAAAAGGTTCCCATAGTAGGGGCACCTTCAAAATTCAGAGATTTCTTCCTGAAAGACAGTGAAACAGCCAGTGCTTCAGCGGTGCCGGTATAGGCCGGGTTAATAACAAGGCCATCAAGGAGGTACTGGCTGTAAACAGGATAATTTTGAGCATTAAGACCCGTAAGGCTAATCAGCAGAAAGAATATTATATATATTATCCTTTTCATCTTATCTCTTTAGAATAACATAACCACTCCTCTTTTCCTGCAGAGGCGATCTTATTGTAAGGAAATAATAATATGTTCCTTCGGGCAGGGGCCTGCCATCCATGTTTGTCCCTTCCCAATCGTTATAATAATTTTTTGCCCTGTAAACAACGGCACCTGCCATATTTGTAATAATTAACTCATTATCTGTATATTCAAGGCCTTCTATATAAAAGGTCTGGTTATAGCTATCACCATTGGGAGAAAATCCATCAGGGATTAATACACTGCTTACATTCAAGGTAACCCTGTCTGTTTCGGCAGGGCAGACATTTTCCCTGGTTTCTATTTTCCATTCAAGTATATTATCACCATAGGAAAGGCCCCTTACTACTGTTCCTGCAAAATTGTAATCATCAAAAACAGGGCTCCCCTGGCTCTGGATGACAGACCAGGTACCTGTTCCCACTTCAGGTTCACCGGCTTCGAGGGTATATGCAAACTGGTAGGGTTTTAACTGTATATCCTCACCTGCATAGGCCGGTGAAGGAGGCTCCCAGAATGCTATGTCAACGGAGGCTGAATCCACACAGCGCCAGTTTGTTTCCTTCCACCAGAAAGTATGTGTGCCATAACTGTTTACCCTGACTGTTGCAGATGGATTTCCGGTATCTGTTATATTATCTATTGAACCGCTGAAATTGAGCCATAAGCCATCGCCGGCGCTCGGGCTTGCCTGCAGGGGGTAATCGAGTCCGCAAACTTCATCATCGCTCCCCGCGTCAGCTACCGGGGCTTCATAAACCACGACACTGCGGGAGCCGCTCATTGATGTAGCCGCACATGAATTGGCATCAGTAATTGATGCAAAAGTATAGTTACCTGAATAAACGGGTGAATGTGTGAACTCATATGATGCAGTTGTAACTTCAAATGAAGGCAGGTTTTCGGTGCCGTTATTAAGTATCACCGTCCATGGTGCAGCACCGGTGAGGTTCATTGAAACACTTATTTCAGATCCTTCACAGATTGTATCCAGAGTAGCCGTTATCACTCCTTCGGGCAGGGGATGAATACCAACCATAACAACATTACTGATATCCAGGCAGCAATCAGAGAGGCCCGAAAAAACCGTTCTCCGGTAATACGTATCGACTGTCAGTTCCGGGGCCTGGTAATCGATCCCTGTATTATTCCCTGTTGCCGGAGACCACGTAATATTATCAACACTCTCTTCCCACAGATAGGTATACGAACCATTTCCCCCTGCAGGATTACTCCCTGTAATAATTTCAGGCTGTGTATTGTAACAGGTCATTTGATCAGAAGAAATTGAATTACCCGCAATCGGCGGCAGCACCGTAATGCTTATTGAATTACTTGCAAGGGCACATTCACCTGAAAGCACTTTACGTCTGTACCAGGTATTTTCAAGCAAGGCAGGCGGATTGTAGCCGGCCAGGTTATTTGTTCCGGGAGCCGGGTTCCATGTAAGCTGGTCAATGCTGTACTCCCATTCATACAGGTAAGAGCCATCGCCTCCTCCCGGCGTCTCTCCTGTCAGGTTACCAGGTACCTGCCCCAGGCATATTGTTGTATCGACAAGTCCTGAGAGTGTACTAATATTATTGTTTATTATTGCAGGATGCACATTAACAACAACCACATTACTTGTATCATCGCATACCGAGGAGGTAATAATTCTCCGGTACCATGTTGTATCGGCCAGTGCCGGCGGGGTATAGTCTGCCTGGTCTGCCCCGGCAATAGCAGTCCATTCCTGTAAGCTGGTACTGTCTTCCCAGACATAGTTATAATTATTCCCGTCACCTCCTGCAGGTATATCTCCCAGAAGGGGTGCAGGTATTGAATCCTGGCATATGACCTGGTCGGCATAAATAATATTATTGCTGATTGATGGAAGGCTGGCAAGAAACACATGAGCAGAGGTATCGGTACAGCAGTCGAGGTAACCTGATCTGACAATTCTCCTGTAGTACTTATTACCGGGAAAATCAGGTGAAGATTCATCGGGGTTATAATCTTTACCATCTGTTATCCCTTCCGCAGGCACCCAGTTGTTCTGGTCGGTACTGCTGATCCATTGATATGTGTAAGAACCATCCCCATCAAGAGGATCTGAGCCGGTAAGATCATCGAAAAGCTCATCTTGGCATATAAGCTGGTCAGATTCAATAGTATTATTTGAAATTTGCGGCAATACTTCAATAGTTACTATATTACTGGTATCAATACACATACCGGAGCTGACTATCCTCGAATAAAATGTTGTGGATGACAAGATGGGAGGGTCATAGCCGGGATTTGTTACTGTGCCCGGTGCTGACTGCCAGTTTTGTATTTCAGTGCTGTCTATCCACCTGTAGCTATAAATATTATTGCCACCTCCCGGTACTCCATTTTGAGGGATAAGCAGTTCCGGGTCCTGTCCAGCACAGATAATGGTATCATAGCCCACCAGGTTATTTGTTATCAAAGGCTGAACGATTATGGTAATAGCTTTGCTGGTATCTGACACCGGTGTTGCATTGCTGTCGGTGACCACCCTTCTGTACTGTACGGTATCTGTTTCCTGAATCATAATTGTCAGGTTTCTTGTACTCCCTGAGCCGGGTGCGAGTGACCAGGCAGTTTCCTCATCAGTCTTTCTTTCCCATCTGAAAAAATAAGGTTCTACACCACCTGCAGGTTCGGTGCCCAGTATTGTGTTTGGTGTTTGCCCATAGCATATTGAATCGGTTTGTGACTGGGTAACTGATGATATTATAGAATTAAACAGGAAGCCATTAAGTAATAAGGTCAGGTTTGTACGAATCAGTCCGGTTCCTCCGGCGCTCCCCTGCTGAGCACCATCAGGGTAGTTAATAATGCCTGCTGATCCTCCTGCGACACTGATACTCAATTCAGTCTGTGTACCATCGCCACTCAGCCATACCAGACCACCACCACCGCCACCTCCGGTGCCAAAAGATTCGGAGCTGCTGCCTCCGGCACCACCCGCAGCTTCAATGGTAATATCCGAGCCTGCATATGTTTTTACCGACATTATCACTGATCCGCCGCCGCCACCACCACCGGCTCCCCCGTCACCTGACGCTACAGCAGTGACTGAGCTTCCATTTGCTCTTATCATATGGCCATTACCTACGAGTGAATCGGTCAGTATAAACACTATTCCTCCCCCTGCTGCACCCCCCGTGCCCATCCCTGTTCCGCTGAAACCACTGCCACCACCGCCGCTGCCCATAATCACCCTGTTGGAAAAGTCAGCGGCATCTATTCGGCCTCCGCGTCCGCTGGCATTATAGCTTTCCGTTCTCTGCCTGAAGCCGTTCCCGCCGTCACCAAAACCGGCACCGCCTCCGCCACCCGAATATTCTCCTGTTGCTCCTCCTCCCCCGGAATATAATCTTCCAATACCTTTGATATAATCTTCAATAATCAGGGGTTCATTAGTCGCATTCCTGTGACTGGCCAGGCTTTCACCCTTCCTTCCTGCAATTGTTGATGACCCGGGGTAGAAATAATCAGGGTTAAGTTGTGGTGTTCCGTCCATATCAGCCACTGTTCCCCCCCTGAAACCCTTGCCTGTGACGTCAATATCGGAATTTAACTCAAGCTTTTTGTTAACTATCATAGCCAGCACACCTCCTGTACCTGTGATACTGTCCCATGCAGGGCATTCCAGGTCAGCTGTCACGGTAGCGCTCTCAAATGAGGGTACCCTGATAATCTGTATAAACCCTTCAACATCATAGCCGTCATAGCCGGCAAGGTTGTTCATGAAGACGATCCTGTTTGGACCCGTCTCCACATGGTCAATAATTATGAATTCATAAAAGCCGACGCCATAATCACCGGGTTGCCCGAGATAGCCATCCCAGTTCCCAAAGACAGAACTCTGGTCAGTGATTATTGAAACCCCTTTCATCTGCATTACCAGCACTGTATCCCCGTCGCTGAAACCTGTAACATCATCAACCAGAACAGCATCAGCTGCTTCTATGGTGTTTATTCTGGCATAAGCGTTGATTATTCCCGAAATTTCCTGTTGTGGTGAAGCCAGCAGCCTACCCTTCGTCAGGAAAGCGATAAAAAAAGTCAGTGCAATTAACGTAATATACTTAAAAAGATACCGGGTCATTTATCAGAGCTTCAATAATGCTAATATAATTAATTTATCGCATTTATCAAGCAGGGATTTACTTGTTAAACAGCATTCTGACGATATCTTATTCACCTTTTATAAGACAGCAAAGGATATTCGATAAAAAATACAGTTCCCTTATCCGGTTCTGACTCAAACCATATTTTTCCGTCAGCGGTTTCGACCACTCTTTTTACAATTGCCAGCCCAAGTCCCATTCCGGATGATTTTGTCGTAAAATTAGGAGTGAAGAGTTTATCTTTCAGCTCATTGGGTATTCCCACTCCGTTATCCTCAATTTTTATCAATGCTTTCTGCCCGATTAAAGAAAGGCTTACATTGATCTTTCCCTTCCTGTTACCCGGTATTGCCTGGACCGCATTCCTTAAAATATTTGAGAGCATGCTGTTTATCTGTTCCTTATCAGCAAATACTATCACCTCTCTAAGGCCATTGAAAGTGATATGAAGATCTATGTTCTTTATATCCTTGTATAAATCAGCAACGGCGTTAATATGGCTTACAAGATTGGTCTCACCCGGGTTAGCCTTGGGCATTCGGGCAAAGCTCGAAAATTCTGTTGCTATTGAAGAAAGATTATCAATTTGTTCTATCTGGTACTGTTTAAAACTTCTCAGGTTTTCTTCAAAATTTTCAGGATTATCTTTCCACTTTTTATATAACTGCTGCACATTCAGTTTCATCGGGGTTAAAGGATTCTTAATTTCATGGGCTATTTGCTTGGCCATCTCCCTCCATGCATCTTCCCTTTCCGACCTTGCCAGTTTCAGGGCACTTGACTGCAACTCATCGAGCATCATATTATATTGCTTAACGAGCTCTGAAATTTCATCATGCCCCCTGTACTCCAGGGGCTTGCTTTTCTCTTCCAGGCGGACCGAAGCCAGACCCTGTTGCAGCATCCTGAGAGGGCTCGTTATTCTCACGGAAATAAAAACAGCTATACTTAATGATATTACCAGGAGTATCATAGTGAAATTAATCATAGCAACTATCAGGTTAGATGTCTCTTCACTTATCCTGCTCTGCATATTGAAATACGGAAGGTTAAGATATGCAAGGATTTCTTTCCTGTTATTTGAAAAAGTTGAGTAAGCCGACAGATATTCGAGCTTTCCTATTCTTTCGTTATGAATATACTGGGCACGTCCCTGATGTTTTAACTCGCTAAAGGCGGCAAAATTCATTTTTTCACTTTTCAGGTCCTTCTCAAACACTTCCCTTCGTGATGTTGCCAATAATTTCCCTCCTGTATCATACAGATTGATATCGGTTTTAAAAACGTTTGAGAATTTTACGAGCAAGTCATCCAGGTCATGATAAGAACCAGAGCTCCACCCCCTGTCAAGAGAATCAAGATAAGATAATTTATGTTCAAGTTCTATATTAACCGATCCTAATTTTTCTTCGATATTTTCGTAATGTTTCCCATGATACTGGTTAATACTCAGAATCACCACCACTGTTCCTATGGCCAGCAATGTACCAAGAAGAAGACTTATAAAGGCAACCTGAAGTTTCTGGGTAAAATTCATTCTCCCCGGGAAAATATTTTCAGGAGGCTTGAGAATCAGGAGTACAGCCAAGAACAGTATAAAGAAAGCAATAAAGAGGTAGGTAAATGTTACAACAATATCCATGAAGTCGGGAAGTGGCCTTGCCACAAGCACCGTGATTTCATCATCTGCATATACAAAAAATTCAGTATTGCCATCACCCGGCACTGAATGGTAAGATATGGAATCATTAATATTGAGGTTTAGGCGGGTATCAAAGGGATAGTCACCTGTTTGAAGGACCAGTGAGCCATTAATATATTTAGCAATTGAATAACCTCCTGTATTAGCCTGTTTATCATATTCTTTATCCAGTAAGAGTTCAGGATATCCCGTCTGGGCATACCTGACCAGGTTTACAAGCTCGATGAACAAACCGTTTTGATTTCCATCATTCCTTTGATAATAAAGGCAGCCAAGGTAATAGGGTCTGCCTGAATTATTATCCAGGAAAACCAGATTGCTGTCGGTCACAGGTACCCCCAATTCTTTTACCCTTCCACGGAAGAAAGCGAAGCAGTTTTCCACCCTCTGGGTGTCAGCCTCAAAAAAAAGTGGTGAATCATCCTCACATATCGTGTAAATCCTGTCATAATTATCCCAGTAGCCTGTAAAATAGACGCTATCGAGGTAGGAATAAACCCGGTTAACCTCCTCACTGCTTAAAAAATCATGGTTCATAATCCCGGGGATCAGGCTGTCGGCTTCCAGCTCAGGCCAAAGATCAAGTAATAAGGCCTCGCCATAAATATCATTTTGATTGCTGAAATTTGCCGATATAACCTTGAGGTTCTCGGTTTCTTTCTGAAACGTAAGTTCCGGGATAACATAGGCTGAATAAGCGGCGGTTATCACAGCAAATGTTACTGAAATATTAATCAGTCGTGACCTGTCACTTCTGAAAAACCATGCCTGCAATACAAGGAGGAGGTAAGCCAGAGCAGGAATCAACGGATGCTGTCCGGACAAGATATGCAGGATGCACAGAATTAATATCGCTGTAATCAATGATGGGATTACTGTTTTAAAAGGCAGACTTTTACAAAATCTCACAAGCCTCAGCAGATATATGCTGAAACCAACCAGTATCATTGCAGCTGCAGCAATTGAGATAACGGTAAATATATCAACTTCAATTATCTCAAAAATCCTGAAGTGTATATTTGAATTGAGTATAAGTAGATGGATTAATCTGCTGAAAACAAAAAATATAAATGAAGAAAAAGCCAGGAAGAGGCTAAATACAATATAATCTCTTACCGGTTTCCTGCCCCTGCACGAAGGTTCCGGGTAGTACCTGTAAAATTCGAAACATATAAAAAGGAAGAGGGCACTTAAGAATAAGAGATGTCCCGGAGATGGTATAAGGGGTCCGAGAGTAAACCTGAAGGAAGAAAAGATATCCATCTCTGTAAAAACAGCAGGCTTATCAAGCAGGAGGAAAACGAGGTAAAAAATAAGAACGAACTGTACTGAGGATAAAAAGGCAAGATAAGAAAATCCTTTCTTCACCAGCCATGCTGCAATTCTGTCTACGACAATCAGAAAAACGACCGAAAACAGCAGCCACATCAATATTGGAATAATATTAATACCGTTAATGAAATGATCGGCCCGGTCAAAAACCAGGGAGAACAGGTACTGGCCGGAAGTATCATGAACGGGATACCCGGTCTCCCTGTCCGTACTAATGCCTGTATTTAATCTTAAGCCGAACTCCGGGTTAAAGCCGGATTTCAAATATTTATTATTTATATCGTATTCATTATAGAGGTTGATAAGGCATATATAAGTATCCTGTCCGGCTTGCATCTTATTGGCAACTACCTTTCTGTTATCCAGCTGAAGCAGTTTTTCGCCAGACAGTTTACTGTTTAATTTTTCAGGCAGGGAGATGCTGTTATCGGTCCAGGCAGTAAGCCATCCTCCTGTGTATTTAAATAAGCTGTAAATCTCATTCGAGTGTGTATAATCAGCAAATTTTGACAGGGTATAGAGCGAATCTCCTTCAGCAATTTTTTCAAGGCATTCCAGCCCCTCTTTCTCAGCCCTTTGGAAATTGCGTTCAAAGGACCTTGCCTCCATCCTGTAGGGGGCTTCACTTTCAGATATAAAGTCGGATATCAGTGCCAGGGCAAACAGGGCTGCAAGTAAAACAAACAGCTTCCGGAAAGTAAATGTTAATTTCATTTTACAGCTCTCATATTTCAATCATGATGGTAGGGAATCCCCTTTATTATTGTTAAGGCCCTGTACAGCTGTTCAGCAAACAATAACCGTACCAATTGATGAGAAAATGTCATACGGGAAAGGGCTATAATCCTGTTTGCTCTTCCTGCCAGACCGGGATCCAGTCCCCAGGGCCCTCCTATAACAAACACTATCCTTCTGGGACCTGAATTCATTGTCTTCTGGATAAAAGAAGCAAGGCCACGGGAGTCCAACTGTTCTCCTGCCTCATCAAGCAGCACAATAAAATCGCCCTGCCGGAGCCTGCCGGATATAGCAACAGCTTCATCTTTTTTCTGAACTGATTCCGGCTTACTTCGCAATTCCTTCGTGGTGTTTACAGTAATTATTTCGAGGGAAAACATTTTTCTTATCCTGGAATAATACCGGGATAATCCATCCCTGATATAGCTCTCATCAGTATTTCCCACCTGCATAATCGATAATTTCATAGGAATCCGGTACAATTTTTGCGATCATAAATTATTAACGGTAAACATACGAATTTATACAAACATTCTGAATTTTACAGCCAGGCATATTAAGCCGTGGTATTTCATGATTTGATTAATTTCGACTATTTTTGCCTGAGTAAGATAAAATATAACATTGAGTTTCATGAAAATAATATCAAGCATTATAATCGGTCTTGTCCTGTCATGTTCCAGCTTTGTCAGCGGGCAGGCAGTAGATATCCCTGATAAGATAACACTTGCTTTTAAAGCCGGTAACGTGGAGGTCCTTTCAGAATATTTGAATTCAACCGTTGAGCTTGCCTTACTCGACAAGGAAGATTTTTATACAAAGAAAGTTGCTGAAGGTATACTGAAGGATTTTTTTCGTGAACACGCCACAATTGATTTTGTCATAAAGCATAAAGGAGGCAGGTCTGAGTCGGCTTACGCCATTGGTACTCTGCGTACACGGGAGGGTAATTTCAGGGTATATTTCCTCATCAAGACCATTGATTCAAAACCACTTATACATCAGCTTAGAATTGAGAAGGATGATACAGGAGAAAATTCGTAATCTTGTTGACCTTGCACTAAGAGAAGACATAGGAGACGGTGATCACAGTTCCCTGGCATGCATACCGGACGGGGCCCGGGGCAGGTCAAGACTCCTTATAAAGGAAGCCGGCGTACTTGCCGGCATTGATATTGCGGCCTATGTGTTCAGCAGGGTTGACAGCAGGATTACACTGTTTGATTGTCTTGCCGACGGGACTAATGTAAAATCCGGAGATACAGGCTTTATTGCAGAGGGCCCGGTTCAGGGCCTGCTTAAATCGGAAAGGCTGGTACTGAATATCATCCAGAGGATGAGCGGCATCGCTACCAACACAAGAATGTATGTGGATGCCGTTAAGCCTTATAAAGCCCGTATACTTGATACCAGGAAAACAACACCCGGATTCAGGGCATTTGAAAAAGAGGCAGTCAGAATCGGGGGAGGGATGAACCATCGCATGGGATTATACGACATGATAATGCTTAAGGACAATCATATTGATTATGCCGGCGGCATTAAAAAAGCGATAATCAAGGCCAATGAGTACAATAAGAAGACGAAAAAAGAGCTGTACATTGTAATTGAAGCCAGGAACCCGGATGAGCTTGAGCAGATCCTGGAACAGGGTATGATAAACAGGATCATGCTCGACAATTTCAGTATTTCTGACACAGAGAAGGCAATGAAACTTGTCGGCGGAAGATATGAAATTGAATCCTCCGGAGGTATAAATCTTGAAACAGTGACAGCCTATGCAAGGTGCGGGGTAGATTATATTTCGGTTGGTGCTCTTACCCACCATATTAAAAGTCTTGATATCAGCCTGAAGGCCATATGAGGTTATTCAACAAGGATAAAATAGGCGAATATATTCTGGAGCGTCTTAAAAACCTGGTATTACCTGGTTTTGACAGGGTTCCAATGTATGATGTCATTGTTTTTTTTGTCAGGGGTTTCAAGAAGGGAGCCCTGGTAACAAGAGCTTCATCCATAGCATTTAACCTCCTGATAAGCCTTGTCCCGGCTACCTTCCTGCTCTTTACTTTAATACCCTACATTCCCGTACAGGGCTTCCAGGAACAGGTGATATTACTCTTCGAGAGCATAATGCCTGAAAGAGCCTATACCCTGTTGGAACAGAGCATCGTGGATGCTGTTACAAACCGAAGTAATATCTTTCTCATCATAATGATCATGGCCTCAGCCATAATGTCAACAAATGGCATTCATGCACTGATTAATGCCTTTGTGGTATCTGATCATAAATTTGAAACAAGGAGCTGGATTGCACAGAGAAAGATAGCCTTTTTCCTGTTCTTCATTATAGGGCTACTGATTACCCTATCAGCAATCTTACTCATTTTCGGCAGGTCGGCGGTTGAGAAACTTGTTGAAAACAACATTGTTGAAAGCGGGATTGTATTTTATCTCTTGCAGGTCTCAAAATGGCTGGTTATAATAGGCCTTCTGTTCACTGCAATTTCTTTTCTCTACTACCTTGCACCCTCCAGGAAGGCAAAATTCAGGTTTATCTCAGCAGGATCATCACTGGCAACCCTGCTTTTTATAGCCACCTCACTGGGTTTTTCGGCATATGTAAATAATTTTGACCAGTATAACAGGCTATACGGATCAATGGGAACCATACTGGTAATCCTGCTATGGCTCTACCTGAATTCAATTACCCTCCTTATAGGTTTCGAGCTTAATGCCAGTATAAAGAGTGCTAATACTAATACAATTAATCCTTAGGATCAGCTGCAGTGAAGATATTTATTAACCAGACCGGCCAGCTCCTCATGTTTACCATATAACCTTTCGCTCATATTTTTATCATCGTATGATTTCAATCTTTTAATTATGGTATCGATAAGACCGGGAGGAAAGACATTGGCCTCCTCGTAATATTTACGTTGCTTACCAAGTTTTTCAGCTGATTCCCAGCATGATGCAGGTAATGATTCAAGTTTTTCAAGGAAGCTCTTATTTTCTCTGGCAAAGAGGTTACCTGAAATATAGAGGCTGTTGGCATACTCCAGTCCATTCTCCATTTCAAGTCCGTGCTGTATTGCCGTAACCAGTCCTGCCATCAGGAGGTAGAGGTCGGCCGAGCCATCAGGGGCCCTGAATTCAACTGTCTGCCTGCTGCCGGAGGACTCAGGCTCAGACTCTTGGTGGGGATTGGCATTTTTTATCATGTTCCCTGTTCCCGCCCAGCCCAGTGGCACACGTACGAGAACCGACCTGTTCCGGTCGCCCCAGCATATGTTCGTTGGGGCCTCCTGGTGTGGTACAAGCCTGAGATATGATGTAGGGATGGTGTTACCAAAGGCTGTGAGTGAACCAGACAGGTCAAGTATGCCTGCTATCATCCTTTTTGCCAGATCGCTTATCTCTCCGTTTTCCAGCATTATATTCTGTCCGTCTTTCTCGAGTAACATATGAATATGAAGGCCACTGCCTGCTTTGCCAACAGTTATCTTGGGGGCAAAGCTTATTTCAACGCCGCGTTCATAAGCCAGCATTCTCAGGATCCATTTTGCTATTATCATCTGTTCAACAGCAAAATCCGGCCCGGTCGGAAGGAACTCTATCTCATGCTGCTCATAGTTATCTCCTTCCTTTGTAAAACAACCCACTTCTGAATGTCCGTATTTTATCCTGCACCCTGCCCTGGCACACAGATCAAGGGCCTCTATACGCAAATCTTCAAATTTGGCAAAGGGCATAGACTGGTGATAACCCTTCTGGTCAACAACGGGATAGAGATCATCTTCAATAGATTTTACATAATACTCCAGCTCCCCCAGGGCCTTCATTGTCAATCCAGATTTTGAAACAAACCTGCTGTAAGCTTTTTTCAATATATTTTCCGGGGAGCTTTCAAGAGGTTTCCCCTCGTAATCATAAAAGGAACACAATATATCAAGTGTGGGCCGTTCGGTAAAGGGATTCAGAAATGCAGTCCTGTACCTTGGTATTACGTACAGATCGCTTGATCCTGCACCTACGAATGAAAACAGGCTTGACCCGTCAACCCGCTCTCCTTCAGAAAGTAAGTCTTCAAGGTGCTGTCGATTCGACAGAACAAAATTCAGCGTCTTGAGTTTACCGTCTTCAGCAACATACCTGAAATTCACCATTTCTATACCTTTGGCTTCGATAAACCTGATTAAGTCAGCCTTTGTAAACTGACCCGCCGGTTTCTTCAAAAACTGAACCAGCTCATTAGGGTTCATTAAAATTTCATTATCTATCATCATATATCTATTTTACCCGGTATTAACAGGGTTCCAAATATATAAATTTAGTCCGTTTGAAAAAATGCCTTATATCATACTGATCATTAAATCAGATAATATATTAAGGACTGTTAGCCGGCTTTAAGAATTTTATTATTTTTGAAGACTAAACAAGACAAGCATGAAGAGATGGAAAGTTCTGATTTTTTTTCTTCCTGTATTATTTAGCCAGTGTAAAGAAGATGTTGGCATAGATTACTTCACGGCTGAAAAGGCAGAATATTATTTTTCGGAGGTTAAAAAATTATGTGACAGGGATGATGGTAAACTCTGGGGTGAAAATCTCTACGGCCCCATATTACTTATCGATACAGAAACGAGGAAACTGTATTCAAATGTGCAGGACAGTGAAGGTATTCTGAAGCCAAGGGGAAATATATTTACGGGAACCTACCCCAGGGAAGAAGTAATAAATTATGCAAAGGAGTTAGGAGGCACCCTATATGCTATGGCACCAATTCCTGAAGAAGAAGACTACTACAGGATTACATCAAGATGCATACACGGTTTATCCCATTGTTTGCAGATAAGAAAAGACATTGATACTCCCGACTACAATACCAGCCATATGGGTGAACGAACCGCGCGTTTATGGCTGAAAATGGAATGGAAAGCGCTTGAAAGGGCCATCAGGACAAACGGGGACACGAGAGGGCAGGCTGTGAGGGATGCCCTCGTTTTCAGGTCGGCCCGCAGGGAATTGTATCCGAAATATATACAGGATGAGAATAAATTTGAGAACTATGAAGGCCTCGCTTCCTTCACATATATGATGCTGTGTTCTGAGACCAGGGATGAATACCTGAAGAAACTCCTGGAATATTATCACCGGATTTATGATTTCCGCTCCTATACTTTTTCCTATGGTTTTGTTCACGGTAATATCTATGCCCATCTGCTTAACGAAACGGGTTTTGATTTTTCCACCATAAACAGCAGGGATTTTGATCTTGGAGAAGCCTTGAGGGACAGATACGAGATAATACTTCCGGAAATCAGTCGTGATATAGCGGGCAGCCTTTCTTTCAGCTATGATGTTGACCTGGTAAAGGAAGAGGAAAGGGAGCGTGAAGAGCAGTTAAGGGAAGGGCTGAGGCGAAGAACAGCGCAATTCACTGAAAAGCCCGTTGTGTTGCTCGAACTGGAAAGTCCGAATTTTTCTTTCGAAGCAGAAGATACAGACCCTGTTGATACCCTGGGGACTATTTACCAGACAATCAGGGTTACGGATAACTGGGGCAAGCTGGCTGTTGAGGAAGGTGGTTGCCTGGTATCTCCCAATCTCAGATTTCTTCGTGTGCCGGCTAAAAATGTTGAACAGGATAAACAGCATATCTCAGGTTACGGCTGGCATATTGTCCTTAATAATAACTGGGAAATGGTGAAGCTCGAGGAGAATTATTTTATCCGTAAGCTCACACCCTGAGCGGCTTATCCTTTACCCTTTAAGTCATTGATCCGATCAAGCAGAGCATTGATCCTTGTTTCGGCATCAGATTTTTTCTTTTCTTCAAGCTCAATCACCTTCGCCGGTGCATTGTTTACAAAACTGTCATTACCAAGCTTTTTCATTACTGAATCGAGGAAACCCCTGTAATATTTTAAGTCAGCTTCAAGCTTTTCAAGCTCAGATGCAACATCAATCCTGCCGCCCATCAGGATATAATATTCTGAGGTACCTACCATAAAACAAACGGAATCCCCAGGCTTGCCGGGGACATATTCTATATCCGAAACGTTTGCCAGCCGTTTAATAAGGTTCCGGAATGGCAACTCATCATCAATAGTCTTCTTACTCACCAACAGATCAAGCTGATCTTTTGCCGGCAGATTATTTTTCTTTCGTATATTCCGCACGGCGCTTACTATCATCCTGGCATTCTCAAAGTCTTTCAATACTGTGCTGCTTACCTTCCCCGCATCTGGCATATCTGATACCATGATGCTCAAACCCTTATCCCTTTCCTCCATCATTTGCCAGATCTCTTCCGTGATGAAGGGCATAAAGGGATGCATTAGTCTTAACAGTTTATCAAAAAAATCAAGGGTACAGGTATAGGTTTTTGAATCCACTGGTTTACGGTAGTCAGGTTTTACCGCCTCCAGGTACCAGCTTGAGAAATCTTCCCAGAACAAACGGTACACAATCATTAAAGCGTCAGAAATCCTGTATTTGTCAAAAGCCCTGTTGTATTGCCTGATTGCCTCATTAAGCCTGTTGCCAAACCATTTTGCTGCTTCAGCCGACCATGGTGGCTGCTCTTCAATACCTGAATCAAGTTCCCAGCCTTTTACAAGCCGGAAAGCATTCCATATCTTATTTGCAAAATTCCTTCCCTGTTCAGGAAGTGAATCATCGTAAAGCAGGTCATTGCCTGCAGGTGAACATAAGAGCATACCAACCCTCACACCGTCGGCACCATATTTACCGATAAGATCAAGGGGATCGGGTGAGTTGCCAAGTGATTTTGACATTTTTCTCCTCTCCTTGTCCCTAACTATCCCGTGAAGATACACATCAGAGAATGGTTTCATGTCACGGTATTCATAAGCCGCAATAATCATCCTGGCAACCCAGAAGAATAAAATTTCCGGGGCCGTAACCAGTACATTTGTCGGGTAGTAATAATTAATATCATCATTGTCGGGTTCGAGTATGCCGTTAAAACAGCTTATCGGCCATAGCCAGGAAGAAAACCAGGTATCCAGCACATCCTCATCCTGGCGCAGGTCAGAAGAAGACAATTCTTTATTCCCCGTAACTTTACGGGCAAGGGCAAGTGCATCTTCCTCGTTCGCAGCAACCACATAACCCGTTGAACTGAAATACCAGGCAGGAATGCGATGACCCCACCACAGTTGCCTGCTTATGCACCAGTCACGCACATTCTCCATCCAGTGGCGGTAGACATTTTTGAACTTGGGCGGGTAGATATTTATATCCGAATTTATTATCGCTTCAAGAGCGGGTTTTGAAATTTCTGCCATCCTCAGGAACCATTGCATTGAAAGCTTTGGCTCAATAACCGCATTCGTACGTTCCGACCTTCCTGTTTTATTCCTGTAATTTTCAACCTTTTCAAGCAAAGCTTCTTCCCTCAGAAGGCTCACAGAAAGTTTTCTTGCCTCAAACCTGTCTGAGCCGGTAAATAATCCGGCTTCACTGCTCAATGTTCCGTCAGGGTTGAAAATATCAATTATCTCAAGCCCGTGTCTCTGTCCTATCTCATAATCATTAATATCATGTGCGGGAGTAATTTTCAGACAGCCGCTTCCAAAGTCCATATCAACGTAATCATCAGATATAACAGGCACCTCCCTGTTCACCATAGGAACAATAACTTTCTTTCCCTGCAGATGCTTATATCTGATGTCAGCAGGATTAACACATACGGCAGTATCACCGAGTATGGTCTCAGGTCTTGTTGTTGCTATTGTTATATATTCATCCGACCCCGCTATCCTGTATTTTACATAATACAGCTTTGAATCTTCTTCGGTATACACAACCTCCTCATCCGAAACAGCAGTTTTTGCCTCGGGATCCCAGTTCACCATTCTCACACCTCTATAAATGAGCCCTTTATTATACAGATCGACAAATACCCTGATTACCGACCTGTACCTCAGATCATCCATAGTAAAGAGTGTCCTTTCCCAGTCACAGGATGCCCCGAGCCGCTTAAGCTGCTCAAGTATGATTCCCCCGTGTTTTTCAGTCCACCTCCATGCATGCTCCAGAAATTCATCCCTGCTCAGATCATTCTTATCAATTCCTTCTTCTCTCAGTTTTGCCACAACCCTTGCTTCCGTTGCAATTGAGGCATGATCGGTACCGGGAACCCAGCACACATTCTTCCCCAGCATCCTCTGCCTCCTTGCAAGTACATCCTGGAGGGTATTGTTCAGCATATGCCCCATATGCAGCACACCTGTAACATTGGGTGGAGGAATAGCAATAACATAAGGTTCACGGTCATCAGGCTCGCTCCTGAAAAAACCCTGTTCCATCCAGTATTTATACCATTTTGATTCAGTACTGGCCGGATTATATTTGGAAGGAATATCCATTTTTCTATTCAATCGGTTTATGAAGTGCAAAAATAAGAATTTTATATCATACCATCGGAAAATAATTTAAGTGGCAACACTCACCAGCCGCTCCCGGGCCCGCAGTGACCGACTGCCTCCGGCAACCTCACACTGCCCGGCTCCAATTAAATGTTGTAAATCATTCCTTTTTATGCCCTGAAAAATTAACTTTGTATAGTTGAACAAATTAAAAACCCAGGATATGCCACAGATATCAGAAAAAGGCAAATCAATGCCTGCCTCTCCCATCAGAAAACTAGTACCCTATGCCGAAGAAGCAAAGAGGAAGGGACGCAAAGTCTACCATCTCAATATAGGTCAGCCTGATATACCTACCCCACAGGCCGCACTTGATGCCCTGAAGAATATGCAGGAGAAGGTTATTGTTTACAGCCATTCTGCAGGTAATGAATCATACCGCAGAAAGCTGGCCGGCTACTACCAGAAGCTTGGAATAAATATTGATCATACGGAGATCATTGTCACCGCCGGTGGCTCTGAAGCTGTGCTTTTTGCTTTTATGAGCTGTCTTAACCCGGGAGATGAGGTGATCACTCCTGAACCTTTTTATGCTAATTATAATGGTTTTGCCACTACCGCAGGTGTGAAGATTGTACCCGTAACTTCAAGAATAGAAGACGATTTTGCCCTTCCCCCGGTAAGTGAGATTGAGAAAAAAATAAGCAGGAGAACAAAGGGTATTTTGATCTGCAGTCCGAATAATCCTACCGGCTACCTTTATACTGAAAACGAAATCCGACAGTTACGGGAAATTATAGTGAAACATGACCTCTTCCTCTTTTCCGATGAAGTATACCGGGAGTTCTGTTATGACGGTGAAAAACATTTTTCAGCCATGCATCTCGAAGGTGTTGAAAATAATATTATACTCCTGGATTCAGTGTCAAAACGTTACAGCATGTGTGGTGTCAGGATCGGTGCCCTGATAACCAGGAACAAAGATGTTCTTGCCACAGCCCTCAAGTTCGCACAGGCAAGGCTCAGCCCTCCCGGACTGGGGCAGATTGCAGGCGAAGCCTCCGTTGACACACCAAAGGAATATTTCGAGAACGTGTATAATGAATATACAGAAAGGCGCGATTTTATGGTAGATGCACTCAATAAGATGCCGGGCGTATACTGCCCAAACCCAAAAGGGGCATTTTACAGTACTGTCAAACTACCTGTGGATGATACGGATAAGTTTTCACAATGGCTGCTCGAAGAATTCGAATATAAAAACCAGACCGTCATGCTGGCCCCGGCCTCCGGATTTTACTCGACACCCGGACTGGGTCGTAATGAAGTAAGGATTGCCTATGTCCTGAATACGGACGATCTGAAAAATGCAATGGAAACACTGGCTGAAGCCCTGAAGGTTTACCCGGGAGCGGTATGATTTAAGATTTAAGATTGATCAAGGATTGAAGGCATATAAGCCAGATGAAGATTGCATTATTTATATCAAAACGCCTTATACGGGAGAGAAGGAAGGGGATGACCTTTTCAAGGCCAATCAACAGGATAGTTATTGCCGGTATAGCACTGAGCATTACCGTGATGATACTTGCCCTTGCTATTCTGACGGGCTTCAAACAGGAAATAAGGAATAAGATTGCCGGATTCAGCGGGCATATCCAGGTACTTAATTTCGACTCCAATTACTCATTTGAAACAGCTCCCATCTCATCTGACCAGGAATTTACCGCTAAGCTGAATAATCACAGGGGCTTTGATAATATACATGTTTTTGCCACCAAGGCCGGCATAATAAAAACAGATGAAAATATCCAGGGAGTTGTGTTAAAAGGTGTGAGCACCGATTATGACTGGAGTTTTTTCAGAAAAAACCTTATCGAGGGCAGCATTCCCAGCCTGAGCGACACCAGCATATCAAATGGCGTAATTATATCAAAAACAATATCCTCGATGTTGAACCTGGGGCTTGGGGACGATTTTGCCATGTATTTTGTTCAGGATCCTCCAAGGATGAGAAAATTTACTGTGGAAGGCATATATGAAACAAGTGTGGAATCAATGGATAAGGTATACATCCTCGGAGATATTGGTCATATACGCAGGCTGAACAACTGGGAGGAGAATCAGGTAAGCGGTTTCGAGATATTCATTGACCATTTTAATGATATTGATCTGATGACCTTTCTTGTAAGGGATGCCATTGGGTATAAATTTGAGGAGGACCAGGAAAAACTCAAAGTCACGAACCTAAGGATGAAATACCCGCAGATACTCGACTGGCTCAATTTCCAGGACACAAATGTAATTGTGATAGTTGTACTGATGCTCCTGGTGGCAGCATTCACAATGATATCAGGACTCCTGATCCTGATACTGGAAAAAACAAATATGATAGGTATACTCAAAGCTCTCGGATCAGGCAACAAGCTTATTCAGAACATCTTTCTCAACCAGGCAATATACATAATCGCAACTGGACTGTTGTGGGGTAATCTTACCGGCTACGGACTGGCACTGATGCAGAAAAAATTTGAGCTTATCAGCCTTGATCCCTCATCTTACTACCTTACCACCGTCCCTGTCAATATAGACATCCTTCATATTATCCTTCTGAACCTGGGTACCATCCTTATTATCCTTCTGATGCTCCTGATACCTTCCCGCCTGGTATCTTCCATAAGCCCGGTTAAAGCCATTAAATTTGACTGACAATTCTGCCGCCCGGGGAAAATATTTTAATCAGTGGAAAGAAAAAAATAACATTTCCCCGATTTTTTATTTATGCCTGTCTGTTTAAGATTTTATAAAAGCAATAGCACAAAATGAGAAAAAATTATGATTTCAAGGGCTAAATATATATTTTATTAATTTATTGATTTTATGACGCTGACACCGGAATTTGATATTTCCTCATTCTTCCATAAATTGGGCGAATTATAGACACAAGAATGAAGAGGTTTAGCCCAAAGAGGAATTATGAATCAAGCCGTAAGCTGATTGCTTATGTTAGCCTGCATGAAGCCACTGAGGAGGACTATCGCAGAATAGGATTTAAATCGGGGCTGGAAGTCCACCAGCAACTGGCCACCGAAAGCAAGCTTTTTTGCCGCTGTCCTGCGGGTATCTACCATGAAGATAATGAATACGATGCAGAGGTAATACGGCATATGCGGCCCACATTGAGTGAGCTGGGGGAATATGACGGGACTGCCCTCATGGAATTTAAAACCCGGAAAGAAATTATCTATCGTATCAATAATGAAAATGCATGCACATATGAAGTGGATGACACTCCCCCCTTCCCCCTTGACAGGAAAGCCCTTGATATAGCTCTTGAAATATCGCTTCTGTGCAAACTGAATATTGTCGGAGAGGTCCATATTACGCGCAAGCAATATCTTGACGGGAGCATCCCGACAGGCTTCCAGAGATCAGCAATACTGGGCGTGGAGGGAGAGATTGAGCTCAGCAACAAAAAAGTAAGGATAATACAGCTGAGCATTGAAGAAGACTCATGCCGCGAAATATCTGACATAGGACACACGCGGGTATATAAAACAGACAGGCTGGGCATGCCCCTTATTGAAACTGTTACCTACCCCGACATGCTTACACCATGGGAGCTGGCTGAAGCCGCTGAATATATCAGGTTCCTTAACAGGAGCACGGGAAAAGTGAGAACAGGTATAGGGTCCGGAAGGGAAGACGTTAACGTGAGCTGTGAAGGAGGAAGCAGGGTGGAAGTAAAAGGAGTTGCACATAACAGCTGGATACCTGCACTCTCACATAACGAAGCATTCAGGCAATACGCCCTGCTTCATATCAGGGATATTTTGAACGAAAGGATTAAAGACCCATCCGGATGGAAAATGTCCTCCAGGGAAATTAGTCCCGGCGAAACAGGCCTTCTGTCAGAACCGGTAAAGAGAGCCTTTGACAATAATATGAGTGTTTATGCTCTCAGGCTTCCGTTATGCAAGCAAATACTTTCACATTTTACACAACCCGGAAAAATCTTTGCCGACGAGTTAAGCGACAGGCTAAAGGTGATCGCCTGCATTGAAAAACCAAACATGAGCCATTCCGAGGAGCTTGAACCCCTGATTACAAAAAGCCAATGGAAAAAAATATCTTCAGTCCTTGAAGCAGGTGATGATGATGCAATGATCTTATTATGGGGGCCACCCGAAGACATACCCACAGCCCTTGAGACGGTTGAGGAAAGAATGCAGCTCGCTTTCAAAGAGGTGCCCAATGAAACGAGGAAGTCATTCCCTGATGGTACCACAATGTTTGAAAGAGTGCTGCCGGGCAAGGACAGGATGTATCCTGATACCGACTCTGCGCCGATACCCCTCCACGACGACCAGATAGAAGAAATAAGGTCAAAGCTGCCAGAATCAGTTTCTGACAGGATTAAGAAAATGAAGCAATGGGGAATACCTGAAGATACATACAGGTATATCCTCAGTAAAAATCTTTATCCGCTTATTGTCTCAATATCTGAAGATTTCGGCTTTGATCCGAGAGACATTGGTATCTTCCTGGGTCACAGGTTTAAGAATATTGAAGGGACAATGAAGGCACATAAAAACTTCAGTTATGAAATAATCCATAATCTCCTTGGTTTTATCAGAGCACAGGACCTCCGGATTGAAATAGCCGGGCCAATGCTTAAAGTCCTGTACCTGCATCCCAAAATGAGATATGAATCAATACTTACAACACTGAATTTCAAGAAAAAAGAGATAGATGAAATACTCGCCCCCATAGAGTTTCTTTATGAGAAATTCAAACAGGAGCGAATATCAGAAGATAGCGATTGTGCGGTTAACTGGATTATGGGGCAGATCAGGAAACAGGCAACAGGAAATGTCAGTCTGGGCGATCTCAGAAAAATAGTCGAAAAAAGAATAAAGGCAGATGACTGATCAGATATTCCAGGGATACAGGGGCCGGGCCCTTGATACCCTCAAAAAATACAATGTAAGAGTCTGGGGAAAGGCCTGTATTGAAACAAGCAGGGGTGTGTTCAGGGGAACAGTTCTGCCCAGGTCTGAGAATGATGACGACATGCACCTGGTACTGAAAATTGAAACCGGGTATAACATCGGTATCAATGTCAGTACCATTACTTCAATGAAAGAAACAGGATACAAGAAGGCAAACTACAAAATACCCGAAAAGGAATTTCCATATTCTGATGATAAGCCAACGGTTAAACTTTTCGGTACAGGGGGAACTATTGCTTCACGACTGGACTACCGGACAGGAGCGGTTATTCCCGCTTTCTCACCGGGAGAACTTTATGGTGCAGTGCCCGAACTGGCTGATATTTGTAATATAAATACCGAAAAACTATTCGCAGTATTCAGTGAGAACATGGGCCCCGAGCAGTATATCACCCTGGCAAAAGCCATAGGCAGGGAAATAGAGAACGGCGCCGACGGCATAATAATCGGACACGGCACCGACACACTTCATCATACCGCTGCGGCACTTTCCTTTATGGTGCAAAACCTGCCCATACCCGTTATACTGGTCGGTTCACAGAGATCGTCCGACCGACCTTCATCCGATGCGGCTCTTAACCTTATTCATGCTTCCTACGCTGCCGGCCATGGAGATATTGCAGAAGTAATGGTTTGCATGTTCGGACCTACCTCCGATGATTACGGATTTCTCCACAGGGGGACCAGGGTACGTAAGATGCACAGCTCATACAGGTCAACCTTCCGGACCATAGGGGATACACCGGTGGCAACCGTAACCCGTAATGGCATAAAACATATCAAGAAAGACTTTAATCCACGACGTAAGGATAAGAAAGTGAAAATAATGCCCTACTTCAACGAAGAGGTCAGCATGATGTATTATTACCCGCATATGAAGCCTGAAATACTCGACAGCCTTGTGGATATGGGTTATAAAGGGATTATTATTGTGGGAACAGGTCTTGGCCATTTAAACAGGGAGCTCTACCCGGCTCTTGAAAGAGCCAGGGATAAGGGAGTTTCCGTCTTTATGACCCTGCAAACCATCTGGGGCTACGTGCATATGATGGTATATGAGACAGGCCGCGACATGATGGCCAAGGGGGTGGTACCCCTGGGGAATATGCTTCCCGAAGTGGCCTGGGTTAAACTGGGCTGGGCCCTGGGCCAGACCGGTGACCCCGGGAAAGTAAAAGAAATAATGCTGAAGCCGGTTAATGATGAAATAACAGCAAGGGAACCATACAATGGTTACCTTGTATACCAGGGAGGCGTTAAGGAAGTAGAGGAGTTCATAAGGCAATTCAGGAAATAAAAGCTCCCTGCTATATTAGCATTTGCTATATTTGCATCATGAACCAGGATCATTTTACAACTAAGCTCAGGCTTGCCCTGCGGAAGACACTTCCCGGAACGGATGTTCAGTGGGAGATGGCTTCTTCGGACAGGATGATCAATGATTTCCCGCGGCAAAAACGACACGATTCAAGGCTGGCAGCCGTTTTGATCCTCCTGTATCCCTTAAATGACGAAATCCATACCCTCTTTATCCAACGGCCGGTATACAGGGGTGTTCACAGCGGCCAGATCTCCTTTCCCGGAGGCAGGATGGAGAAGGAAGACCCTAACCTTACAGATACGGCAATAAGAGAAGCATGTGAAGAAGTTGGCTTATGCAATAATGACCTTGATATACTCGGAACACTCACACCCCTGTTCATTCCCGTTAGCAATACTGAAGTAAGTCCCGTGCTTGCCTTTTGCAGCACCCGTCCTGTATTCAGACCGGACAAGAAGGAGGTGGTTTCTCTTATTGAAGCACGACTGACCGATTTTTATAAGCCCGGCATTGTGAAGCAAAAACCTATGGTAGTGCGGGATGAAGAGCTTGATATAAAATATTATGATTACAAAGGCAGTATAATCTGGGGTGCCACGGCGATGATATTATATGAGTTGCTGGTTATCATTGAGAGGGAGGGGATAATTACAGGCTGAGGCTACTGATCTTCAGGGAAATTCTTATAGTGCTCGTATCTGTCGAGTACTTCAATGACATAGTTGAATGGTTCTTCGCCACGGCAGAAACCATGTTCCACCACAGGGTCATGATAGAACTCGGGATCTGATTTGCGAAGCAGGTAATAAGCTACGTTATTATCCCACACCTCCGGGTCGCGCCCGTGCTTGCGTGCCAGCTGGCGGGCATCAAGTACATGTCCCGGGCCTACATTATACGAGGCAAGGATAAATTTGATCCTTTCATCCTCGTCAGATACCTTATCCTCAAATAATTCCTGCAGCCATTGTATGTATTTTATACCTGCCCTTATATTGTTTTCGGGACTTGAATAAATATCAATACCGAACTGGGTTCCTGTTGAAGGCATGAGTTGCATAAGTCCGTAGGCCCCTGCCCAGGATTCAGCATCGGGATTAAAACGTGATTCCTGAAGCACCAGTGAAGCAAGCAGTCGCCAGTCCCAGCCTATGGAATCACTGTATTGCTTAAAATATTCATCCCAGCGTGAAATATTACCACTGCCAAGACTGAAATAATCGGACCGGACAATATGTTTTGACCTGGAATTTTTAAAATACTTGGCATACAATAATGCGTATCGCTCCGTTTTTTTAAATCCACCTATCCATTTATTAAGCTCTTCCAGCAGCCTGTCTGACCCGCTCTTCCTGACTGCCCATGCCAGGTTTTGTTCAAAGCTGACAGGGGTGTCAAGATCAAGGTCGGGATAATAGGTACGGTTTACCATGGCTATATTTTCATCAGCAACCGTAAAATTAATTTCACCACTGGCTACGAGTGAAATCAGTTCTTCAGCTTCCATCGGTACCTCCACAATATGAATTGTGTCCCCAATTTCACTCTGGAGATTTTTCATTCTCTGCGCATAAGATGATTCAGACTGCACATACACTGTCCTGTCAGCCAGGTCCAGGAGGTTTCTGACAAGTACCCTGTTAATATCGTCCATTTTCATCTCGCGCCAGTTATCAGGTCTTTTCTGAACAAGTACCTGCCTTGTTTGTCCTATAGGATGTGTAAACTGTACCCTTTCCTTTCGTTCATTATTAATGGTGAGGTTAAGAGCCAGGAGGTCGGTTCTGCCGTCATTTAGCATCTCAAAGGACCTGATGAGGTCATTTTCAGTAATAAGTTCCAGTTCAATCTGCAGGTAATCAGCAAAATCCTGGAGCATTTCAAACTGAAAACCCATGGGCTCACCCCTGTAAATAAAGTAACTTATTGAGTTATAATCTGTAAGGGCAATAAGCCTTCCCCGTTCCCTGATCTGTTCAAGATCACGGCTTATTGGTGTGTCATCAACGAGTCGCACTTCTCTGGAATCGCAGGAAAATATGAACAGAGCGAGAATGAAAACAAAAAAATATATCCTGCCTTTCCAAAAAATTATTTTTATCCTGTGTGGATGCATCATCAGTATGGATGAACAATACTAATATACATATTAATTATAGAACGTCCATGCAATCCCGTACTTGAACATTCTTATATTCATCGGGTAATAAGGGCTCAGAAAATAATCATAGCCCATCAGTCCGTAGTTGAGATGATCAAAACCGACAAATATCCTGGTTCTTTTTATCTTAATATTTGCAAACACGTTAATAAGGGGATAATTACCTGTCTTCATTTCATTCTGCACATAGAAAACACCTGTGGCAGGCATGTAGGCATACGAATAATATGCCGTATTATATTCTGCTTCAAATCCCAGTTGTGTCTGCAAGCTGCCTCCGGTTGTCTTAAAATGGAACTCATGATCGAAGTAAAAAGCCATCCTGGCACAAAGCAGGGGAAGGTCGAGTATATCTATATTGCTGCTTTTCTGGAAAAGCAGTGAATTATCAAACCTGAGTTTCCAGAAGCTGAAATTTTTATTCAGCCTGGCGCTTAACACCGATATTACTCCGTCGTGCTGTTCGGGCACTGCATTCATGTTAAAATAGAACATGTTTGCTACAAGTGAGTAATCGAGCCCGGCACTAAAATCTATTCCCGGGTAATCAAAGGTCCCTCCAAAGTTAATCCTGAACTCGCTGCCGAAATCATTTGTCCACTTAAAATGTTTACTGCCCCAGTTGTTCATCCACCATGCAGGACCGGTATTTAAGACACTGCCCCTCGCCCTTAATTCCGATTTTTTTTCGTTTTCATTAAAGCTCCAGTTGATATTACCCTTAAGTTGGAAATCACCTGCCCTCAGTCCTGCAAAATACAGCTTCCCGTCGGCATGCCAGTCAAATTTCTGCCCTATCCTGCTGAAGAGTGTCCCGATCACAGCATTGGAACTTTGCTTCCGGTGTAATGAGTCTGCCGGAATTCCCTCTTCATCTGAAGGCACTATCTGGGCGAAGATATTCTGTTCATTCACGGCTCCCACACCTATGCCCAGCTGAAATTTAGCTGTCTCACTGGTATTAAAATCGAACCTCAGAGTATTTTTCAGTATTCTTGCATAGAGCGAATCATAGGTAGCGGATCCCTCTATATAAATAGTGTCATAGAAGCCTGAACCAGGTGCATTATCCTCGTATATGCGTCTTCCTTTATCATATTCGAGTATATGTGAGAATGTTCCTTTAACACCACCTTTCCTCCGGGTATCAACAGTATCAGTTGCAGCTTTCTTTGCTCCCCCGATGGTATATTTTTGCACAACCTGAAAATTCATGCTCTTTACCCTGCTTTTAGCCTCATTTAAACCCCCGAGGTTTACTGGAACATCCCTTGTATCATACTGATCAAGCACTGAAGGGTCTGCAACCCCTCCGTTTTCATATGCAATAAGGTTATTGATACTCCAGGAGGCAAAGGCCTTATACTTATCCTTCAGGCAGGAACCATGCAGGGTAAATGCCTTATTATCTGATTTCTGGTAATGATACTGTCCCAGGCTGTAGATAATGTTAAGGTCAAGGCCAAAATTCAGGAAAGGATTTACATTCTGAGCATGTCTTACCCCGAGTGTTTGTTCTGCAACTTTTCTTTCTCCCCCATAGGTCCATTGCAGTTCAGTAAAAGGTACCTGGGTATCAACATACATTTTGTTTCCTCCATGGTGCATGTAATATCTCAGGTGCCTGTAAATAAAAGCTTCCGGATCGGCGGGTCTGTCAAAGAAATCGGTTTCGACACAGGCTAAGCCGTAATTACCAAGATTTTGAAAAAAGGGAGAAATATCTTCAGTTACCTTATACCTGTGGAAAGTATTTACGATTGTATCCAGTGGCACATCGATTATTTCGGTATAGGTTTCATTTAGTTTATACTGCTTTGTAATATGGGTAACCGAGTCTGTTTTCTCAGGTATTCTGCTTTTTTGTGCAAAAGCATTTAATGAGACAATTAATAATGAAATATATATTAATGTCCTTTTCATGGTTTTCAAAGATAAATAAATCTGTCGAAAAAAGGCAGGTCCCGGAATTGGCCTGCCTTCACATTTACAGTTAAGTACGGAGCAGCTAATCTACATTATCGTTAAGATAAGCATTGTCATCCCTCAGGGAAGGTTCGTCATCATCATCCGACAATGTAAATTTTGATACTTCAGATTTATCTTTCCTTTTTTCGTTATCCAGTTTGATTTTTTTTCTTATAAAGGCGGGCACATCTTCAAATTCATCCACGTTCTCCCTCATGGTTTGATGTGAAAGGCCTTCGTTCTTGAGAATATTCTGCATATGTTTGATTTTCCTCAGTGTACCGTCACCCTGGTTCAGCTCATTCTGTTTCTCATCATTTTTCACCACGAAATCGAATTCAAGTTTCCTCTGCAATTCATTTTCATAGTCATCGAACATCTCACGTTTTTTTGTTTTTACCTCGATAGTTGCCTGTTTTTCTTTTTTCTTCTCGGGCGCACCGGTGTTTACCTTTCCCGTTTCCAGGTTTATTTTTTCAGTTTTTGTGGTGGACCGGTATGGTTCAAGTACACTGTTAGGCTCGAAGCCTGTTGCGATTACGGTAACGCAGATTTTATCGCCGAGGCTTTCGTCTTTGGATAATCCCCTTATGATCAATGCATCATTAGAAGCCACATCGTATACATAATCCGTTATTTCGCCCAGTTCATCCATGGTAAGTTCATGTTCACCCAGGCCTGTTGTTATATTGAGCAGTATGCTTTTTGCACCGTGTATATCATTTGAATTAAGCAGTGGTGACGATATAGCCTCTTCTATGGCTTTCAGAGCCCTGTCTTCCCCGGAAGATGATCCTGTCCCCATTACTGCGGCACCTGAATCGTGCATAACCGTTTCAACATCGGCAAAATCGACATTAATATAGCCTGCAACGGTTATTATCTCAGCAATACCTTTTACAGCCATTGTCAGCACATCGTCAGCTTTGGCAAAGGCTGTTGACACGGGCTGGTCTCCGAATATTTCCCTCAGTTTTTCATTATTTATTACCAGCAATGAATCGACATGATCTTTGAGTTCATTTATACCCTGGACTGCATTTTTAATTCTTATTTTACCTTCCGACTTAAAAGGTATTGTTACCACTGCTATGGTAAGCAGTCCGGCTTCCTTGCATGCCCTGGCTATTACGGGTGCTGCGCCCGTACCCGTTCCTCCTCCCATGCCTGTGGTAATAAACACCATCCGGGTATTGCCTCCCAGCGCATTAAGCACCTGGTCAATGTTTTCCTCGGCAGCCCTTCGTCCTATCTCGGGTTTACTGCCCGCGCCCCTTCCTTCAGTCAGGTCTTCACCTATCTGGACTTTTACGGGTATACGGCTCTCGGCCAGGGCTTGGGCATCGGTGTTGCAGATAACAAAATTAACATCAGTAATGCCTTCGTTATACATATGGTTAACAGCATTATTTCCGCCACCGCCTATTCCGAGTACTTTAATTATTGAAGATCTCTCAACAGGGAGATCAAAATTCATTAATTCGTCAGACATGGTTATATATATTTAAGATTCATATATTCGTTATGTAAGCATATAAGTTTATCAGCTTATATCCTGGTCCTCCGTTTCAAACATTTTGCTGAGGCTTTTTTTGACTTTCTCCGTCCAGCTGATTTTCCCATCTGTTTCGTCGAGGGGTCTTGTTTGGGTTTCAGCCCTCTTTCTTTCAAAGCTTTCCTCTTCTTCTTCGGACATTTCAGATTTTTCCCCGGCATTGAAACTGCTCTTATAGGTTTCAAGGTAATCCAGACCGCGCATTATCAGGCCCACGCTGGTTGAAAACATAGGCTGGTTAATTTCTTCCCTGGAACTTCCGGCAAGGTGTTCATTCGGAAAACCTATTCTTACATCCATTGCGGTTTTGAACTTCACAAGCTGAGGAAGATGCTTAAGCATGGCTCCACCGCCTGTAATAACCACTCCCGCAGATATTTTTTCAGCATAGGCTGATGACTGAATTTCGAAATTCACTGCATCGATTATTTCCTCCATTCTTGACTGGATAATATATGCCAGGCTTTTAAAGGAAATCTCCTTGGGATCACGGCCACTGATACCGGGTACTGATACTACCTTGTCTTCCGGTGCAATATCCCCCAGTGCCGAACCGTACTGTACCTTCAACTGTTCGGCATACCTCAGCAGGATTGAGCATCCCTCTTTGATGTCTTTTGTTACGACGTTACCTCCAAAAGGTATCACAGCCGTATGCCTTATTATATTATCATAATATACAGCCACATCGGTAGTACCGCCACCTATATCAACAAGAACTACACCTGCTTCTTTCTCATCATCGGTGAGAACAGCATCAGATGAGGCGAGGGGTTCAAGTATGAGGTCCTTGACTTTGAGCCCTGATTTCTTGATACATTTCTCGATGTTTTTTGCTGAAGCAACCTGGCCTATTACAATATGAAAATTGGCTTCAAGCCTCTTTCCGCACATTCCAATGGGATTTTTTACACCTGTTTCGTTATCGACAATGAAATTTTGCGGAATTACATGTATTATCTCCTCCCCGATCTCAATAGGAATTTTATGCATATCCTGGGTAAGGTTAAAGACATCATCCTTGGTTATTTCATCATCAAGCGAATTGCGGTTTATATAACCCCTGCTTTTCATACTTTTGATATGCTGACCTGCTATACCAACAAAGACATCAGTAAAAACTATACCTGACCGGTGCTGCACATCAGTCACTGTGGTTTCAATGGCACTGACGGTTTCCTCAATGTTAAGCACAACACCCCTCTTTACTCCGTTTGAAGGTGCCTTGCTTAAGCCAAGGATCTCGATTTTGCCGTTAGGATTCTTCTTACCGACGATTGCAACTATTTTGGTAGTTCCAATGTCGATTGCTGCTACATACTGTTCATTATTGTTCATAACTTACTCAATATGAAATTGTTTTAACTGTAATATTATTTTTTCCTGCATACTAACTGTCCGTTAAACCGCATGTCGATCTCATCATACTTATCCCAGCCTGCCTGAGGCATAATCTGGTTGTAAAATGTTCTCAGGACATTAAATTTCCACTTATAATTACCGACCTCCCCGAATTTTACGATATGGTCACCCACCCTTGGAACCAGTTCAATTTCTTTTTTATCATTTATCCATATCTGCTCTATCTGTCTTTTCCAGAATTCATCGGCGCTTATATATTCAACCAGGGAAAAGGTTTTCCTGACCAATAAATTATCATCCTCTTCCAGTATGCTTTTTCCCATGATACAACTGTCAGGAACCTCAATATTGCCTGAAACGACAATCATTCGTGGTGTGTATATTTGCCTGTGAGGTATGACATATCCGTATTTATCGATATAATAATTATTCCCGAAAACAGTTATTACACGCATCACAGGATCACGCTGGTTGGCATCTACATGTAAAACACCATCAGCAGTAGTATACGCCTCGGCACATTCCAGTTCACGAACACTTAAGAGAAGATTCTCTATCCCTTCAAGGTTTATTGTATTGAGTTCATGTCCCAGGAATTCAATCTTTTCGTCCTGTATCATCGAAAGAATATTCGCGTTTGTTATAAACCTGTACTGTGATGAATCCACTATTGATATTTTAATCTCCCTGCATATTTCATTGTAGACCCTGTCAGACACAAATGAGGGTATAATGGTCATATATATAACCAGTGGCATCCACCATATTTTTTTTAATACTTTCATCCCAGTCGTTTTCTTAGCAAATCCTCTATAGGCTCAACCAGCCTGTCTATATCTCCTGCACCCATTGTCAGCAGTATATCTATTTTTAAGGATTCAAGAATTTCAGTCAGTTCATCCTTTGCTGCAATGATCTTGTCCTTCAGCATCATCCTGTCATATATCATTCCTGAGTCAACACCTTCTACTGCTTCTTCACGGGCGGGATAAACAGGTAATAATATTACCCTGTCAAGTTTATCCAGGGCAGCGGCAAAGCCATCAGCGTGGTCTCTTGTCCTGGTATACAGGTGGGGTTGAAATATCCCGGTTATCATCCTGTTCCCATAAAATTCCCTGACCGATTCAATGCAATAATTCAGTTCGCAGGGGTGGTGAGCATAGTCATCAATATAAACAATCTTATCATTGCTTATCCTGACATCAAACCGTCTTACAACACCCCTGTAATACAACAGTGCCTTTCTAATATCCTCATCTTTCACACCTGCCAGCTTTGCCATAGCTATTGCACCCAGGGAGTTTTCAACATTCATCTTCCCCGGGATAAGCAGGCTCAGGTCATCTATGCTGCCCCATGGTGTAGTAACACTGAAATTATAAGCCTCCATGACTCTGCTTATGCCGGAAACCTGAAAATCAGCCGAAGGACTGAAACCATAGGTATAGGTCTGTAATCCTGCTGGCAAGTCTATTCTGCCGGCAATTTTCTCATTCAGAACAAGGGTGCCCCCTACTTTAATTTTTCCTGTAAATTCACCATATGCCTTCACCATATTTTCATAACTGCCGTAAACATCAAGATGATCAGCATCCATCGATGTAATAAGAGCCATTTCCGGGCTCAACTGATGAAAAGACCTGTCGAATTCATCAGCCTCCATCACCGTAAAATTGCTCTTTCCTGTAAGCATATTTGTCCGGTAATTCTTTGATATCCCTCCAAGGAAGGCAGAACAATCGACCTCAGATTGCTTGAGCAGATGTGCAGTAATAGTTGATACCGATGTCTTTCCATGCGTCCCCGCTATTGCTATAGCCCTGCTTTTTTTCGATATAAGTCCCAGAATTTCAGAACGCTTATGCATCTGGTAGCCTTCTGCCCTGAACCAGGCTGACATCTTGTTAGCCGGTGGTATTGCAGGCGTATATATTACCAGGGTTTTTGCCCGGTCAAGATATTCATCGGGTATTTCTCCCGTAGCATCCCGGTAGACCACCCTGATCCCTTCAGAGATAAGTTCACGTGTAAGAGATGATTCCGTTCTGTCATAGCCCCCGACATTGAATCCTCCTTCAGAAAAATATCTTGCAAGGGCACTCATACCGATACCTCCGATACCAATAAACCACACATTTGATATTTTTCCGAAATCAATCATTCAGCCAGTTTCAAAATTTCCTTGGCAATTTTTATATCCGAGTTTTTAAAGGCCATTGAAGAAATATTCTCCGACAGGCTCTTTCGTTTCCCGGGATCATTCACAAGGTCAGTAATTGTATCTGCCAGCCTAAGCACTGCTTCATTGTCAGTAAGCATCAAAGCAGCCTTTCTGCTAACCAGTGCCATTGCATTCTTAGTCTGGTGATCACCGGCAACATTGGGCGAAGGGATAAGGATTGACGCCATACTTGCAAGGCTCAACTCGGATATTGTACCTGCACCGGCACGGGAAACCACAATGTCAGCTGCAGCATAGGCAAGGTCCATCCTGTCTATGAAATCGCAGATATGAACCAGCCTGCTTTTTAATTTACCAAATTCATCCTTTATCGTCTCATAATAAAATTTACCTGTTTGCCATATTACCTGGATACCGTTCTTTTCAAGTTTCTCACAAGCGGCGGCAACACTTTCATTAATTGTCCGGCTGCCCCCGGAGCCTCCAATCACCAGGATCACGGGAAGGGAGTTATCCAGGTTGAAATACCGGTATGCCTGTTTTTTCTTATTTTCAAGTTCAGCAAGGTCTTTTCTCACCGGGTTCCCTGTTAATAATATCTTTTCACGAGGGAAGTATTTTTCCATCCCTTCATAAGCCACACATATCAACCTTGCTTTTCTTGCAAGAAGTTTATTTGTAACTCCGGCATAACTATTCTGTTCCTGTATAATAGTCGGGATACCTTTTCTCTGTGCAATTTTGAGAATCGGGCCGCTGGCATAACCTCCCACGCCCACAACCACATCGGGTTTAAATGATGAGATTATTTTTCTTGCCCCGGACATACTTTTTAAAAGTCTAATAATAACCGAAAGGTTTTTGATGCTCAGCTTACGTTCAAATCCTGCCACGGGCAAACCACTTATCTCATATCCGGCCTCGGGCACCTTTATCATCTCAAGTCTTCCGACAGCCCCGACAAAATGAATAATCACATCCCTGTCAATCCTCTTCAGGGCATTGGCTATTGAGATAGCGGGAAAAACATGACCTCCCGTACCTCCTCCGCTTATGATTATTTTCTTATCCATTTACTGTTTCATATATTAAACCATCATCGGGGCTTTCTTCCTCTACTTCAGCCTGCTGATGTTCAAGGTTTTTCGCCCTCACCACACGGCTTACCGCAAGTATGGCTCCCAGTGAAAAGCTGGATACGACCATTGAAGTTCTGCCCCAGCTTATCATCGGCAAAGTTTGTCCGGTAACAGGCAGCAGTCCCACTGCTACCGACATATTTATTACAGCCTGGGTAACAAGCATTATGGTAAGGCCCAGTACCAGGAAGGCAGGAAAGGCCGTTTCACATTTCCGGGCTATTGAAATTCCCCTGAACAATAAGATAAGGTATCCGAAAAGTACCGGCAGCGCGCCGAACAAGAGACCATACTCCTCAATTATTATGGCGAAAATGAAATCAGAATTTGATTGCGGCAACATATTCCGCTGAACGCTGTTGCCGGGAGCCTTGCCAATTAGTCCGCCGGTAGCAATGGCTATTTTTGCCTGGTTCGACTGGTAATCCGCATCACTGTTCCCGCTATCTCCCTCTACATAATTTTCTATCCTGCTCTTCCATACCGATACCCTGTTAGTTTCGGTCACCAGGTCAAGGAGTAAGGCAAAAATCACTATTGCTGCCAGGGCTATGCCCATCCAGGCAAGAAGATATTTAAAAGGCATTCTCCCGATAAACATAATAAGCAGCGCCATGGCAAATATCATTACGGCGGTGGAAAGGTTCTCAGGCATGATCAAGGCACACACGATGGCAACAGGTACTATCATAATCCTTGTCATGAGCTTGAAATTATTAAGGCTATGCTGGTTCTGGGATAACATACGGGCCAGGTATATTACAATTGCCACCTTTGCCAGGTCTGAAGTTTGTATCATAAATCCCGTACCGGGTATCATAATCCACCGTGAGGCTTCATTGATGCGGACGGGGAATAAGAGTGTAATAATCAATAAAATAATTGCGACAAACAAAATAAAGCCTGCCAGCGATGAATAAATCCTGTATGGCAGATGGTGAGTAAGGGTAATGATAAATACACAAAAGATAAGCATCATAGCCTGAGATTTGAGGAAGAAGGTTGTATTGCCCCCATGCCTGGCAAATGCCACACTCACAGATGAGCTGTAAACGGCAAGAAGGGAATAGATCATGAAGAGTACAATCAGTCCCCATACAACTCTGTCACCCCTGAATAATCCGCCAAACACTGTTTTCATCTCAAGGTATATTAAAGATTTTTCACCGCATCCTTAAATTGTCTTCCGCGATCCTCGTAATTCTCGAAAAGATCGAAGCTTGCACAGGCGGGTGATAATAACACCGTATCGCCAGTTGAAGCAAGATAATAGGCTGATTTTACCGCTTCTGGCATAGATTTCGTTTCGATAATAGTCGGTACCAGTTCTTTAAAATTTTCAATTATCTTACTGTTATCCTTGCCAAGGCATACAATAGCCTTTACCTTCTCCCCGGCCAGCTTATGCAGTTCGGTATAATCGTTGCCTTTATCGGTCCCCCCTGCTATCCAGACCACCCTTGTGGTCATACATTCAAGGGCATACCAGGTAGAATTCACATTTGTAGCCTTGGAGTCGTTGATAAAATTAATACCATGCACGGTAATTACTGTTTCGAGCCTGTGCTCCACCCCCTGGAAATCAGTCAGACTTTCCCTGATGATTTCCTTTCTTATATTCAGTATTTTACCCGCTAGTGCAGCAGCCATTGAATTATAGGTATTATGGCGGCCTTTAAGTGCAAGGTCATGAATTGTCATAATCGTTTCGGTTTTATTGTGAATGGAAAGGGTTAGATTGTTGTTTTCAATATATCCTGCCATCCCTGCTTTTCTTTCAATGGAAAATGGCAGCAAAAGGGCTTCCGGATTTCTTAGTGAAAGTTCTTTAGCTATGACCGGGTCATCTGCCCAGTAGATGAAATAATCTTCCTCTGACTGCTTATTCAGTATCCTGAATTTGGAGTTTATATATCCCTGGAAAGTATTGCCATAGCGGTCGAGGTGGTCAGGGCTTATATTCAGTAAAACAGCTATATCAGCTTTAAAATCGAACATGCCGTCAAGCTGAAAACTACTCAGCTCTATAACGAAGTAGTCATAACTTCCTTCAGCCACCTGCCTGGCAAAGGAGTGGCCAACATTACCTGACAGGGCAACATTTAGACCTGCCCTTGTCAATATTTCATATATAAGATTTGTTGTTGTTGTCTTGCCATTACTGCCTGTGATACATATCTTCCTGGCAGTGGTATACCTGCCGGCAAATTCAATCTCGGATATTACCGGTATTCCGGCTTCAATAAGCTCACGCACGGGCGGTTTATCATCGGGTATTCCGGGGCTTTTGACAACAATATCAGCCTCAAGCAGGAGTTCAGTGCTATGCTTACCTTCTTCGAAATCAATATTATAGGCAATAAGGTCCTTCCTGTATTTATCTTTGATCCCGGCTATATCGGATACAAAGACATCAAAGCCTTCCTTTGCGGCCAGGATAGCTGATCCCGTTCCGCTCTCACCTGCACCCAGTATGACGATTTTCTTCTTCATTATCTGATCTTCAATGTTACTACGCTCAGTACTGCAAGCATTATGGCCACTATCCAGAACCTTGTTACAATTTTCGGCTCGGGATATCCTTTCATCTGGTAATGATGATGCAGGGGTGCCATAAGGAAAACACGTTTCCCCACCCCGCTTTTTCTCCTGGTTCTTCTGAACCAGCTTACCTGTATCATTACGGAGAGGCTCTCTGCCAGGAAGATTCCGCACAGTATCGGGATCAGCAGTTCTTTTCTTATAACTATTGCAAAAACCGCTATTATACCACCCAATGCCAGGCTCCCGGTATCGCCCATAAAAACCTGGGCAGGATATGAATTATACCACAGGAAGCCTATGGTGGCTCCTGTAAAGGCGCTGGCAAATATCACCAGCTCTCCCGTATATGGGATGTACATAATATTCAGGTAGTCAGCATATATTATATTACCCGACACATAGGCAAGCACTCCGAGGGTTACACCTATAATCGACGATGTGCCCGTTGCCAGCCCGTCAAGTCCGTCAGTCAGGTTTGCCCCGTTTGAAACCCCTATAACAATAAATATGGTTACGATAACGAAAACAAACCAGCCTGCTGTTTGCCTGTTTTCATCATTTATGAAGGGAGCCAGCCATGAATAATCAAATTCATTGTCTTTTACAAATGGAATGGTTGTCTTGGTACATTTAATATCCCTGGTTATATAATCAGCAGTCTGGTCTACATTGGCTGCCTGGAGGTATTCAGAAGTCTGGAAGATATTCATTTCTTCCATGGCCACTATTTCCCTGACCACAGCCTGGTCACTGAAAAGAAGAGTTACCCCGACAACCAGGCCCAGCACCATCTGACCTATAACTTTAAACTTACCTGCCAGTCCCTTCTTATTCTTTTTGAAAATCTTTATGTAGTCATCAACGAACCCTAAAAACCCAAGCCAGACAGTGGTAACGAGCATCAATATGACATAAATATTGTCCAGCCTGGCAAAGAGGAGGGTGGGGATAATTATTGAGGCCAGAATTATAAGGCCTCCCATAGAAGGAGTTCCTTCTTTCCTGTACTGGCCTTCCAGTCCCAGATCACGCACAAGTTCACCTACCTGCTCCTTCTGCAGGCGGTTTATTATTCTCTTACCTACGAGAAGTGAAATGAGGAGGGAAGTAATAACTGCGGCGGCCGAGCGGAAAGAGATATATTCAAAGACCCCCGCCCCGGGGATATCCAGTGATTCAAGATATTTAAACAGGTAATATAACATACTTTATGTTTCAGTTAGCTGACATAAATACTTTTCTTAACTCTTCCCTGTCATCAAAATGAAGACGCTTGCCCCCTATTTCCTGGTATGTTTCATGACCCTTCCCTGCAACAAGGATTATATCATTTATTCCTGCCACCATTGCAGCAGCCCTTATAGCCTCTCTCCTGTCTGATATTCTCAGCACCCTGCCCATCATTTTTCCTGGTACTCCCTTTATCATATCATCAATTATCATATCGGGATTTTCAGTCCTGGGGTTATCTGATGTAAGGATTAACCTGTCGCTGCTTTCAGCGCAGATCCTGGCCATTATAGGCCGTTTGCTTTTATCGCGGTCACCCCCGGCACCTACCACCGTAATAAGCTTGTTCTCAGGCCGGCGTATTTTATTAATGGCTGACAGCACATTGGACAGGGCGTCAGGTGTATGTGCATAGTCAACAATAGCAGTCAGACCCATATCTGATCTTATGACTTCGAACCTCCCGGGCACCGGTTTGAGACTACTGATATTAGTAAGTACTTCCAGACGGTCCTGCCCGAGCAGGTCAGCAGCAGAAGCAACTGCCAGGAGATTGTAAGCATTAAATTCTCCAATGAAACAAGTCCATACATCCTGATTCCCGAATCTTATATTCATTCCATCAAAGCCCTGCTCCACAATCCTGCATGTATAATCAGCCACTGACTTAAGTGAATATTCATAAATTGAGGCTTTGCAGTTCTGCACCATTACACCTGCGTTGCGATCATCTGCATTTACCAGGGCCCTTGATCCGGCAGGTAATTGATCAAAGAATTCCTTTTTTGCCCTGAGGTAATTATCGAAAGTGCCATGATAATCAAGGTGGTCATGTGTAATATTGGTAAATATGCCCATTGTGAATTCAAGGCCTGCTATCCTTTTCTGCACTACTGCATGCGAACTGACTTCCATAAAGGCATATTCACAACCTGCCTCCGTCATTTCCCTTAGAAGCATATTAATTTTAACCGGGTCAGGTGTGGTCAGACTTGCTTCTTTCTCTTTTCCTGCAATATAATTCTTGACGGTCGACAATAAGCCGGCTTTATATCCCATTGCTGTGAAAAGCTTATACAAAAGGGTGGCTGTTGTTGTCTTTCCGTTTGTGCCTGTTACTCCTACAAGACGTACCTTCCCTGAGGGCCTGTCATAGTAATTTGAAGCACAGATTGCCAGCGCATGGGCGGAATCGCTTACCCTGATCCAGCATATGCGGGGGTCAGCTTTTCCCGGCACATTTTCACAAATGACCGTTGTGGCTCCCAGGGTCAGGGCATTATCGATATATTTATGGCCGTCAGTTATGTTGCCCTTCACTGCAACAAAGAGGTCGTTTCTCCCTGCCATTCTTGAATCAAAGCATATATTTGCCACATAGATATCATCCGGGTTCATGGAACACCGGTAATCAATCCCGGACAATATTTCTGTTAGCTTCTTCATCAGTTTCTTAATTCAATGTTTATCCCTGAACCCGGAGTTATCCTGGTACCAGGGCGCAAAGACTGACTCACAACCTCGCCCCTTCCACTGACGGTTACCTTAAGGCCTGAATTCTCGAGGAGGAAAAGCGCATCCCTGAGTCCCATGCCAAGTACATTGGGAACAAGGTTTTCAATCAGTTCCAGTTCCCTGAATATGACTGTATCACTTTCAGTGAATGACTCCACCCATTTCTCGTTGACCGGGCAGTTAAATTTCACACCAAGTTCAGCTAGCAGGTATCGGGCATCATCTGTATATCCCTTTTTTAAATCCGGGGTGCTATAGCCTGGCTTCTCCGGATCACCAAAAAAGTGTGTTGCATATACCTTATCAGCGATTTCTTTGAACACCGGGCCTGCAACCAGGTTGCCATAATAAACCGAATTTGAAGGGGCATTGACAACCACAATACATGAATACACAGGGTTTTCTGCAGGAAAATAGCCAACGAAGGAGGCCTGGTATGACACCTTGCCACCGTGTTTATACCCATATTTATCATTTGCTATCTGTGCCGTTCCCGTTTTGCCGGCTATGCTGTAAGTATCATTATCAAGGTTTTTTGCTGTACCATTTTCCACAACACCTTCCAGTAATAACCTGGCTTTTTCTATTGTGGCACGGGAACAGATGGCAGGATTAAGAACTTCTGTATTTATTTCTTTTATTGTTTCGCCATGATACTGAATTTCTCTGACAATCCTTGGTTTCATCATCCGACCCCCGTTGGCCACGGCATTGTAGAAAGTCAGTATCTGAATCGGTGTCATCTGCACCTCATATCCATGCGACATCATGGGCAATGAAATACCCGACCAGTACCTGTCGCCCGGATATCTGATAAGCGGAGTACCTTCACCCTTAATATCAAGACCCAGTTTCTCATTCAGCCCCATACGATAAAGCCTGTCGACATAATCACCCGGGCGGCTTTTATAGTTTTCATAAATTATTTTGGCCGTTCCCACATTGGATGATTTCTCGAATATCTCTTTCACACTCAGTTTGCCATAACCTTCCTTCCTTGTATCCCTTATGGTTTTGTCATAATACCTGACACTTCCATCGCCGGTGTCTATCGTATCATCAAGATCAATAACGCCATCTTCCAGAGCAGCCATGAAGGATGCCAGTTTGAAAGTCGAGCCCGGTTCGGTACTCTCACCAACGGCATAATTATATGATTCATGGAAATTCCCATCCTCCCCCATCTCAAGGTTGGCCATAGCCTTAATGTCACCTGTTTTAACTTCCATAAGTACTGCAACACCATGATGGGCATTATGCTTCACCAGTTGTTTTTCCAGTGCCGTTTCAGCTACGTCCTGCAGGTCAATGTTTATTGTGGTCAGAATATCATTCCCATCCCTTGGCTCGACTGAGTTTGCACTTTTCACCGGCATCCACGCTCCCCCGGTAAGCCGCTGCTTCAAAACTGAGCCGCTGATACCTGTAAGCTCGGCATCATAGGCACCTTCCAGGCCGACCACATTACCTGCAGATCCCTTTGTCAGATATCCGATGGTACGGCTGGCCAGCCTGTGATGTGGTCGTATACGTATATTTTCAGGTTCTGCAATAAAGCCTCCCTTATACCTGCCCTGCTCGAATATGGGCAACTGCTTCAAGTCTTTCAGGGTATTATGACTTACCCTTCTTTTTATGAGATAGTATCTCTCTCCTTTTCTCCTGGCGTTTACCAGATCTCGCTTCCATGCATCAGCAGACTTAAGTCCTATTATTTTTGATAAACCATCACAGAGGCCGTCAATTCCCTGGGTCCATGTCTGCTGATCCATACCCGTGCTTCGTGTATCAATGTATATTGAATAATATGGAACTGAACTGGCCAGGAGTCTCCCGTCATCAGATAAAATATCACCCCTGTTAGCAGGAACAATGTCGGTCTTGTAAACAAATTCTTCCCCCAGTTCAGCCCATTGCTCGCCCTGAAGGAACTGAATAATGAAAATGCGGGCCAGGATAGCAAGGGCAATAATTGTAATAGTAATATATACTACCCCGCTTCGCCATATTATTTCATCCCGGAGTGCCATCTTTCTTCTATTCTTTTACCACTATTTTATAAGGAGGCTCTTTCAGCTCCTTCAACTTAAGTCCGCGCTGGTTTACCTGATTTGTCACCTGAGATTGCTTGCTTATATACATAAGCTCTGATGCGGTAGCCATTGCCTCCGCCCTTAATTCCTTAACTTCCTCCAGCAAGACGTCTGTCTTCCTGATTATTTTTTCAGCATGAAACCTGTTGGCTATGTAAAAGGCTCCGAGAACAGTTAGCATAAATAAGAATGGAAGGTTCCCCAGTATAATTTTCTCACTGAATAAAGAGCCGCTGATCAGGCTCTTTATGAAGCCTTCACCTTTTGGATGACCCTTGCTTACCGAAGATTTTTTACTTTTCTCCATCTTTACTTTTTTTCTGCTATCCTTAACCTGGCGCTGCGTGCCCTTTTGTTCCTGCTCACCTCTTCGGGGGAAGGGCTTATCACCTTCCTGTTAACCAGTATAAAGGGGCTTTCAGTATTGCCATAAAAATCCTTTCGCTCCTGTCCTTCAAAATTTCCGTATCTGAAAAAATTCTTCACAAGCCTGTCTTCTACCGAATGATAGGCTATCACCCCTATCCTTCCTCCTTTTATGAGTATGTCTGTTGCCTGTAATAACATGTCCCTGAGAAATTCGACCTCCCTGTTTACCTCAATCCGCAAGGCCTGGAACAATCTCGACAGATATTTATTCATTGCCCTTTCAGGTATATATTCCCTGACCGATTCAATGAGTTGGCCTGTTGTTCTGATAGGTGACTCCGACCTGGATGCAGCAATTGCTCCAGCAAGAGCCCCGGCATTCCTGAATTCCCCGTAATCGCGAAATATTTTACGCAGTCGTTCTTCAGGGTAATTATTTACAATATCTGCAGCTGTTTTACCTGCAGCCTGGTTCATTCTCATATCAAGATCCGATTCAAACCTGTAGGAGAAGCCTCTTCCCGGATCGTCAAACTGCCTGAAGGAAACACCGAGGTCAGCCACCAGGCCATTAATTTTTTCCACACCGTGATAGCGAAGGTTATTTCTCAGAAAGCGGAAATTCTGGTTTATAAACAGAAACCGGTCGTCAACCGGTTTATTTCTTTCAGCATTTTCATCCTGATCGAAAGCAATCAGCTTTCCCCTGTCAAGACGCTTCAGTATCTCATACGAATGCCCGCCACCACCGAAAGTTACATCAACATAAATCCCGTCAGGCTGAATGTTCAGCCCGTCAATACATTCATTCAGCAATGCAGGGACATGGTATAACATCATAATTCTCCTTCAGGTAATTTACCTCCCATCAGTTTTTCTGCCAGGTCAGCAAAATCATCCACCGGCATATCAATTTTTTCATATCTTCCGCTGGCCCAGATCTCTATCCTCCCGTCCTGTCCTGCCAGCACAACCTCTTTGTCTATTCCCGCTGCCTCAATAAGTCTCCGGGGAATGAGCAAACGATTACTGCTGTCAAGAGCAAGCTCGGCCGTTCCCTTAAAGAAATTGCGCAAAAACCTGTTATGCTCCCTGTTATAGGGATTTATCCTGCTCCGTATCTTGCTCATCTGCTCCTCCCAGTCGCCCGATGTGTATAATACCAGGCACTGTTCGAAGATGTCTCTCCTCACCACAAAGTGATCATCATCAGTCGATTGCATCTGCTTTTTGAAAGCAGAGGGGAAGATCAACCTGCCCTTGGTATCAATTCTGCAACTGTAATCACCTATGAATGTGGCCATATCAAAAAAACAAGTTTGAAGGTAAAATTAAGAAAAATTCCCCACTTTACTCCACTTTACCCCATTTTTTTACACTTTGTTAATAACTTTCAATAATATCTCTTTGAGATATCGCTTCCGGAAATAATTATACCATGATTATAATCCGTCCTTTAACTATGGTCTGATTTGATGTTTTTGACTAAATTTGCAGTAGCAAAATATATTTACCGGGACTTAAACAGATGAATGATAATACAGTCTCAGCTGAGACCAGGATAGACGTAAAAGAAATATTCAGGGATAAAAACCCGGGTCTTGCCAGGGTGCTACCGAATTTCATAATCAGGTATCTGAAAAGGGTAATTCATGAAGATGAACTCAATGATTTCCTGTCAAAATACGGGGATTTTAAAAATATAGACCTGGTTAAGGCCGGACTTGGATACCTTGGCATAAACTACCAGGTTCACAATGAGCATAATATACCCGGTCCCGGTCGTTATGTCTTTGTTTCAAATCATCCCCTGGGCGGTCTTGACGGGCTTGTTTTTATGACAGAGATATCAAAGCATTTTGATGACATTAAATTCCCTGTCAATGACATACTGCTGAATATCAGTAATATGTCAGGTATTTTTTTACCCATTAACAAACATGGAAGCCAGGCCAGGGAATCAGCAATAAAGATTGAGGAAGCTTATGCTTCCGATGCCCAGATTTTATATTTTCCTGCAGGCTTATGTTCAAGGAAAAAGCATGGAAAAATTAAGGACCTTGACTGGCAGAAAAATTTTCTTGTAAAGGCTATCAAACATAAGAGGGATATTGTTCCGGTTTATTTTTCAGGGAAAAATTCCAACTGGTTTTATAAGCTCTCCAATTTCAGAAAAGCACTGGGGATAAAGGCAAATATTGAAATGCTTTATTTGCCCGATGAAATGTTTAAACAGAAAAATAAAGACCTCCACATAGTATTCGGGGAGGCCATATCATGGGTAACTTTTGACAGATCAAAAACCACGGTTGAATGGACTGAGTGGCTAAAGGGCAAGTCCTATGAACTTGTTGAAGTAATTCAATAATTTTATTATTTTTGAATTGATACTTTCGTCCGTTTTATTTAAATGGTCTAAATTTTAAAAGGTCAAATAAAATAATAATGAAGAAGGTCGTAGATCCAATATCGCATCATGAGATTGAAAAGGAACTGACCGCTGATAAACTCTTGCGGAAGACTAATAATGCAAATAACGAGGTATATGTTTTTACGAGTCATGATTCCCCCAAGCTCATGCATGAAGTGGGAAGGCTCAGGGAGATTACCTTCAGAAGTGCCGGGGGAGGTACAGGCAAGGCAATTGACCTTGATGAATATGATTTTTCTGTTGAATCACCACATCAGCAATTGATTGTATGGGATCCTGAAAACAGGGATATCATCGGAGGCTACAGGTTCTTCATTCATGATAACAGCAAGAAGAAAGTTGACCCTTCTGACATGGCATCTTATGATTACTTTAATTTTTCGGACACATTCACCAAAGATTACCTGCCTCACCTGATGGAACTGGGAAGGTCGTTCGTACAGCCTGATTACCAGTCAAGGGCAAAGGGAAGAAAAAGCCTGTTTGCGCTTGACAATCTGTGGGACGGATTAGGTGCCATAGTAATTGAAAACCCTTCGGTGAAATATTTATTCGGGAAGGTTACCATGTATCCTCATTTTCATGAACATGCGCGCGGCATGATAATATATTTCATGAAGAAGCATTTCAGTGATCCTGACAATCTGGTAGTACCCAAAAAAGATATATCGCTTAATATTGACGAAGACCTTATGAATAGTATTTTTACGGCCGACAATTACAAGGATGATTACAGGATACTGTCACAGGAAGTCAGAAAAATCGGTGAAGCCATTCCCCCCCTGATAAATGCCTATATGAACCTTTCTCCCACCATGCGCACTTTCGGGACCATACACAACAAGAGTTTCGGGAATGTAAATGAGACCGGCATCATGATTACTATCAAGGACATGTATGTAGAAAAGATCAACCGGCATCTTGCCTCTTACCGGGAGGATTATGAAATTGGCATTTAGTAAGCCCGTTCATCCTTTTTCTCAAAGTAGTTTATATAGGACTGGTTAACAACCCTGTTACCCCCCGGAGTGGGATAGTCTCCTGTAAAGTACCAGTCGCCAAGGTGGCCGGGGCATGCTTCATGGAGTCCTTCAATAGACTGGTACAGTATCACAAGTTCTGCCTTAATTACAGGAAGTTTAAGCATAGTTGCTATCTGAGATGATATTTCATCTGCAGAAAAAGGTTTATAAATTTCCTTCACAACATTTCCTGTTTCATCAAGTGCTTTCCTGTTTTCCCTTATCGCCTTCTCATATGTTTCTTCAATCTTCCCTTTCATCCCCCTTTCTTTCAATAATTCAATTGCAGCTCTGAAAGCGATAAAATCCCCCAGCTTAGCCATATCTATTCCGTAACAGTCGGGGTACCTTATCTGGGGCGATGATGAAACAATAACAATTTTCTTTGGATCGAGTCTGTCGAGTATCTGGACAATACTTTTTTTAAGTGTTGTACCCCTGACAATAGAATCATCGAGCACAACCATGCTGTCGATTCCTCTTCTTACAACCCCGTATGTGACATCATACACATGGCCTACAAGGTCATCCCTTGATTTGTCTTCTGTTATGAAAGTTCTTAGTTTTGCATCTTTCACGGCCAGTTTCTCTATACGGGGCCTTGTTGAAAGAATCAGGTTCAGTTCCCTGTCTGACAGTTTATTTCCTTTCTCTCTTATAAGCCTGATTTTATGGTCTTTCAGGTAATCCTCCAATCCCTTTATCAGTCCGTAGAAAGCGCTCTCAGCCGTATTTGGTATATAGGAAAAAACTGTATTTTCAAGGTCATGGTCAACAAGGTCCAGCACCCTGCCTGTAAGTTGTTCCCCAAGTTTTTTTCTTTCCTTGTAAATTGATTTATCGGTCCCCCTTGAAAAATATATTCTTTCAAATGAGCATTTTCTCACTGTACCCGGTTCACGGATCATTTCAATTTTAGCTTCCCCGTCGGATTTTGAAATAATGGCATATCCCGGCTTTAGCTCTTCAACCCGGTCGGTTCTTACGTTAAAGACCGTTTGTATAACCGGCCTTTCCGATGCCACCACAACTACCTCATCATCTGTATAATAGAAAACCGGGCGTATACCCCAGGGATCTCTCATCACAAAGGCGTCGCCGTGTCCCAGCATTCCTGCCATTGCATAACCACCATCCCATTTCTTACTTGCGTTACGCAGGACACCGGCTACCTCGATATTGCCTTCAATCAAAGGGGAAATTTCCTTTTTTGGAAGTCCCTTTTCCCTGTATTTTCTGAACAGGTTCTCCACTTCCTCATCAAGAAAATGGCCAACATTTTCAAGAATGGTAACTGTATCTGAAAAATCGGTTGGATGCTGGCCGATATCAACCAGTGAACTGAATATTTCATTAACATTTGTCAGGTTAAAATTTCCTGCCAGCACAATATTTCTTGAGCGCCAGTTATTTGCTCTTATTACCGGATGAACATTTTCAATGTTATTAAGCCCGTATGTTCCGTAGCGTACATGCCCTATAAATATATCCGAGGCATATGGGAGATTTTTTCTCAGGGAATCATAATCATATACACTTCCCTGTTCATATCCAAGTTTTTTGACGTCATCATAGATTGCATCAAATATTTCCATTATGGGATTTTGCCCATTTGACCTGTGTCTGAAGAAATATTTCTCACCCGGTTTCACCCCCTTCTTCAAGCCTGCTATTCCTGCACCGTCCTGCCCCCTGTTATGTTGTTTCTCAAGGAGGAGATACATTTTTTGCAGTCCATAATCCCATCTGCCATATTTCTCAATAAAATATTCGAGTGGCTTCAGCAACTTTACCATTGCTATGCCACACTCATGTTTAATCTCGTCACTCATAGCTTATTTTTCGGGATCGGGGTAGGATATTACATCATTTACAATATAAGCATTCGGGAATTTTTGCTTCACCCTTATAAAATCGGGATAGGCATCGTGCCTTGTACGATAGTCGCCTATTCTGACTTTGAAATAATTGGGCGGGTCAAACCTCAGGTAAGAATGGATGCCGGGAAATTCTGAAATAAACTCAGCCTTTGTATCATTTGCTTCCTCTCTGGCGTTCCGTCCTGAGCCTCTGTATATTTGTATCCGATAACCGTTTATTCCTTCAATTTTTTCATTTGTCATTATATGGCGGCTGAGAAGTGAATCAACACGTACATCCTGGTTTATTTCCACCCGGCCTGCCCCGTAACTGCTGTTACCGTTTATAAGTTCCTCCGCCTTCACAAGCTTCTGTGCCTGCAAACCTATACAAAATGCAAAAAGTGATATAAACAGTATACATTTTTTCATGCCATAAAATAGTAAATTATCTTCTTTTATTGCTTCTCCAGCTCAGCCTCCAGTTCTTCAGTCATCTCCAGGTTATGGAATACATTCTGCACATCTTCTTCTTCTTCGAGGGCATCTACCAGCCTGAGGACTTTCCGGGAGTTTTCCACATCGAGTATCCTGGTGTCGTTGGGTATTCTTTGCAGGTCGGCGCTAACCGGTTCCACTCCAATCTCCTCCAGTTTTTTGTTAAGATTTCCAAAATCTTCCATGGCGCATGTCACGCTTATCATGTCATCATCTGTTTCAATCTCTTCTGCCCCGGCGTCAATCAATTCGAGTTCAAACTCATCCATATCAATATCGTCATTCTTTCTTATGGTAAAAATCCCTTTCCTGTCGAAGAGAAAACTCAGTGAACCATTTGTTCCAAGGCTCCCGCCATATTTGTTAAAAATCGACCTTACACTTGCAACCGTGCGGTTATTATTGTCTGAAAGACATTCGACGAAGACCCCTATCCCGTTGGGGGCATATCCTTCAAAGCTTATTTCTTCGTATTTTGCCGCATCGTCGCCTGTGGCTTTTTTTATAGCCCTCTCAATATTTTCTTTTGGCATATTTGCCCCTTTGGCATTCTGCACAGCCAGTCGCAGCCTCGGGTTGGTTTCGGGGTCAGCTCCTCCTTCCCTGGCAGCAATTGTAATTTCTTTAATTAAACGGGTAAACATTTTGCCTCTCTTAGCATCATTGGCACCCTTCTTCCTCTTTATGGTCGACCATTTGCTATGTCCTGACATAATTATTAATATATTATTTCAGTGCAAAAATACGAAAAACACCGGTTTCTCAACCGGTGTTATGAAAACAAAAAAGCAGCTTGCAATATAATGTTTCACATAAGGTCTTGCATGAATAATAAAAGCACCCTGTGCTTATCCCCCGGAGGTGCGATTATTACTGGTGGCCATCCCCGTTTGGCACAACATATTCACCCTTTTCAACAAGTACGGCATGGTAAAGTGATGCAAAGGTTGAACTGATCCACATTCCAGAGATAAACACTCCGAAGACAAGGACAATAAGACCTGCAATGATAATAAAGAAGGCCAGTATTCCCATCCAGAATATTCTCCAGCCATGCCCTTTAGTCAGTCTCCAGCTTTCTTCCACAGACTTGACCGGATCAAGTTTCTTATCCATTACAAGATAAGGAACGAAAGCCAGCCTGCAGGCAAAGACAATGCCCGGGATGATCAGAAAGAAAAGACCAAAAGTGATTATCGCACCACTGAGTAAGGATGCTAATATTACATTCAGGTAGTTTTTAAACGAGTCAAACATATTTACTACTTCAAACTGATCATTCCGGGCTGCTTTCAGGTAAACCAGCTTTGATCCATAATCCAGGGGTGACAGTATAAATATTGAATATGCCAGCCCGAATATCTGGGCCATCATAACTGCCGCGGCTACAAAGCCCCAGTTGTCGGGGTGGATATCAGAAATATTAAAAAATATGCCGAGTGGTACACTGGCCAAAACTATTATTATTGTAACAAGAAACAGTGATATGAAATTTTTCGACATCACTCTCCAGCCATAACTGTATGCTGAGCCTGCCCTTGGTAATAATTCTGCTACTTTTTCCATGATTTAATATTTTTGGTTACAGCTTCAAATATATATATGGCATAATGGCAAAGTCAATCCCCCAAAAGTAGGATTTGCCGTATATCCAACTTAAGTAGCCTGAGATTCTGGCTGATAATCTTGCCCCTATTAAAGTATTTTCTTTCATTTGTATTAAATATACTTATATGATCAGGCTGTTAATTCTTGTTATAATAATTGTCTCTGTATCAGGCGGGGTGTACAGTCTGATACTTTTATCCCGGCTCAGGAAGATATACAACCTGGACTACCTGAACAGTTTTTTTTATTACAAAATTCTACATTTTGCCTTTGGGGTTTACGGTATAATAGGAGGGCTGGCCATAAAAGAAATCCTACTTAAGTATGACTTCAGAATTGCAGAGATTGAATCTATTGCAGCAGTAATTCCATTTTTTGGGGTACCCTTTATCATAGCTGCATGGTATATTCTTATCAAAACATCACATGAGCTTATATTCAGGAAGGTAAATCAGTCACTTGCAATTGTTTTTTTCACCCTGGCCACAGTATCCTTCCTGGTTTACGGACTCATCCTGAGAAAATTGCCTGGAGATCCTGATTTAAGCAGTTCGCTGCTGGGTCAGATTATAAGGATAGTCTTCTATTCTATTGATCTACTGGTTAAGATATACATCTTTTTCCTACTGATATCGACAGCCATACGGATAAGCAAGAGGGAAAAAAGAATAATGCTGGTCAGGTTCGGTTCAATAATTGCAGGTCTGGGCTTAATTAATGCCCTTGCGCTTCATTTTGCTTACTGGAGTGTATATGTGGGTCTGTACTTCCTCCTGTTTTATTTCTGCTCAGACCTGGCACTTATAATCTTGCTTAAATCCTACCTCAAAAGCAATGAAGGTGAATTCAACGAGCTTACCGACACCCTTGAGAACCTTTACCAGAAATTTGGAATATCAAAGAGAGAAAGGCAGATTATTACGGAAATTTGCAGGGGTAAAACAAACCAGGAAATAGCGGATGAGCTCTTTATTTCTCTCCAGACCGTGAAAGACCATACCTACAATATCTTCAGGAAGGTTAATGTACGCAACAGGGTACAGCTGACAAAGGTGTTTTCAAATAGTTAACAGTCATAGTAAATAATTTTTACTTGCTTCCGTAAGCGTGTACCCGTCCCGGGTACCAAAAAGCTCCTCTAAACATCAGTTAATGAGGAGCTTTTTGTTTAATGGGATACAAAAGGGATACAAAAGACTTAGTAATATTAATGTCAAACTCACGATTGGCGAATATAATTGGCTTCAGCAGGCGAGCACAAATCCTTAAATGAGCCTAATAATCCCAACAACTAATTTACCTCTAATTATTTAAATCATTATAAGTTATTATTGCTTGATTAAAAATCATTTTCTTACTTTCTTTCTGAAATGATTTGAAAAAACATGCAATTTCAAGATGCCCGGAAATATTTGGTTCTTTAAATGTGGGGATTAAGAAATTAAACTCAAGTATATTGTCTCCCCAATTTACTATTAAGGTTTTATCATTGAGTAAATTACAATCTAGCGAATCAATATCAAGTTCTACAGAGAAATATTGATTAGTAATATATAATTCTTCTCCCAAATTGGTTATGTTGTAAGCATAGATACGTTCAATTAATTCATTTAGCGAATATATATTATTTGTGAAATGGGAACTAAACTTAATATGACGGACAATATCAAAATACTGTATAATAAGATCTTTATTACCAAAGACATAATTAAAAATTCTAATACCCTTCCATTCAATTTCTTTGTATTTTGTATTAATTGAGTAAGTAGTATTGTATGGATTATTTCTGTTTTTAAACTGGTTAATTGTAATCGAATCATTTTTGGTACAGTAATTATCAAAATAGCCATCAATTCCAGAAGATATTACTATTCCTGAAGTGAAATAGCATAAATCTTTGTTATAAATTGGGATAAATCGGATTCTATCATTGTTTCTAGAATATGGATCGATTAATTGTTCCTCAGATATATGGTGAATCCATGGAGATTCTTTAGATTCCTGTATATCATTAGGCATTCTTAAATTTTCCTTATAGAAATCAAGTATTAAATATTCGTATATAAAGCTAGTTAGACTCTCATTAATCTTTCTGATGCAATATTGGTCATATTTTCTGGCAATTATTTCAGCTACAATTAAAAAGGATATAAGTAAAATTATTATATATAACACAATTCTTTTCATATCAGATTATTTTATATTTAGTAACCAATCCCATATCTTATCATAATTAAAACTATTTCTCCCATTCTCCATTACTCCCCACCAATTGCCTGTGTGAGGATCATGAAATGTCCAATAGTTACCATATATTTCTCTTGGTCTGGGTTCACCTCCCCAATAAAGTATTTCTGAGTTGTAATTACCATTCACATCGGGGAATACCCCATAATTTAGTTGTACTTTATAGTTATTACCTCCTAATACCACCTCTGTTTCAGGTACATTGAAGCCAATCCCCATACTACTATATACATATACGAATGATTTAAAAATACCATGTAAGTCGATAGTCTCTGATCTATTTGCAATCGCATATTTCATGGCTTTAAACCATTGTTCTGCTTTTTCCTTGTTTGTTGCAGTTGGGAAATATATTCTTTCAAAATCATTCCAAATATCTTGAATATAATTAACGAATTTGGGGTTTACATTTTGTGATTCTGGATCAAACATTAGTAACAGTCCAAATAAAGCCATCGCTATTTCATCTTGTGATGAGAACTTCATAATGTCTTCACCATCTTTAAACCAGTAACCATTTATTTTACTAAATAATTTTGAAAAACCAGGCCCGGGTCTCCGCATACCTGTAAAAGGTGTTATCAATGATCCGCCGGAATAAGCGAATCCACCAATACCTCCTCCACTTACACCAGGGCCACCTCAGGTTCCAGGAGGATTTCCCCTGAACCAGTAATTCCCTTCCCCGTACATTTCATTCATCCAACCACGGTAGGTATGAATATAGTCCTGATATGCCTCCCAATCTTCATCAGTATCAAAATCAGATCTCGTTTTAATCATACCACTGGGATCAATAAATTTCAAAGGATTATTCATCACATAAGCATACCTGTTATAATTCTGAGTCTCATGAGGTGATTGAATAAATGGATCCGGGCTCAGGAACATTGCCAAAAGCGGGTCATAC